>LULL01000175.1_pt1 | contig 26129 bp, 24 predicted proteins | sample 728161 | NCBI WGS metagenome assembly LULL01 (sample SAMN03860290, study PRJNA289734) | marine metagenome | biome: seawater column; feature: ocean; material: water; isolation source: Red Sea water column Station 149 - depth 500m | place: Saudi Arabia: Red Sea | collected 2011-10-15 | depth 500 m
GTTTGGTAGTGTGCAGGATAATCAAACACTTCATTCATTAAGAAGCGAACATCACGGAGAGGGGCTTTATAAGCTGGCATAATCTTAATCCTGTATTTGAATCATTTTGGATTATCTGTTTCGATACTTTGATTATTCACAATAGTGATAAAAATGCATTGATAAACACGGTTAAAAACAGTGTCAGAAAAGCTAATTTTGTAAGAATTTGATTCGTAGAAAAGTCATTCTTTACTAAGTGTTCTTCATTCGCTTTGAAGATGGTCATGATAACTCTAGTTGTTGAAAGTATAATGATATAAAGGTGTTCGATAAAGCTATGCGTTTAAAATATTTAACTTTATGTTTGTTGGGTCTTAGTCTTTCTGCGTGCTCTCAGCATGTCATTAAAACCAATTCTAGCTCTGTGAATTTAGAGCAAAAGGCCATCAATAGTATCAATGCAATGTATGAATATCCGAGTTATGACTATCGCGGAAAATTTAATATTCATGTCAACCTTGATCAAAACAGCACAAATTCAAAAGACGGTAAAGTGCAGTTAGATGCTGCTTTAAAGCAAAAAGTTGATCAATATTTAAGAGATCAAAAAGTCAACTTAAATGTTAAACAGAAACAAGCGCTGTATGTTGCATTGGCACAACAGCCAAAAACCTATAGTACCAAGGCAGAAAAGTTTACCAGCGCAATGACCAATATTTTGAATGATATGCAATTTGAGTATGATGGCTCAGTGCACTATCGTCAAAAAATGGGATCATTTAATTTAACGGCTCGTTATGAAAAGCCAACGTTATTGGTGCAAGCAAAAGTACCGATGGTGTTGGATTTAAAAGATTATAAGTTTTACATCAATTATTTTGCTTTGATGCCATACTTGGTCAATAAAGAAAATCAAAATAATCTAGCGTATCTCGATTTTTCTAAATATCAGGGATTATTCAATCAAGTTGATTTCAAAAAATTTGCTGAATACGTCAAAGCTTCAAGTGCGGTTTACTATCGCTTAGCAGATCAAAATAATATTCAAGCGTTATCCGTTTCTTCTGCTGATAAAGCGGCTGGAGTGGTTGAAAAAATTCGCTTAAAAACCTCGATTGAAGAGCTAGTTTTACAAGCAAATTTATATAGCAAAGTAAATGAAAAATACTTAATGCAAAGTGTTTTGAATTTTAATGAAAAGAGTCTAGAAAAACTGGTTGCTGATGAAGTGAAAGCTTCAGAGCAGTCAAAATCTAATCATAAGCTTGAGCGTAAAGATGCTGCAGACGACGCAAGTGTCGTGAGCCAACAACTCTATCATTTAGTGAATAAGCATTTTGGCGTAGATGATGAAGAGGATTATGCTGCGGAAAGTGATGAAGATATTGCTGATGCTACGCAAGAAGCTACAGATGCAGATGAGTATGCAACTGAAGATGAAGCAGTTGTCGCGAGTGCGGCATATGATGCAGAGCAAGAAGGGCTGAGTGCAGCGCAATGTAGAGAACTGTATAACGCTACGCAAATGACATATGGCGATGTTCAATATTGTGAAAGTATCTATGGGATTGATGTATTTAACAGTGCGGATAAGACACCTAGCTTTATTACGACAATCTCTAAACTACAAAGTGTAGAAAAAATATTTGCTGTTTACGATCAAAATCAATTTATTGATGACCATGCGTTTAAAGCACTCTGGATTAAACATCAAGACGAGATTCAAAAAGCATTGCCTCCAATCGATAAACGCAATCCATTTGTGATGGATGTTGGTTTGGATGCACAAGGCCGCGCTGTAAAATTAGACTATGATTTGAATTATGCACTGCCTGAGTTGAAATCAAGTTTTAATATCAAAGCGGATATGTATGTCAGCAATTATGGCAAAGCAACACCAATTGATCAGGCACAGTTAAAGCGTGCCAAAACTTGGGCTGAAACAAGCAAAGGTTCAATGCTTGAAAAAGCAGTGAATAGTTTCTCTGAAAAGCTAGGTCAAACGGGAGTTCAAGAGCATGCTGCTGAGCCTTATACGTTGTCTTTAGATGATCAGCTTGAGATGATTGCAGCTCAAAAATATGATACAACCCATTCTTATGAGCAAACCTATAAAGCTGTATTTATTGCAAAACTGACAGAAAGCACACCGCAAATCGTTGAGCGCTACTCAAGCAAAGAATTGCAAGAGATTGCGAGTGTATATGCATACTGGTATTCAGACGAAGATGTGTATAACCCTGAAGGAAAAGCTTTGAAAGCTATCGAAGCATTGCAAAGCAAACATCATTTACAAAATGAAGATCAGTTTGATGATCGTCTTGGACGTGCTGTTGATCGTATTGTGAGTGATGCAATGCGTGGCGATAAAGATCGCCAAGAATGGAAAAAGTTAAAAGCTCAATACAAACAACCTCAGCAACTATTTGCTCAGCAATATCAAATTCAATTTGAACGTGAAAATGGTATTTCAAATGATGAGAAAGCATTGCTTGCACAAACAGCGAATATTCTAGGGCAAGTGTATGTGGATGCACGTAAGAATCAATTGTCTGAGAAATCTATCAAATCATTGAAGATTGAACATAATGAATTTATTGATTATGAAGTCTTTAAAGATGTTTATATGAAGTTAGTGAATGCTAAGTAACTAGTAAAAGAAGAGCCTGCAATTAGCAGGTTCTTCTTTTTATGATTTATAGAAAATCTTTGAGTTCAGGCTTAACACCATTCCAGATAGAAAAAGCTTCTATTGCCTGACCAACAAGCATACCAAAACCATCTGTAGAAGGAATTTGACGGGCTTGTGCTTGATCTAAGAAACTCGATGGTTTGCCATATGCCATTTCGTAAGCATGATGGAAAACTAAGGTTTCTGGTAGTTGTAATGCATCACCTGTTAAGCTTGCTGAAGTTGCATTAATCACAAAATCGTACTCACCACTTAGTTGATCTAAACTTGTTGCAGTGAGTTCAATGTGCGCTACAGCCTCTTTTAAGTCCTCAACGAGTTGTTCAGCTCGAGCGAGTGTACGGTTTGCAATAACAATTTTTTTAGCGCCTGCTTGGACTAGAGGATAGATGACGCCTCGCGTTGCCCCACCAGCGCCTAAAATGAGGATACGGCTGTTTCCAAGTTCCCAACCTAACGCTTGAATCGCCGCTACCAGACCTTGCCCATCTGTGTTGTCACCATGGAGTTTGCCATCTTGCATCCATAAGGTATTGACTGCTTTGGCAATCTTGGCACGTTCAGTCAGTTGATCACACAACGCAAAGGCTTGTTCTTTAAATGGCACAGTAACATTCATACCTACGCCGTTTTGAGCAAAGAAATCTTTTGCCGTGCTTTCAAAACCATCGAGTGGTGCAAGGATTTTTTTATATTCTAAATCGACCCCAGTTTTTGCTGCGAATGCATGGTGTAACTCTGGTGAGCGTGATTGTTCAATCGGATTTCCAATTACAGCAAATTGTTTGGTCATGAGGGAATCATTCTTATGAGGTCGTTAAAGTTTATAAAGTTGCAGAGAAGGTCGCAATATTGATTTACATCTGAACATTCAAACAGGGCATGATTTCAGGACAAGAACATGCTTTGATATTTTTAGATCATTGCAAATGTTGGATCTGGTTTTAAAGATGAGTATTTATTTAATTCGGCATGCGCAGAGTGAAGCCAACATCAATGGGCGAACTGGATCGCATGCTGCAATTGCACTGAGCGAGCAGGGGAAGCAACAGGCAGAACAACTTTGTGAAGCATTGCCACCTATTGATCATGTCATTATTTCTAAATACCAAAGAACCTATCAAACTGCAGAACCGATTTTATACAAATATCAGATCACAGCAGAAGTCGATCACAACTTGCATGAGTTTAGTTATCTCTCGGAAAGGAAATGTGCTAACACCAATCTGGATGATCGCAAGCAGTGGGTTAATGCGTATTGGGAGCGAATGGATTATGACTATCGTGATGCCGATGATGCGGAATCTTTTGCTGACTTATATGTGCGAGTGCAATGTATTCATGAAAAATTAAGACAATTGGCACAGGAATATCTACATCAAAACTTAGTCGTATTTACGCATGGGCAATTCTTACAATTATTGCTCACGCTAAAACATGCACCGCAGCCATTGAGTCGAGAATTGATGCAAAATTTTAGATCAGACCTAATTCAGCGCCCCATCCCCAATACCGCAATATTTTTATTTTAATGTTTCAAGATAAGATTTCATCCCTGAGCTTTATATCAGGGATGAATCATTTCATTTACTTCTCTAAATCTAACCAATCTCTTGGTTTTAAATAATAGTCAGTAAGTCTTTTTTCAGGTGAGTTTGCTTCCCATTCAGGACGATAAGACCAACCCGCTAAATTGGGCAAACTGACGAGAATTGATTCAATGCGGCCACCCGTTTGTAAACCAAACAACGTACCACGGTCATAAACCAAGTTATATTCAACATAACGGCCACGACGATACAGCTGGAACTCACGTTGTGCTTCGGTGTAGGGTTGTTCACGATGCTTTTCAAAAATCGGTAAAATTGCTTCTAAATAGCCATTACCAACTGCTTGGATATATTTAAAGCAAGTTTCAAAATCCCATTGATTTAAATCATCAAAAAATAAACCACCAACGCCACGTTGTTCATCACGATGTTTTAAATAGAAATAATCATCACACCATTGCTTATGTTCAGCATAAACATTTTCACCAAAAGGTTGGCACAGGTCATAAGCTGTTTGATGCCAGTTTAGGACATCTTGATCATCTGGATAGAAAGGGGTTAGATCAAAACCACCGCCAAACCACCAGACTGGATCTTGCCCTTCGGGTTCAGCGACAAATAAGCGTACGTTTGCGTGTGAAGTTGGAATATTAGGATTTTTAGGGTGAATAACTAAAGAGACACCTAACGCTTGTGCCTTAGCACCTGCAATCTGTGGATGGCGCTCAGTGGCAGAAGCAGGCAATTTACTAATATTAATGTGGGAGAACATTACCCCACCTTTTTCAATCACATCACCATTTTGCAGAACACGAGATCGACCACCGCCGCCTTCAGTTCGCTGCCAATCATCAATGATAAATTCTGCGGTACTACCGCCAGCACGTTCCTGTTGCTCTAGTCCTGCACAAATGCGAGCTTGTAGATCGAGTAAAAACTCACGAACACGTTGAATATCAGCTGAAGTTGGGTGCTGCATTATGATCCTCTTAAAGTGATCTAGGGGTTAGTTACATCAAAGCATAAATCCATAAAAAAAATAAGGGATTTTTAATTATAATAATCAAAAATCCCTTAACTGCTTTATTTTTGAACGGCTTGTAAAAAGTGAATTAGAAGTCATCTTTTTTATACAGATGATCCATACGCTCACGTTTCGTTTTTAAATAATGCTCATTAAATGGGTTGCGACCTACAGTTAAAGGAACACGTTCAACGACATTGATGCCCAAATCAGTCAAAGCTTTTAATTTTAATGGATTATTCGTTAATAATTTCACTTCTTTGATCTGAAGATGATTCAGCATAATGCTGCACATGTCATAGCGACGTGCATCAGCTGGAAGGTTCAATAATAAGTTTGCATCAACGGTGTCATGACCTTGATCTTGCAATGCATAGGCACGGATTTTGTTGGTTAAACCAATCCCACGACCTTCTTGGCGGAGATATAAAATTACACCTTGACCTGCTTCGTTAATCAAACGTTGAGTCGCTTGTAACTGTGGGCCACAATCACATTTAAGTGAGCCGAAAGCATCGCCAGTCAAGCATTCTGAGTGAATGCGCACAAGTACTGGTTGATTGGGAGCAGCTTCTAAACCTTTAGAAAGCGCCACATGTTCTTCGCCCGTTTCTGGGTCTTGAAACACGGAAATATTGAAGTCACCAAAAGCGGTTGGTAGCTTTGATGTTGCAATAAATTCAATTGGCACAGAGAGCTCGCTATGATAATAAAAACAGTGAAAGTATAGCCTAATGTGTGAAGATTGCGTGAATTGGAATTTCTGATTTTTCACATAAGTTTTTCTTTTTCATACAAAGCACACAATAATGGTTGATAAACAGTGACATAATTCAGGATAATCTGCGAGCCAATCTTAGATATTGGCATGAGAATGTTCAGCACTACATCATTCGCTCATGTGGCTGATTGAAGGTAGATCGTATTTAATTGTATGATTGCCCCCATTTAACCCAGCTTCGGATTTGCCAGGCTTAAAAAGGCTTTGCCACATTATGTTGTATACCGAAATTCCAACTCAACGCCCTGTTACGCCATTGTTAGATGGAATTGATCATCCACAACAATTACGTCAGCTCGAGCAAAGCCAACTCGCACAAGTGGCGGATGAGTTGCGTCAATATATTTTGTATGCAGCAGGACAAAGTGGTGGTCACTTTGGCGCAAATTTAGGTGTAATCGAATTAACGGTTGCACTGCATTATTGTTTTAATACGCCGCAAGATCGTTTGGTTTGGGATGTGGGCCATCAGGCTTATCCACATAAAGTCCTGACTGGACGTCGTGAACGTATCACTACTATTCGCAGTAAGGATGGTCTCGCAGCATTTCCTGCACGTGATGAGTCTGAGTTTGACACATTTGGTGTAGGGCATTCCTCGACTGCAATTTCTGCTGGTTTAGGTATGTCACTTGCACGCCGCTATCAAAAAGATCCATGTGATGTGGTTGCAATCGTCGGTGATGGGGCAATGACTGCTGGTATGGCTTTTGAAGCCATGAATGATGCAGTTGCTCATGATGCTGATCTTATTGTTGTACTCAATGACAATGATATGTCGATTTCTTGCAGTACGGGTGGTTTTGCTAAACACTTGGCTGCGATTTGGGAAACAGGTCAATTGGTAAATGTAGATGAACAAGGTGAAGCCTATGTTCAACCACATCCAAAATGGACTTATAACTCTCGTTTACATCAGTCAGCGACTGATGCTGCAGATAACTTATTTAAAGCAATTGGTTTTGATTATTTTGGGCCATTTGATGGTCACAACGTTGAGCAATTGGCACAAGTTTTTAGTGCACTCAAAAAACGTAAAGGCCCACGTTTAGTTCATATTTATACAAAAAAGGGTAAAGGCTTTGCTCCAGCGGAAGCAGATCCAATTACCTATCACGCAATTACCAAGATCGCACCAGTAGCAAAAGCACCTGTAAAAAAAGCACCACCAAAGTATTCAGATGTGTTTGGGCAATGGTTGTGTGATGAAGCTGCTCAAGATCAGCGATTACTCGCGATTACACCTGCAATGTGCGAAGGCTCTGGCATGGTGAAGTTTGCACAGCAATATCCAGAGCGTTTCTTTGATGTGGCCATTGCTGAACAACATGCAGTGACCTTAGCAGCAGGTATGGCATGTGAAGGTTTAAAACCTGTGGTTGCAATTTATTCAACTTTCTTGCAACGTGGTTATGATCAGTTAATTCATGATGTTGCATTACAAAATTTAGATGTGACTTTCGGGATTGATCGTGCTGGTTTAGTTGGTGAAGATGGTCCGACGCATGCAGGGGCATATGACTATGCTTATATGCGCACTGTACCAAACATGGTGATCATGGCGCCGAAAGATGAAAATGAATGTCGCCAAATGCTACATACTGCTTACCTTTATGAAGGGCCAACTGCTGTACGATATCCGCGAGGTGCAGGCACAGGTGTTGAAATCCAGCAGCAGATGACTGCTTTGGAAATTGGTAAAGCCGAGATTGTTGCTGAATTTAATAAAGAAGTAGATCAACAGATTTCTATTCTAGCTTTTGGTAGCCGAGTAGCCCCATCAGTTGAAGCCGCACAGCAGTTTGCAAATAAACATGCTGTAGGTGTGCGTGTGGTGAATATGCGTTTTGTGAAGCCATTGGATGAGCAAATCATCCGTGACCTTGCGGATAGCACACAACTTTTCGTTACAGTAGAAGAACATGCTGTGATGGCTGGTGCTGGAAGCGCTGTTAACGAATTCTTGGCGCAAGCACAAATTGTAAAAGCTATTTTGAACTTAGGTTTACCTGATACTTTCCTTCATCAAGCAACGCATCAGCAAATGTTGCAAGACTGTGGTTTGGACAGTTCAGGGATACTTGCTTCAATCGAGAAAGCTTGGTTTTAGCTCTTAAGTTCATGTAAATGTGAGCAATAATTTTTCGCAACATTTTTCCCCTAAAAGTGCTTATATTTGATAGAATATAAGGGCTTTTATGCATTATTCTTTGTCAAAATCTTCAAATTTGTAGTGGGTGTTCAATGGAACCTATGGTGGTTATGGCTGCGCGTGCGGCTCAAACAGTTGGTCAAGAGCTTTTAAAAGCACATCAGAATCGTCATAAGCTCGATTTACAAGTTGAAGAAAAAGGCATCGATGGTCCAGTAACGCGTGTAGACCGTTACATCGAACAGCTTACAATTGATACGCTTCGTAAAAGTTATAAAAACCATAGCTTCCTTGGTGAAGAGTTTGGCATGCAAGAAGGCAAAGGTCACGACGCAGATTGGTGTTGGGTGATCGATCCTTTAGATGGTACTCAAAACTTTATCAACGGATTCCCTCATTTCTGTATTTCTATCGCTGTACAACACAAAGGTGTAACGCAACACGGTGTGATCTATGATCCAGTCCGTGATGAATTGTTCTCTGCAAGCCGTGGTCGTGGCGCAGTCATGAATCAACGTCGTATTCGTGTCAATGTAAAAGATAATCTAGAAAATACTTTCCTTTCTGTTGGTCATCCCTACCGTGCAAAACGTAATGGTGAAATCGTTTCTTATGCAGAACAACACTTTGCTTCATTATTGGCGGTGACTAAAGCCGGTTCTCAAATTCGTCGCGGTGGTTCAGCTGCATTAGATTTAGCTTATGTGGCTGCAGGTCGTTTTGATGGTTTCTTTGAGCTTGGTTTAAAACCGTGGGATATCGCTGCGGGTGAGTTGATCGTGAAAGAAGCGGGCGGTGTAGTTGTTGATGCTCGTGGTGGCAATGAATCATTTGATAATGGTCAAGTACTTGCTTGTTCATTGAAAATGTTAAAGCCATTAATGCAAGCCGTTGTCCCAGCTTGGGGTGAAGCTGCAAAATAATTTGTAGATTTAAATAAAAAAAGCCCTCATTGTTTGAGGGCTTTTTGTTTTCGGGTTAGTGGGGAGTTGGAGTTATGAAGATTATTTATGAGAGTGAGCTATTTTATATAGAAACACACCATGAAATACAGGTAGTTAAAGTTGAAGAGCAAAATATTGATTTTTGGTTAACTGTTAATGGTAAGACATTTTCTGGAAGTGCTTTTACACTCGCCAATATTCAATATTTAATGACTAAGGATAATCGAACGGGTGAGTCTGCTTTTGGTTCCTACTTTTGGTGTGCGGATATGCTTATCCTTGATCAGATGACTCTTGAGTGCTTGGTAAAAGCAATTACAGATATATTAAATGATGAGTCTTTAGATATGGGGAGGATATTAACTCAAGTTGTTAATTACTATTAATATTTTGCTTTTTTTGTAGCTTGGATACAAATATAAAATGTATCGAAATAGAAAAAACCAATTAAAAAAGGTGACTTTTAAAATTATTCTGCTATAATCCGCCCACGCACTTAAATTCCAGTTCATTACCTGAACATTCAGTTCTATTCATATTAGCGCACGCTGTCCATAGAGAGGACCACATCTTGCGCCCAAATCGCTTAGCGATTCTTCAGGTTGAGGCAGTAATCAAGCGTGCGTTTAGTCCACATCGTCGTTATTCGGATCGCCGCTGAATTTCATCTATTTTCAGCTTGAGTCGCTTTGCCGCTTGTTGCCGATGTCTATTTTTGTATTTATTAAAATGGAGCACCCACAAGGGTGAAACTCTCTATGAGCAAAACTTTTGCCGAATTTTCTTTGCACGAAACCTTACAACAAGCACTTGAGGGTTTAGGTTTTACAAGCCCAACGCCTGTGCAAGAACAAGCGATTCCAGCTGCATTAGAAGGTAAAGATTTATTAGTTTCAAGCCAGACTGGTTCTGGTAAAACAGCAGCATTTTTACTCCCAACATTAAATGCTTTAGCAGGTCAGGAAACTTTTGTGCCATTTAAAGAGCGCATGAAAGCAGTGACTCAACCAAGCATTTTAGTTTTATGTCCTACTCGTGAATTGGCTCAACAAGTAAGCCAAGATGCTATTGCATTTGTACGCCACATGAAAGGTGTTCGTATTGCTGCAATCATGGGTGGTATGCCTTTTGGTAAGCAAATCCAACAGCTTAAAGGTGCGCAAGTCGTTGTAGCGACTCCTGGTCGTTTACTTGACTTGGTGAACCGTCGTCAATTGAAACTTGATAAAGTTGAATCTTTAATTGTTGACGAAGCTGACCGTATGTTAGACCTAGGCTTCTCTGAAGACTTAGAAGCAATTAGTGATTTGGCTGCAAACCGTAACCAAACATTGATGTTCTCTGCAACATTTGCTGATCGTATTATTCGTCTTGCTGAACGTATGATGAATGATCCAGAGCGTATTGCGATTGAAACTGGTCACACAACAAATACTGACATCACCCAAACTCTTCATTGGACTGATGGCTTTGAGCACAAGAAAAAGCTTTTAACTCACTGGTTATCTGACGAAAACTTAGATCAAGCAGTTGTATTTGCAAGCACTCAAGAAGATACAGACATGCTTGCGGAAGAGTTAGCTGAAGCTGGTCATTCTGTAGTTGCACTACATGGCGCTATGCCACAAACGGTTCGTAACCGTCGTTTACGTAGCATCCGTGAAGGTCGTGCAAAAATCTTAGTCGCAACTGACGTTGCTGCTCGTGGTTTAGACGTACCAACGATTTCGCACGTAATCAACTTCGGTTTGCCGATGAAAAATGAAGACTATGTACACCGTATTGGTCGTACAGGTCGTGCTGGTCGTACAGGTCAAGCGATTACATTAGCAACTTACCGTGAGCGTGGCAAAATCCGTGCTTTAGAAGATTATTTAGATGCACGTTTAAATGTATCTGAAATTGAAGGTTTAGAGCCATCTCCACCTCCTGCACGTTCAGGTCGTGATGGCGGTGGTCGTGGTCGCGGTGGCCGTGATGGCGGCGGTCGTGGTCGTGGTGGTTTTGGCGGTGGTCGTCGTTTCGAAGGTGAAGGTAACTTCAAGCGTCGTGAAGGTGGTGATGATCGTCCACGTCGTAGCTTCGATGACAAACCTCGTGGTGAGCGTCCTGCATTTGGTGGCGAAGATCGTCCGCGTCGCGAATTTAATTCTGACCGTCCACGTCGTGAAGGTGGTTTCGAAGATCGTCCACGTCGCGAGTTTAATTCTGACCGTCCACGCCGTGAAGGTGGTTTCGAAGATCGTCCGCGTCGCGAATTTAATTCAGACCGTCCACGTCGTGAAGGTGGTTTCGAAGATCGTCCACGCCGTGAGTTCAACTCTGATCGCCCACGTCGTGAATTTAATTCAGATCGTCCGCGTCGTGAAGGTGGTTTCAATGATAAACCGCGTTTTGATGCGAATGATGATAACCGTGGCAATCGCGTAGATTATAAACCACGCCGTGAGGGTGGTTTCGGTGATCGCCCTAAGCGTGACTTTGGTGATCGTCCACAACGTGAAGGTGGTTTCGGCGACCGTAAGCGTAGCTTCGGTGGTGATGACCGTCCTAAACGTAGTTTTGGCGATGATCGTCCAAAGCGTAAGTTTGGTGAAGATCGTCCAGCTCGCGGTTCACGTGAAGAGCATTTCGGTGGCGACCGTCGTCGCAAAAACGATTTTTAATCGATAAAAACCGATGAAATGAAGAAGCCAGTTGAAAAACTGGCTTTTTTATTTTGAATGAGTCATGTAGAATGTCAAAATGTCTACTAGTTCAAACTTTACATGAAAAATGAATAGGGTTAAGCAAAATAAAAGTTTCTTGAATCAAGCGTGGTCGTTCATGTGCAGTGAAGGTTTACCATGCCTATTTGTTGTACTTATGCTATGTAATGGGCTATTTTTTGCATATGCCATTTTTGATGAAAATCACGCTGATTCATTCAATGCAAATTCACATCAATCTGCTTCAGAATTTCGTTCAAAGAATAACTACATAAATTAAATAATCTTCATACATCGTTTATCAAAATAAAAACAAGCGCTTAATCTTTCAGTGTATAGTATGCGTGCATAAAAAGTGCAGGAATGAATGCCATTATGAATAACAAATCTCCTCTCGATTCAGAAGCCCTCATTGAAGTTAAAAACTTGAGCTTTAATCGTGGGGAACGCGTCATTTATGACGATATCAGTCTAAAAATTCGACGTGGTCAAATTACTGCAATTATGGGTCCATCTGGTACAGGTAAAACGACATTGCTTCGTTTGATCGGCGGACAACTCACACCTGATCATGGTGAAGTTTTACTTGATGGTAAAAACATTGCAGCTATGTCTCGTCATGAGTTATTTGCTGCGCGTGCCCGTATGGGAATGTTATTCCAAAGTGGTGCACTTTTTACAGATATGTCTGTGTATGAAAATGTCGCTTTCCCAATTCGTGCACATACTAAATTACCAGAGCATATCATTGCTGAATTAGTTGCCTTAAAGCTTGAGTCAGTTGGTTTGCGTGGTGCTGAACAGCTAATGCCAACTGAATTGTCAGGTGGTATGAATCGTCGTGTTGCCTTAGCGCGAGCGATTGCATTAGATCCTGAGTTGATCATGTATGACGAACCATTTGCTGGTCAAGATCCAATCGTAATGGGTGTTTTGACGCGCTTGATTCGTTCTCTACGTGAAGCTTTAGATCTCACTACAATTATTGTCTCGCATGACGTTGCGGAGACTTTATCAATTGCTGATTATATTTATGTGGTTGCAGAAGGCAAAATTCAGGGTGAAGGTTCTCCAGAAGAATTAAAAAATCATGCTTCACCATTTGTACGTCAGTTTTTAACAGGTTCGGCAGAAGGGCCTGTGGAATATCAATTTACGCATCAAGCATATTTAGATAGCGAGGTTCGTCCATGAATACGATTGCCTGGCTAGGTAGACTCGTTATTGAGCGAATAAAGGGGATTGGTGCTGCGTCACTGATGCTCCTACAAGTTTTATTTGCAATGCCATCACAAGGTGGTTTTCAGCGCTTTGTTTACCAGATGTATCGCGTCGGGGTGATGTCGCTACTGATCATTGCCGTTTCTGGTTTATTTATTGGTGCAGTGCTTGGCTTGCAGATGTATAGCATTCTCGTCACTTTTGGTAGTGAAGCGATGTTAGGCACAGCCATTTCATTAACCTTGCTCCGTGAGCTTGCTTCGGTGGTTGCTGCATTATTGTTTGCGGGTCGTGCAGGTTCAGCTTTGACTGCTGAAATTGGTTCGATGAAGCAAAGTGAACAACTTGCTAGCATGGAAATGATTGGTGTTGATCCACTTCGACAGATTGTTGCTCCACGTTTATGGGCTGGTATTGTCAGTTTGCCAATGTTGACGGTGATTTTTGCAACCATTGGTATTATCGGTGGCAAGTTAGTTGGCGTTGACTTTTTAGGTGCAGATGAAGGTTCTTTCTGGGGCGGTATGCAGAGTACAGTTCAGTTTGGGCATGACATCTTGAATGGCACAATTATTAAAAGCATTGTGTTTGCACTGATTTGTACATGGGTGGCGGTATATCAGGGCTATGCTTGTGATCCAACACCAGAAGGTATCGCGACTTCGATGACCAGAACGGTCGTATATTCTTCACTTTGTGTATTAGGTTTTGATTTCGTGTTGACTGCGGTCATGTTCGGAGGGATTTAATGAAATCACGTACTAGTGAGCTGGCCGTAGGTATTTTTGTCATTATCTTCGGTATCGCTCTATTTTTTCTTGCAATGAAAGTTAGCGGTTTGGTTGGGACAAATTTACGTGATAGCTATAGCATGACAGCGCAGTTTGATAACGTAAATGGTTTAAAACCTCGTGCCAAAGTCACCATGAGTGGCGTAACGATTGGTCGTGTAGAATCTATTTCTCTTGATCCCGTCACGCGTTTAGCAACAGTAAAATTTGATTTGGATGGTAAGCTGACGAGCTTTGATCCAAAACAGCTTAAAGAAGTGCAGAACAATGCACTTGAAGAATTACGCTACAGTTCTGATTATGAGCAAGCTGATGCTGCGAAACAAAAAGAAATGGAACAGCAACTTATCAGTAACATGACCTCCATCACGAGTCTGGATGAAGATGCTTATATAATGGTAGCAACCAATGGCTTATTGGGCGAAAAATATTTGAAAGTTGTACCCGGTGGTGGTGTGAACTATTTGAAACGTGGTGATGTTGTTTCAAATACCCAAGGTACAATGGATTTAGAAGATTTGATCAGTAAATTTATTACTGGTGGTGCTGGTAAAGCCACATCAAGCTCGACAACTGAGAGTTCAACATCACCAGCTGCAAACGCTGATGCAGAACCATCTTTTGTTGAGTAATTCAGGTTAGGAGATTGAAGTGAATACATTATTGAAACAGACTCTAACGGCAAGCGTATTATCAACCATGCTTGCGAGTGCTGCATTTGCTGCACCAACAGAGACCCCACCTGATTTTGTAAAACGTGTGGCTGATGGCTTGATTACGCGTCTAAAAGCAGATCATGCTAAATTGCAGAATAATCCTGCTTTAGTAAAAACGATTATTCGTCAAAATCTTGATCCGTATGTTGATTCACAAGCATTTACGCGTATCGTATTGGGTACTTATGCAAATAATCAGTACACAAATGCTGCTCAACGTGCTCAGTTTGAGAAAAACTTCCGTGAAGTGATTATCGAGAACTATGGTAGTGCTTTCGCTAAATATACTAATGAAAGCTATACCATGCGTCCGTTTAGATCATCAAATAGCAAGAACCCAGTGGTTACTTTAGACTTCTTGCATAATGGTGAAAAGATTCCTGTATCTTTCCAGTTGACGGATAAAGGTGATCAATGGAAAGTCCGTAATATCAATGTGTCTGGTATTGATTTAGGTTTACAGTTCCGTAATCAGTTTGCGGCGACAGTGCAACGTAATGGTGGTGACATCAACAAAGCGATTGCAACGTTTAAACCAGATGCAGACTCTGCTGTTAGCAAAAAATAAGGTAACGATGGATGATTCAGTATATTGATCAGCAACTCGTCGTTTCTAAAACGATTAACTTTGTAAATGCAGAAGATATTTATCAAGCAGGCTTAAAGCATATCCAACAACATAAAAGTTTTCCTTTGGTTGTTGATTTAGGTCAGCTTGAGCAAGGAAATACGCTATCTTTGGCCGTTTTGGTGCAATGGTTGCGCCAGACACCTGAGAGTAAAGGTCTGCATTTCAAAAATGTTTCTGAAAAAATGCTAAAGATCATTCAAGCTTGCCATCTACAAGATGATTTGAAATTGATTTAAATGATTCTTGTGGATAAAAAAGAGAGCTATTTATAGCTCTTTTTTTATTCCTATAGTTTGGGGAATGCAGAAAAAAGCGCGTCACAGGTTGGATATTTTTGATGTAGCTTTTTTAGATAATAGGTTTGATCATGTTCTAAAAAACCATCTAATAGTTTCATCGGTATGCTTTGATTATTGCATCGTTGGGTTTTTCTATTCCATGCGCTAAAAGGTGAAATTGCATGATCAATTGTTATGATGTTTTTATCGCAGTGTAATAATGCCAATAAACTGATTTGATAATTTTGAGGTGTCGTCTTATCTGGTGGATACGCTAGACCAATGACTAAATCATTACTTTTTATTGTTTTGATTGAAAAATCACTATGCCATTGTTTAGGCTTGGATGAGAAAATCTTTGTTAGCAAACTTTGAAAGATAAAGTTAGGGTGCTGAAAGGTGAGTTGCTTATGGTTGCTTGAAGATAGTTGCTGAATAGATTGAAGCCGTGCAATAAACACATCATTTGGGGAGTGTGGTGCGCAGGCAAAAGCTAGGTTTATCGAAAGGGTTATATTCAAAACTACAAATAACCCTTTCATTTTAAATCCATTTCTTCCATCTAAAGTAGATCATTGGTAAGACTAAAAATGCCATTAAAATTGCGGTGACGATCCAAAAGCTCAAACTACCGTGTGCAAAAGGGAGTTCTTCCGTATTCATACCATAAATGCTGGCAATCAGCATAGGTGGCGCAAGCATACTTGGTAAGATCGAGAATCGGCGAATCGTATCATTCTGTTCAGTGTTAATGAATCCAGACGTGGTATCGAGTAAGAATCGTACTTTCTGGAATAAGAAGGCATCATGTTCGACCAGCGAGCGTACATCTTCACTCAGTTCTCGAATATCAGCATCGTAAATATGACTGCCTAAAGCACGCGGGCGTGATAAGAATGTTAATACACGACGTAAATCGATTAAACAAAGTTGAGCTTTTCCAAGCATATCTTCTTGCTGGGCAAGCCGAGTAATCATGTCATCCAGATCTAAAATCTTTTCTCGATGATGATTATTTAGGACTTCTGTAGAATATCTTTCTAAGTCCTTGTGGATATCTTCTAAGATATCCGCAAGTTCATCTAACTTTGCTTCGAGCAATCCGAGTAAGATCCAAGTGGGATCTTTATAGTCCATATCGTAGTCATTGCGGCGCGCTCGTGCACGAAAAGCACGGAACGCAACAAGCTTTTCGCCACGCATGGTAAACAAACGGTCTTTATGCAAAATAAAGGCAACGGTTTGCACCATAGCAAGCATATGAGACGTGTCTTCAGTGTCGCCATCGACCTGATAATTTTTATTCTTTGTTAAAAAATATGTACTGATATGCAAAATTCCATCATCATCACGATAGAATCGAGCGGATGAGGAAATGTCTTCAAGTGATTTTAATGTGGGTAAATTTCGATCATAGGCATCGAGAACCCATTGTTGTTCTTCTTGAGATGGAGCGATCAAATCAATCCATACGAGTTCAGGGTGTAGATCAAAGCCCCCATTGATCGTTGCATCTTCTAGACTACCGCGCTCAGTGGCATAAAAGGCTTCAAGCATGTCTTTTTTCCTCGCGCAGTTGATGTAAAGCTTTCATCATTTTGAGGAAAGCCAGCGTGTATTTTAGACAAGGATCGAATGAAAAACACTTGCCTAAACGATATTTTCTAAAAAATCTTGTTTCTTAGCCTACTTTAACAGCATGACAGTTATATAAAACGGTTTTAATTGTATGAATTCTATATGTGTTTTCTGCGGCTCCTCCCTTGGTAATGATCCTATTTACAAACAAATCGCACAAGCGACAGGCCAAGCAATAGCAGAACAGGGTCTCACTTTGGTTTATGGTGGTGGTCGCTCTGGATTAATGGGTGTTGTTGCTGATAGCGCGATACAGGCTGGAGGGCAAGTGATCGGTGTGATTCCAAATGCCTTAGTCGATCGTGAGTTAGCTCATACAGGGTTGACAGCGTTGCATGTAGTGAATGACATGCATGAGCGAAAAACTAAAATGGCTGAATTGGCCGATGCTTTTATCGCTTTACCCGGTGGAGCAGGTACTTTGGAAGAAATTTTTGAACAATGGACATGGAGTCAGTTAGGGATTCATCAAAAGCCTTGTGCATTTTTAAATATAGATGGTTTTTATGATGGGGTGATTCAAACAATACAAGATTCGGTTAATCGAGGGTTTAGTCAGGCTCGTTTTGTCGAAAAGCTGATTGTTGCTGATAATATTGGTGACATTTTAAAAGCATTTACAGCATATGAACCTGCTATACCTAAATGGATGTCAACTGCTGAAATTCAGGCGTGAGAGAGAAAAGTGAAAACAATTACTGTGGCTGCGGCTGTTATTTTGAACGAAAAAAATCAATTATTATTGGTGCGTAAACAAAACACACAGGCTTTTATGCAAGTTGGTGGAAAATTAGAGCTGAATGAAGCACCTGAGCTTGCGATTCAGCGTGAAATACTGGAAGAGATCGGTTGTCATTCGGAAATCAAAAAGTTTATTGGGCAGTTCCATACACAGGCGGCCAATGAACCTGATCATCTTTTAGTGAGTTATGTTTATTTAGTTGAGCTAAAACAATCTCCCCAGATTGCAGCTGAGATTGCTGAAATGAAGTGGATTCAATTAGATGATCAAATCACTGTATTAGCTCCTTTGACGAAAGAGGTGGTGATTCCATGGTGTCGTAAAAATCAACCACTTATGCAGATGGCTTAACACCGCCAGCAGCGAGACAAATGGCATGAATTTTTTGGCAGCCCAATTGTTTCAGTATTTCTGAAAGTGCATGGATTGAGCTGCCCGTCGTCACCACGTCATCCACGATCATGACATTCCGATAACGGATTTTATTTGGTGGGCATGCAATAAATTGTTGTTCAATATGATCAAGCCGCTCTAAGCGAGTTAGGCCTTTCTGTGAATGCTGTGCTAAGCGTTGTACAGGTTGCCAGATTGGAACATTCAGATACTGACTCAGTGTTTTAGCGAGCAGAAGTGACTGATTATAGCCTCGTTCAATCAAGCGATCTGTTGAAATCGGCATAGGCACAATGGCCTGTATTTTAGGCAATTTGAGTTGTAATAAAAGCCCTGCTAATAGCCGTTCATATTCAAGTTTTTGCTCATATTTAAACTGTTGAATAATACGATCAATCGGATATTGATAATGGCAAGCAACGTAAATATGCTGTTCATGACGTTGAATTTGTTGTTTTAACCACGGCAATTGTTGCCAACAATTTGAACAAACGCCAAACTGTTGCTTGATGCCCACATCACATAAATCACATGGCGTAAAATAATCAAACAACTGTCGGGTTTGTTTACGTAATAAATTAAACATAGGCATAACGTGGTGCTTCAGGTAACCAGCGTTTCAGCAAGCCTTCTGCATGTTGTGGGTAATCTTTGAGAATGTGTTCAGCCACATAATGTGCTTGACTCAGTAGATGATCATCACGTTCTAAGCGTGCAACACGAAAGCCCATATCACCTGTTTGTTTAGTACCGAGTAGTTCACCGGGGCCACGTATTTCTAAATCTTTTTCTGCAATCACAAAACCATCATTACTTTCTCTTAAAATGGAAAGTCGTTCCTGCCCATTTTGTGAGAGTGGTGTTTTATAAAGCAATGCGCAGAAACTAGCCGTTGCGCCACGCCCTACACGACCACGAAGCTGATGTAGTTGTGATAGGCCAAGCCGCTCGGCATTCTCAATCACCATAATAGAGGCATTGGGAACATCAACACCGACCTCTATCACCGTCGTTGCAATCAGGAGTTGTGATTGATTGTCTTTGAAAGCTTGCATAACGGCTTGCTTTTCATCAGCCTTCATTTTTCCATGTACCAATCCAATCTTAAGATCAGGAAAGCGTTCTTTGATTTCCTGATAAGTTGCTTCAGCGGCTTGTGCATCTAAGGTTTCGGATTGTTCGACTAGCGTGCAGACCCAGTAAGCTTGCTTGCCTTCGAGACAATTCTTAGTGATACGTTGCAATACTTCTTCACGGCGATCCAAAGGAATAGTCACAGTTTGAATCGGTGTTCGTCCCGGTGGGAGTTCATCAATGATAGAAGTATCAAGGTCACCATAGGCACTCATTGCAAGCGTACGAGGAATGGGGGTTGCGGTCATGACTAGTTGATGCGGTGTGAATTGATCAACCCCTTTGTTGCGTAAAGCGAGGCGTTGGTCAACACCGAAACGATGCTGCTCATCAATAATAACCAGTCCTAATTTTGAAAATTCCACATTGTCTTGAAATAATGCATGCGTACCAACAACCAGTTGGGCGTGACCCTCTTTGATGTGTTGCTCAGCTTGCGCACGCGCTTTGCCCTTTTGTTTACCTGAAAGCCAAGCCACTTCAATACCCAGCGGTTCAAACCAACGTTTAAAATTCAAGTAATGTTGTTCCGCTAAAATTTCAGTTGGTGCCATTAACGCAACTTGCCAATCTGCTTCAAGCGCATGACATGCGGCAACGGCAGCAACCAAGGTTTTACCCGCACCGACATCACCTTGAACCAAACGTAACATTGGTTGATCTTGTTTCAGATCTTGTAGAATTTCTTTTGAGACACGCTTTTGAGCATTGGTCATTTGAAAGGGTAATGCTTCTAATAGTTTTTTAGCGAGTATTTTACTGCTACTAAATCGAGGTGCGGCAATCTGACGGATATAAGCACGACGCGTCAATAAGCTAATCTGATGCGCTACGAGTTCTTCAAAAATCAAGCGTTGTTGTGCAGGATGTGAACCTTGATTGAGTTGTAACATATTGGCATCAATCGGTGGTTCATGAATGTAGTGTAGAGCTTGTTTTAACTCATAACCGTTGCTGTACTTACTTGGTAATAATTCAGGGAGATCATCACTATGATGTTGCAACGCTTGGCGAACATATTCGCGTAGCTTAGGTTGAGTGAGTCCTTCTGTACTTGGATAAATTGCCGTGAGCTGCGTTTTTGGAAGAGGTGTGTGTTGTTGAATGACTTGGATTTCAGGATGATAGAGTTCTAAACCGCGGGCCCCGACACGGACTTCACCGAAAATCCGTAAACGTTGTCCCATTTTGATGCGATCAGTTAAGCCTTTATAAATATGATAAAAACGTAAAGTCACTTTGCCAAAATCATCTTGGAGCAATGCGGCAAGAGACTTCTTTTTTCCAGGTGGGAAATCAACAGAACGCACTTCACCTTCAAGTAAATAACTTCGTCCAACAACCAGCTGATTCATTGGAATAATAGTGCTACGATCTTCATAGTCACGGGGAAGATGAAATAGCAAATCATCCGTGCTAAAAATATGAAGCTTTTCTAATAGGGTCGCTGCGGCAGCACCAACGCCTTGTAATTGCTGGACTGAAGTCATCTTTGATCAAGGATATGTATGCATATTTTATTTATTGGTTATGGTAAAACATCTCAGCGTGTCGCTAAACACTTATTTGAGCAAGGCCACCACATTAGCACAATTAGTCGCAGTCCAAAAACAGATTGTTACGCTACTCATTATATTCAAGATGTTCAGCAACTTGATTTAACATCATTTCCGCCGATTGATATGGTTTATGTGATTTTAGCGCCTGCTGAAAGTGGCGTTGCAGCATATCGACAGACCTATGTAGAGAGTGTTCAGCCGATTGCGGAAGCATTAAAGCAGCATCCTGTTCAGCGTATTGTGATTGTTTCTTCAACTCGTGTTTATGGTGAAAGCGAAGGTCAGCGTATCGATGATGAATCGGTGATTCAACCCGTCGATGAGCAAGGACATTTACTTCGAAAAATGGAGTTGTTGTGGCAGGATTATTATCCTCAACAAAGTATTATTGTTCGTCCTACAGGAATTTATGGGACTTCAATTGCTCGATTAAAACGACTCGCAGAGCAGACACAAACTTATCCAGTGATTCATTTTAGTAATCGTATCCATGTGGATGATTTAGCTAGATTCTTGGCATTTTTAGTCGATATTCAAACCTTTGAATCGAGTTATATTGTGACGAACAACATCCCGATTCCGATGCATGAGATTTTACTTTGGTTTCAACAAAAACTGGGATTACCACTGCTAAAGCTTAGCTCAGACCATCAGACAGGTAAGCAAATTTTTGCAACCCGATTGGCCAAAACTAATTTCAAACTCAATCATCCCATTTGCTTTAATGACTATGCTGAGTTGTTACACGTACATAGTAATGAAAAATAATTAGGCTAGACTGCAAGTATGCTTTGAATTGTTGGTATGGATTTTGAATTTTAAATATCAATAAATTCCGTAAAGGAACTGCCTGAATTATGCACGAGGTTTGCAGTTGGGCGTAAAAGGTTGGATATGAGAAAAATAATCTGTTTAATGTTGTTAGGATTGATATCTGTTGAGGGCTGGGCAGATGAGCAGACATGGTGTGTGTTCGACCCACTAGGTGCGAAAGGTGATATTAGTCGTCGTTTGCAAGATGTACGTTTGACTGCATTACAAAATCGAGTCGACTTAAAATTTCAATTTTTCAAAAATGAAAAGGATGCAATCCAAGCATTTGACCAAAAAAAATGTTCGGGATTAGCAGCTTCTAACTTTAATACTTATCGTTATAACCATTTCATCGGTAGCACGGGTGGAATTGGTTTAATTTCAAATAATCGAGTTGCACGGATGTTTTTGCAACTTTTAAATAATGTGCATGTCGAAAAACGTATGATTGGTCAAGACTATGAGGCAATTGGAATGATTCCAATTGGCACAGCGTATATGATCATGAATACACAGCAGATCAACAAAGTATCTCAATTAAAAAATAAGCGTATCGGTATTCTTGAAGATAATCCGCCACAACAGGCGTTGGTGCAAAGTGTTGCTGCAAAGGCAGCATATGTAGATTTCTCTGATGCGGTTGATTTGTTCAAGCAAAAGAAAATCGACATTTTGGCTGCTCCAGCTTATGGTGTCTTGCCGTATAACATTAAGAAAGAGTTTGGTGAGTCGACGCAGGTGGTTAATTTTCCTGTCGCCTATTTTGCGATTAGCATTGTTATTCGGCCCAAAGATTATCCAGCTGGTTTCGGGCATCAAATTAGAAATTGGTTTGTTAAAAATAACAATGTCTTAGCAGCGCAAGCAATTCAATGGGAAAATCACCTTCCTGCATACTATTGGGCAGATATTTCTAACTTTGAAAAGCAGGGATATGAAGCGATGGTGGCTAAGATTCGCAATCGTTATGTTGATCTTGGCTATTATGATGCGTATTTCGTTGAATTAATCAAACGTTTGAGATGTATTGATGACCCTCAATATTTAGAGTGTCGAAAGTAAAATAAAAGGCAACCGAAGTTGCCTTTTTTATGACTTAAGCTTTCTTACGCTTTAATCGGCGTTTTGCTTGTTGTGAAGCCATAGCCTCTAACGCTTCTGCAAGTTCTTCATCACTAAAAGTCGTGATGTGTTGCAACATTTGTAATGTTGCTTCATCCAGTACAAGTTGTGCCCCAGCTGCCATTTCACTGAAGTTATCATCATATTCAATAAAACCTTGATCGTTGTTACGGATATAGTTTTGTTGAGTTAAGACTTTAATGAAACTTTGGAATAATGCTTTATCGAAGAATTCAGGTGAATTGAATTCATATAACACAGATAGGCGTTGACCGAGTAGGTGGCTAAGCTCTTCAACTTGTTTAGTTGAAATATTGCCAGAACCACGTTGCGTAATCAGCGCTAAGGTCATGTAATAGCGTTCTAAACTTTGTTTAACAGGCATTGCAAGCGTTAAGAGTTTTTGATGCTCTTCACTGTTTGGTGTTGGGCTGAAAAGATTGCCTTCTTGATCTTGGAAAATCAGACCTATCTCAGCCAATGCATTGATGTAGCTATCAATATGCTGCTGTAACTCAGATGGTTGCCATTTCATAAACAATTCAGCTTTCAAGAATGGATACAAGGTGCGAATCACATTACTCAAATCAGTTTTATGGATTTTACCATTGTGCTCAACCAATGAAGCAACTAATGAAGGTAAAACAAAGGCGTGCAAAATATTGTTACGGAAGTAAGTGAGTAGAACCGCTTGGTTGTCCTCAATCGCAATAATATCACCTAGTACGTGTTGAACACGTTTGATGAGCTTTAGCTTCAAGCCATAAGCAATAATTTCTTTACCCGATAATGGCGTTACTTGCGTGCGCTCATCATAAGGGTGCTGTGTTGCTAAATCACGATAAATATCGAGTTGTTTCGCACAGATTTCTTCATCTAAAGTGTGTTTTGGTGTTGCTAATAAAATTAAAGCCAATAGCGAAACAGGGTTGATGACCACGGCACGGTTGATATTTTCTAAAATGACATTTGCAGAACTTGAAACCACATTTGACAGTTCAGTAGAGCTTGCTGTTTCGATTTGGATATTATCCGCATTGTTTTGCTTCAAAATATCATCAAGGAATACTGGCTCACCAAAATTCACATGTACTTTACCGAAGATACGTTCAATTTTTCGTAAGGTTTTTACAATACCAAAAATTGATTCAGCTTCTTTTGGTTTGCCTTGCATTTCACCAACATAGGTTGAGCCTTCCATTAAGCGCTCATAACCGATATAGGTTGGAACAAAAACAATAGGTTTTGCAGGGCCACGTAAATGACCTTGGATGGTCATTGCCAACATACCTGTTTTTGGCGGAAGTAAACGACCAGTACGTGAACGACCACCTTCAATAAAGTATTCAATTGGTGTGTTGCGTGACAAAATACTATACAAATATTCTTTAAATACAGAAGTATAAAGTGCATTGCCTCGGAATGAACGACGAATAAAGAATGCGCCACCGCCACGGAGTAGTTGACCTACAAAAGGTAAATTCAAGTTATCGCCGGCAGCAATATACGGGATCATCAAACCACGTTTATAAATGACATATGACAATAATAAATAGTCGATATGGCTTCGATGACAAGGTGTATAAACGATTTCGTAGTCTTTTGCTAATTCACGGACTGTACTGAAGTTATGTACTTCAACGCCGTCATAGAGCTGAGTCCATAAACGAGTTAATGCCATATCCGCAAAACGTACTGCGGAAGCAGAATAATCAGAAACGATTTCATTAACATAACCAATAGCACGACGTTCGGCTTCAAGCATACTGATTTTGTGCTGAATGCTTTCACGACGAATGGCATCTTGTACCTCAGGTGATTTGATCACTGACTGCATGACATTGCGACGGTCAGACAAGTCAGGGCCAAGTACCACTTCACGTTGCTGATCCAAATACGTATCTAACGAGCTGGCAATATACGTTGCTGGTGAGATATTTGGATGGTTAGTCTTGGCATAATCTACCAATTCACGTAGAGATTGCGGCTCGTGAAACTCTAAATAAGATTGACGACCATGCAGACCAATGTTGACGAGTTGTTTAACTGTACCTGGTGTTGCCCAAGTATCTGAGAATAATAATTTGAACCAAGAATCTTCTTTATCTGGTGAACGTCCCCAAAGCACAGTCACAGGAACTAATTCCACTTCGACTTCTGGATTTTGCTCTAGCGCTTCGATAAGTTGTAAAAGGCGTGGGGGATAGGTTTGGGTATTGAAGAAATTGTTTTCGTTATGGTGTAAAAAGAGAACTGAATTTTTTTCTTGATAAGTCCCAAAAGCCAAAGGGTCTAGGGCTGGTTTTAAATGTAGACGTCTCGTTTCTCCATCAACCACAAGCGCATTACTACGAGAGTAATTTTGTAAAACATAGCACACCAGTTTATTTGAATCAGTTGTGCTTTGCTCTGCTGTGGTGGATTCTGTAGGAACTTCACCAAGAACATGTGGGGTAACCACAAGGTCAAGTAACTTACTCGAAAGTTGGCGATACATTTGACCAAATCCAGTCTTGGACATTACAAACTCCTAAATAATAATCCTGACATCGAGTCATGATGAACACGACATTCTGCGATATTCTTACATAAAACGGTATGTTATTTTCTGACAAAATATAGCGTATTTGGTAGATTTTATCGTTAAAAATCGTATTTTTAGCAGGTATAACTAAATACGAATGTGACGGACGAATCATTTTATCCTGAGCATCTTTATTGGAATTTATGGCACAATCAAAATATTAACCCCATAAGAATGGGTTAATTTCTCCTGATTGATGTTGGAAGGTTATTATATGAATGCTTTGACTCAAGAACTCGTTGAACTGTTGACCCTAGAAAGGATTGAAGATCATATTTTTAGAGGCAATAGCCGTAATTTAGTCGGGAAACGAGTGTTTGGTGGACAAGTGCTTGGTCAAGCATTACGCGCTGCATCATATACAACTGACCGTCCAGCACATTCCTTACATGCATATTTTTTGTATGGAGGGGATGTAAATGCCCCGATTATTTATGAGGTTGAACCACTTCGAGATGGTAAAAGTTTTGCAAGCCGTCAAGTCAAAGCCATTCAACATGGGCGTGTAATCTTTTCTGCGATGGTATCTTTTGCCTATCCTGAAGAGGGTTTGAATTATCAACATAAAGAACCAGAATACCCAGCACCTGAGACATTAAAGTCAGAAAATGAACTCAAAGAAAGTCTAATTAATTTTGTGCCTGAAAATGTGCGCGCGAGTTTTATGCGTGAAC
>LULL01000217.1_pt1 | contig 26074 bp, 24 predicted proteins | sample 728161 | NCBI WGS metagenome assembly LULL01 (sample SAMN03860290, study PRJNA289734) | marine metagenome | biome: seawater column; feature: ocean; material: water; isolation source: Red Sea water column Station 149 - depth 500m | place: Saudi Arabia: Red Sea | collected 2011-10-15 | depth 500 m
TCCCAATCATCTTCATGTAAACCATCTTCTATAGAATTAATTGGGTATTTAGAAACTAAAGTCTTAAGGTAACCAATCATCTCCTCAGTATCCAGAAGTTTATCTTCTCCTTCAAAGAAGTATTTTCCTTCTCGAAAAAATTCAGAAGAAGCTGGGTCTAAAGATAAGAAAACATCTTTACCTGCTTTGTAGCCAGAAGTTTTTATTGCTTCAAGAATGAGTTCTATTGCTTCCTCGGCTGTTTTTAATTGTGGAGAAAAGCCACCTTCATCTCCTACAGAAGTATTAAAATTTTTATCCTTAAGTAGATTCTTCAATTCATGAAAAATCTCTACTCCACACCTTAAAGCAGATTTAAAGGTATTAAATCCAAAAGGTTGGATCATAAATTCTTGAAAATCAATACCATTATCTGCATGAGCTCCTCCATTTAGAATATTTAACATAGGAACAGGCAGAGTTGGTGTCCTACTTGCTTTAAAAGCTTCTTTATATAAAGAATGTATATGCTGATAAAGAGGTACTGACTTACAAGCTGCAGATGCTCTTAAGTTAGCTGTTGAAACTGCCAAAATAGAATTTGCACCGAAAGCTTTTTTACTATCTGTCCCATCAGCCTTGCATAAATTACCATCAATGGCTTTCTGGTCTAATGGATCAAGACCTATAACTAACTCTTTTATTTCGTTATTTATAAAATTAACTGCTTTTAAAACTCCCTTTCCTTGAAACCTTGACTTATCTTGGTCTCTTAATTCTAAAGCTTCATATTTCCCCGTTGATGCTCCAGAGGGTACATATGCTAGTGATGAACTGTTATCTGAAAGTATTACTTCTGCTGCTACTGTTGGGTTTCCACGTGAATCTAAGACTTCAAAAGCCAAAACATCTTTGATAGTTAATTTGGCCACTATTAACTTATCTCTATCTTTGGAAAAGTTTTTACTAACTTATCTAAATTATTTAGCTGATCTAAAAAACCTTTTAGATTTTGTAAAGGTAAAGCACAAGGTCCATCGCATTTTGCCTTGTCTGGGTCAGGATGTGTTTCTAAAAATAAGCCAGCAATACCAATTGATGTTGCAGCTTTAGCAAGATCTAGAGCGAGAGATCTCCTTCCAGAGGTGCTCTTGCCTTCTCCACCAGGTTCTTGAAGTGAATGCGTAACATCAAAGATAACAGGATATTCATACTTCTTAAGTTCTGATAAACCTAGCATATCTACTACTAAGTTGTTGTAACCGAAAGTAGTTCCTCTCTCGCATATCAAAATATTCTTGTTGTTAAAATGTTCAAATTTCATAATGATATTTCTTACTTCAGCTGGCGAAAGGAACTGACCTTTCTTAACATTTACAGGTAATCCTGATTCGGCAACACTTGAAATTAAATCTGTCTGTCTACATAAAAAAGCGGGAATCTGTAATACATCTAGTACTTCTTTAGCTTTTAAAACTTCTTCTGGTGAATGAACATCAGATATCAGAGGTACTGCGTACTCTGATTTAATCTTAGCTAATATTTCCAAGCCTTTATCAAGGCCCGGGCCTCTGTAAGAATCTACCGATGACCTGTTTGCTTTGTCGTATGAAGCTTTGAAAATAAAAGGAATCCCTAGTTCGTTAGTTACCTTTTTTAACTCTTCAGTTACTTCATTAACTATACTTTCATCTTCCAAAACATTAAGGCCAGCAATAAGAGTAAAGTTTGATTCATTGCTTAATGAAATGTTATCTACTTTTACTTCTTTCATTTTAGTTACTTAATCTATTCTGTTTTTGATTGTTTGCTGCTTCAATAAAACCTTTAAACAAAGGATGGCCATCTCTTGGATTAGAGGTAAATTCAGGATGGAATTGACACCCAACAAACCAAGGGTGTTCGTTGATTTCAATCACTTCAACAAGATTCTTATCTTTAGACTTTCCAGCAATATTAAGGCCTGCAGATTCTATTTGTTCGACATAATGGTTATTCACTTCATATCTATGCCGATGCCTTTCATGTATAGAGCTCTGACCATAAAGAGAACTTGTTAAAGAGTTACCAGAAAGTAAGCATTCTTGGGAGCCTAAACGCATTGTTCCGCCAAGATCTGAATTTTCATCACGTTTTTCAATTTCACCGTCTGAGTCCATCCATTCATGTATCAATCCAATAACTGGATGATTAGTCTTATTATCAAATTCACTGCTATTTGCATCTTTGAGCTTTAAAACATTTCTTGCAAATTCTATGACCGCAACTTGCATCCCTAAACAAATTCCAAGATACGGAATTTTATTTTCTCTTGCATATTCTGCAGTTGTTATCATGCCTTCAATTCCTCTATGTCCAAAGCCGCCTGGTACTAGAATGGCATCTACTCCATTTAAGACTTTTTTCACATTATTGGGTTCAATAATCTCCGAATCCACATAATCTATATTAATCTTTAGTTCGTGCTGTATACCACCATGAACTAAAGCTTCGTTAAGAGACTTATAAGCATCCTTAAGATCCATGTATTTTCCTACCATTGCTATTGCTACTTCATTTGTAGGGTTGGTATGGGCTTCAGTTACAGTTTTCCAATCATTTAGTTCTGGTTTCTTACAAGACAGATGTAGCTTGTCCGTAACAATATCATCAACTTTCTGACGATTTAACTGAATAGGAATTTTGTATATAGATTTAACATCAGGTAAAGAAATAACACTTTGTTTTTCAACATTAGTAAACAAAGCTATTTTTTCTCTAGCTTCCTCAGATAGCTCCTTATCTGATCTACAAATAAGTAAATCTGGCTGAAGACCATGAGATAACATCTCTTTAACAGATCTTTGAGTTGGTTTTGTTTTAGTCTCCCCAGCAGCCGCAATGTAAGGAACAAGAGTTAGATGCATAAATAAAGTTCTTTGAGAACCCAATTCAAGTTTCATTTGCCTGATAGCTTCTAAAAAAGGTTGTGATTCTATGTCCCCAACTGTACCCCCAATCTCCACTATAGCTACTTCTGTATCTTTTGATCCTTTAATAATTCTTCTTTTAATCTCATCGGTTATGTGAGGTATAACCTGGACAGTGCCTCCAAGGTAATCTCCTTTTCTTTCATTTTTTAAAACAGTTTCATACACCTGTCCTGTAGTAAAATTATTATCTTTAGACATTTTAGATTTTATAAACCTTTCGTAATGCCCTAAATCTAAATCAGTTTCAGACCCATCTTCAGTAACAAAAACTTCACCATGTTGAAAAGGGCTCATAGTTCCCGGATCCAAGTTAATATAAGGATCCAGTTTCATTATAGTTACCTTAATGCCTCTGCTTTCTAGTAAAGCACCCAACGAAGCTGAAGTGATACCTTTGCCTAGAGAAGACACCACTCCTCCAGTGACAAAAATAAATCTAGTTTCTGAATTTCCCATCAAACTATCAAACAGAAAAAAGTTTCTGCGCGATGGCACTACAGATTAACAAAAAGTTGATTACGTCACAACGTAATAATGTTTAGATGAGTATCTAAAAATTACAGATCAATCATCGTCATTGTCTTCATAATACTGCGGAGGATACCTTTCTTCCCTCGCTAGATTTTCAAACTTAGCCACAGAATCTCTAAAAGCCAGTGAAGTTGCTCTAGTTGGTCCATTTCTTTGTTTGGCTATATTAATCTCAGCCTTACCTTTATTTTCGAGGTCATTTTTATCGTAGTATTCATGTCTGTATAGAAAGGCAATCACATCTGCATCTTGTTCTATTGCCCCTGAATCTCTTAAATCTGCAAGAATGGGCCTTTTATTAGGTCTAGATTCAACTGCCCTATTTAATTGAGAAAGAGCAACTATAGGTACATCCAGTTCTTTTGCGAGAGCTTTTAGTGATCTACTTATTTCACTAATCTCAGCAACTCTATTATCACTTTTGCCATGAACTTGCATTAACCCAATATAGTCAACAACAATCATCGCTAGGTCCTTATTTTCTCTTTTAATTCTCCTTGCACGAGATCTTAATTCTGAAGGACTAAGAGCAGGAGTATCATCAAGTAAAATATTTTTACTACTTAGTAAGCTTAAAGCTTTATCTATACCCTCCCAATCATTTTCTTGAAGTTGTCCTCTCATTAACCTTTGTAGATCAATATTTGCTATGCTAGAAATAAACCTTCTTACTACTTGTTCTGCAGACATCTCCATACTAAAGATTAGTACTGTCTGATCTGTTTCTCTTGCTACATTCTCAGCTATATTAAAAGCTAAAGCTGTTTTTCCCATTGAGGGTCTTCCAGCAATAATGATGAGATCCGATCTCTGAAAACCTAAAGTAATTTCATCAATCTCCGTGAACCCTGTACTAACTCCTACTAGAGATTCTCCAGATTCATTTGATTCTTGTATATTGGAATAAACTGGACCCAATAACTCCCTTATGCCTCTTGGCCCAGATGACCTTTTAACATCGTCTCTTAAACTTAAAATACTTTCTTCAGCATTATCTATAATCTGATCACTGCTCGAAGAATCCGCCTCTCTTGCATTCTGAGCTATCTGATCTACAGTCGTTATAAGTCTTCTTAAATTGGACCTTTGTTTTATTATCTCAGCATAACTTTCTATATTAGCAATCGTGGGAGTTTCTTCTCCAAGAAGCTGGATATAGTTTTTTCCTCCTAAGTTATCTAGTTCAGGTAAATCTCCATTCCCTTCCAGAGTCTCTATTACTGTTACAAAGTCTATTGGTTTTCCTGAATCTTGGAGATTTCTTATTGTTTTGAATATTAACTTGTGCTCATTTTGGTAAAAGTCTTCTTCTAAAACGAGTCCAGCAACTAAATCCCAAGCATCATTTTTAAACATGATGCCTCCTAATACTGCTCTTTCTGCTTCTACTGAAAAAGGAAGCTGTTCATTGGAGGTAAGGTTTTGGGGCATGAAAAATTATTACTCTGAGCTTTTTTAATAAGCTCTAATTCTCCCACTGGATCAGATTTAAAACAATAGAAACTTACACTATTCTTCAGCTGAGACAGTAATAGAAATTTCTTGAACTACTTCTGGATGAAGCTCTATGTCGAGTTGATATTCTCCAAGCTCTTTTAAGGTGCCCTCTGGTAATCTAATAGTTCCTTTTTCTACTTCTAAACCTAGAACATTTATTGCATCTGATATTTCTCTAGTTCCAATAGAGCCATATAAAGTTCCTTCCTCAGAGACAGGTACAGGAATAGAAATTTTAAGAGATTTTAATTTATCAGCAAGTTCTAAAGCTGAAGATTTTCTTTCTGATTCTGCTGCTTCCAAAGACGCTTTTCTTTGCTCGTACTCTGCTTTATTTTCTTCATTTGCCCTAATTGCCTTTCCTGTGGGTATGAGAAAATTCCTGGCATAACCAGGTTTAACAATAACTAAATCTCCCGGATCTCCTAATTTGGTAATTTTTTCTAAAAGAATAATTTCCATGTCTTATTTGTAATGTGCATCTGTATAAGGTAAAAGAGATAGATGTCTAGCACGTTTTATAGCCCTAGTAAGTTGCCTTTGAAATTTAGCTGAGGTGCCAGTAACCCTCGCAGGCATAATTTTTCCTGTTTCAGTTATATACTCTTTTAATAAACTAATATCTTTATAATCTATTTCTTCGATACCTAGAGCTGTAAATTTACAAAACCGTCTTCTATTTTCTTGGTTCGAAGGTCTTTTTTTAAATTTTTTCTTTTGCTTTCTTGCCATAATTTTATTCTGTAGGTAACTCGCTCTTTCCCTTAACAGGTTCTTCTGTGCTCTCTTTAACAGAAGTTTCTTCTTCTTTTGTTGCAGCACTTAGGGGTTTAGATTCTGATTCCCTTGTCTTATTATTTTCTTTTGAATATTCAATCTCATCTTCTTCAGTCTGCTTAGATAAAGCTGACAAATCAGCTTCAGCTTTATTTTTAGATAACACAAGACTTCTAATTATCGAATCATTAAATTTAAAGGATGACTGGATTTCAGAGATTGCTTCTTTTTTACATTCTACATTTAACAAAGCGTAGGAAGCTTTAAATTGATCGTGTATTGGATAAGCTAACTTTCTTCTTCCTATATTCTCTAAACGATGAACTTTTCCTCCTGATTCAGTAACTATGGAAGAAAATTTATTTAAAACGGATTGAGTTTGATCAGATTGATCAGGATGAACTAAAAAAACTATTTCGTAATGTTTCATTTATACCTCTCGGGTTTTTAGCTCGTTACCTTAAATAAACAACGAGCAAGGTATTAAGGCTGGGCATTCTATTTGAGCTTATTGCTTGACGCAAGCCGTATTTAAAATTCTAGTTATTAAACCATTAAAATCGATACCCTTAAAAGACGCAGATTTTGGAACTAAGCTGGTTTCTGTTAGGCCAGGTACAGTATTTACCTCAATAATTTGGAAATTATTGTTTCTATCTTTAATCAAATCAACTCTACCCCAACCTTCACAACCCAAACAAGAGAAAGCATTTAAAGAAAATTCTTTGACTGTATCAAATTCTTCAGGATTTAAATCTGATTTTAAATATTCAGTATCTTCTCTCAGGTATTTAGCTTCGAAGTCGTAGAATAAATTTTTTGGTCTGATTGTAATAGGTGTAAGAATCTCTTCTCCTAGTATAGGAACAGTAATTTCATCCCCTTCAACAAAGGCTTCCACTATAAGAATATCGTCATATTCGATTGCCTTCTTCATAGCATCTTCTAAAGAAGTTTCTTCTTCAGGATGAACAATGCTAATACCAAAACTTGATCCCTCTCTTGCCGGTTTTACCACAAATGATGCCTCAAGAGGGCTAACATCATTTTCTCCAGATAAAAAAGGAGTAGTTTCTAAATTAGGTGTACCAGCATCTCTAATTTCAACGAAATCAGGAGTTGGTAAGGATAGGTCTCTCCAAATTTTTTTTGTTTCCGCTTTATTCATTGCAACTTCACAGGCACCAGAGTTACTTCCAGTAAATTGGATATTATTTTCTTCTAATATCTTTTGAATATAACCATCCTCTCCGCCTCTTCCATGCAATGCTATAAAAACTAGATCTAGAGAATTAATTATCTTTTCAATCTCTTCTGGAGAAGTTAGATCAACGCCCCTAACCTTCAGGCCTAAAGACTCAATAGAGTCAGTAACCGCCCTACCTGTTTTCAAAGATATCTCTCTTTCTGCAGACCACCCCCCCATCAAAACAGTTATTTCCCTATTAACTAAAGCATCAAGATTATTGTCAGCCATTATTATTTAATCTTTTTAATTAATTTGTCTGAAATCTCAGAAATATTTCCAGCTCCCTGAATTAATAAAACTCCTTTTTCCTTTGAAATAATATTTTCTATTAATTCATATGCGTGAGTATTGGATTGAGCTAAAAAAACATCTTCAACACCTGTATTTTTAATACTTTGAAGTAGCGTACTAGAACTTATCCCTTCTATAGAATCTTCCCCTGCTGAATATATCTCTAGTAGAATTAATCTTTCTACCGACTTAAGAACTTCTACAAATTCCTCAAACAAGTCTTTAGTTCTTGTAAATCTATGGGGTTGAAAAACCATGATTATTTCTGATTCAGGGAAAGATTCTCTTAGAGTTAAAACCGTATTTTTGATCTCCGTGGGATGATGACCATAATCATCTATAACAATTGTCTGGTCTAATTTCCCTAAAAACTGCATTCTCCGACTAATACCAGAAAATTTTTCTAATGCAGATTGGACATTTATTAATGATATGCCCTCCTCTATGGCCAATACAGAAGCGGCTGTTGCATTAAGTACATTGTGCTTTCCGGGTAAATTTAACTTGAAGTTAGAAGTTATACCTTCATCATTTGTTAAAGTGAATTCAGAGCTAAAAGATGAAGTTTTATAATTATCCACTACATAATCATTGTGATCATCAAAGCCATAAAGAATTGTCTTTCTTGAAAATGAGGGCATTAATTTTTGAATAATAGGATCATCTCCACAAGCAACTAGAAGACCATTAAATGGAAGTTTTTTTACAAATTTAATAAATGCCTCTTCTAGATTATTCATTTCATTTTCATAATTCACTAAGTGATCGGCATCTATATTTGTAATAATTTCAAGAGAAGGCTGTAGCATTAAAAAAGACTTATCGCTTTCATCTGCCTCTGCCAGTAAATAATCTCCTGTTCCTAACTTTGCGTTAGAAGCAAAGCTATTAATAATGCCACCATTAATAAAGGTAGGGTCCAACATTGCTTCAGTCATAATAGAGGCTAAGATACTAGTAGTTGTTGTTTTTCCATGTGTTCCTGCTATTGCCACGCCTCTTTTCATATTCATTAAGCTTGACAAAAGTTCAGCCCTTTTAAGGATAGGTAAACCTAACTCCTGAGCTTTTATAAGCTCAACATTCTCTTCTCCTATCGCAGTAGACAGAATTATCATGTCTTGACTATCTACATTATTTTCTTCATGACCGATTCTTACGTCTATTCCCAAGGACTTAAGTCTTTCAGTGACAGCAGAATCTAACAAGTCTGATCCAGAAACTTCATAGCCTAAGTTAAACAGGACTTCAGCTAAACCGCTCATACCACTACCACCTATACCTATAAAAAAGATTTTATTAGGTGTCTTTTTTGATGGATTCATTTATTTTTTTTAAAATTACTTTCGTTACTTCTTGATTATCGGCAAGTTTAGCTGAATTAATCATAGAAAGTCTCTCTTCTTTATTAACTGAGAGCCTTGTTAATAAAGAAGCTAATTTAGAAATATTCTTGTTATCAGACTCTAAAACTCTCGCAGCTCCTAGACTTTCTAGATATTTAGCATTTAAAGTTTGATGATCATCTGTTGCCCAAGGCAGAGGGAGCAAAATGCTAGGGGTGTGGGTGATTAGTAATTCGGAAACAGTCATAGCTCCAGCCCTACTAATCACTAAATCACAATTTGAATAAACCTCACCCATATTCTTTATAAATGATTCAACCTTAAAATTAATATTTAGGTCTTTATAAAAATTATTTAGCTCCTCCCTGTCAGCTTTACCAGTTTGGTGGACTATTTCCCAATTTTTTTTATCTTTAACTTCACTCAAAGAATCCATTACCAATGAATTAAGTTGAGTTGATCCCTGACTGCCACCTAATATCAATAGTTTAAACTTATTAGTTGAAATCTCTGCTTTATTTGTATGAGTAAAAGAAATTATTTCTTGCCTTACTGGATTCCCTACAAAATTAACATTCTCAAGATTTCTTTTGAAGGATTTAGGGAACCCTTCAAAAACTTCTGTAGCAAGATTAGCTAATAATTTATTAGCTGTGCCTGCTACGCTGTTTTGTTCATGAATAAATAAAGGAACTCTTACCATAAATGAAGCAAAACCAGGTCCCAAACTTAGATATCCTCCAAAACAAAAAATAAACCTAGGTTTAATTTTTAATAAGATGATGATGGAATTGATAAAAGAGGTTATTAAATAAAAAACTGAGAGGATTTTTTCTATAAGATTTTTTTTTCTAAAACCTGAAGATTTTATTGGCTCAAACCTAAATCCTTCTATCTTGGAAAACTCATGCTCTAAAGAATTTTCTTTTCCTATCCAATATATCTGAACGCCAGAATTTTTAAACTCTCTAGCAACCTCTAGAGCAGGGTAAACATGACCACCAGTGCCTCCTGCTACAAATAATGCCTTCATTAAAAGCTCACCCTTCTAGAAATATTTACTGATGGCATAGCAGACTTTGTTTCTTGATCGACTCTAAGAACTAATGCACACAAACAACACATGATGAGTAAATTTGTACCTCCATAACTTAAAAAAGGCAATGTAAGACCTTTGGTAGGTAATAATCCAGTTGCAACACCAACATTAATAAAAGTATGGAGACCAATTAATATTGCAACCCCATAAGCAACAAAAAAACCAAAGTATAAGTTTCTTTCTAGTGCTTTTCTTCCTATATAAAAAGATCTAAAAGAAATAAAAAATAAGGTAGAAATAATTAATATCGCAGTAAAAAGACCCATTTCTTCAACAATAACTGAAAAAATAAAATCGGTGTGCGCATCAGGCAAGTAGCCTAATTTCATCAGACCTTCTCCTAAACCTACACCAAACCATTCCCCTCTCCCAATAGCCATTAAAGACAAAGTTAATTGATATCCACCGCCAAAAGGATCTGTCCATGGATCTATAAAAGAAATAATTCTTTCCCACCTCCAATCAACAAAAATTATTAAAGCTGATAAACCAATTAAACCTAAACCTATAACAAGAAGAAACTGTTTCATCTGAGCACCTGCTACAAAAAGCATGCCAAGCACAGTAGCGAAAATAACAGCTGAAGTACCAAGATCAGGTTGTATAAGTATTAGTGAAACTATTAAAACAATCAAAACTGCAGGTCTAAAAAAACCAAACCAATTTGATTGCAGGTCTTTTAGACGTCTCACAGAATATCCAGCAATGTAAACGATGCTTAAGAGCTTCATTATCTCTGAAGGCTGTAACCCGATGGGACCGATACGTATCCATCTGTGTGAGCCATTAACTTCAATGCCTATTCCAGGAATAAAAACCATGATTAATAAAAGAATTCCAAGTCCCAAAAACAAACGATCAAAAGTCTCCCAAAATGCTAAAGGTATTGACAGAAATAGAGAAAATAGAAATAAGCCAGCTATTAAATGGACAAACTGTTTTTTAGTGAAGTTTAAGGGCTCTCCTGTTAAAGAATCCGAAAATTCAATTGATGCTGTAGCAACGGCTAAAAGACCAAAAAGACTTAAAAAGAGAAATAGCCCAAAAAAAATAAAATCAATTTTTTTAAAATCAGGTAACGAAAAATATTTTTCTAAATTAGCAAACATACTAATTAAATCCAGTTAACTTCCTAAACTTATCTCCCCTTTCTCTGAAGTCTAAAAACATATCAGTACTTGCACATGAAGGAGAAAGAAGGACTACATCTCCTGCTTGACAGAAAGAATTTGACTGGTTAATTGCTTCTTCAAGATCTGCAACTAAAGAACAATCTGCCATTTCACCAATCGCTTTAAGAATTTTTTCTTTATCGCTTCCGTATATCAATATCTTTTTAGTAGAGTCCAGATCTTCTTTACTAATCTTAGAAAAATCTTGATCTTTAGAATCACCACCACAGATTAAAACAACTTTATTACTACCATAAGATTTTTCGGCAGATTTAATTGCAGTTAATAAAGAAGAAATATTAGTACTTTTAGAGTCATTTATGTAAGTAAGCCCATTACGTGAACCTAAAATTTCAAACCTGTGTTTAAGTCTCTTAAAAGTTATTAAAGCCTCAACGCATTTGTTTATTAAATCAGGCTGCTCAACCAGTACTTCGCTTAAAGCTCTTTTATTTTTTAAAGCTTCAAAAACTAATACAACACTTAAAACAGCTTGAATATTTAATATTTCATGATGAGGCCATTTATTTTTGAATAAATTATAAATTTCCTTTTCAAAAGGTTTAGTTAAGTCTTCAAAACTGAAAATTTGTTCTCCAATAGAGTCTATTGATATTAAAATCTCTTTTACAGTAAGACCTACAGAACAGCCAAAAAGTACTTTTTCCTTTACTTTTTTGTAGCTTTCAAAAGAATGATGCCGATCTAAGTGGTCTTGTTCTACATTTAACAAAACTCCAATATCAGATTTGAGATTCTTGATGTGTTCAAGATGAAAGCTTGAAAGTTCTACAATAGATACGTCTTGTTTTTTATTAAGTGTATCTAGAACAGGAGTTCCGATATTGCCACTGCAAATTATTTGTTCAGTTTCATAAATATTGTTAAGTACATGCCCAATCATGGAAACAACAGTGGTCTTTCCATTCGTCCCAGTTATAAATATTTTTTTTGATTTAGATTCTTTTGTAAAAATTTCTATGTCAGTAAGAATTTTAATTCCTTTTTTTCTACCAGCTACGAGTATCTCGTTTCCATAATCTATGCCAGGACTAACTAAAATTGTATTTACCTGATCTAAAACTCCCACATCAAATTTACCGAGAAGCAAATTATCATTATTTAGATTATTGAATTCCGATAAACCAGAAGGTCTATCTCTGGAATCCATGATTACTGCAGATATATTTTTTTTATTTAGATACCTCAAGTAAGAGGCTCCAGTTGCACCGAAACCTAAAATAAGATGCATAAATTTTACTCCACCCAGAATTTATCTAAGCTTTAGAGTTACTAGCCCAATTAAAACTAACATAAAAGTAATTATCCAGAATCTAACGATGACTCGGGGCTCGGGCCACCCCTTAAGCTCGTAGTGGTGATGGATTGGAGCCATTTTAAAAACTCTCTTTCCAGTTAATTTAAAAGAAGTGACCTGTACAATAACTGAAAGAGTTTCCACAACGAAAACACCTCCCATTATTAACAATACATATTCATGCCTGATTATTACTGCGACTATCCCTAGGGCAGCACCTAATGCTAGAGAACCTACATCTCCCATAAAGACTTGGGCAGGATAGGTGTTATACCAAAGAAACCCAATGCCTGAACCTACCAAAGCACCGCAAAAGATTAACATCTCACCCGTTCCAGGAAGAAAAGGAATATTTAAGTATTCAGCATAAATAGTATTACCAGCAGCATATCCTATGAGACCTAGTCCACCCGCAACCATTACACACGGAAGAATAGCCAGGCCATCTAGTCCGTCCGTAAGATTAACTGCATTGCTTGACCCAATAATTACTAGATAAGAAAGAATAATAAAACCAAAACCCATGGGTATAGATATATTTTTGAAAAATGGAACAATGAAGCTTGTTTCACTTATATTCTCTGAGCTATAAAAAAGAAAAATAACAGCTGTTAAGGCTATTAAACTTTGCCAAAATATCTTAGCTAAAGGGGAAAGGCCCTTACTTGACTCGAATCGTAACTTGTACAAATCATCTACCCATCCTAAAGTGCCAAATAATGTTGTTACACCTAATGCTACCCATAAATACCTATTCTCTAGATCACCCCATAATATCGTGCTAATAAATATAGATGCCAAAATAAGTGTTCCACCCATAGTGGGGGTTCCCTTCTTTGATAGATGAGTTGCAGGTCCTTTTTCTCTTATAACTTGACCTACTTCAATAGCTTGCATTTTATTTATGAATCTTGGTCCTAAAATTAATGAAACTAATAAAGCAGTTAGTGTTGCAAATATAGCTCGAAAGGATAAGTAGTCGAAGACCCTCAATGGCCCATAACTATCAGAAAAGAAATCTAATAATTCAACTAACACTTAAACCTTTAATTTATCAGAAATATAATCCATACCTGTGGACCTAGAACCTTTAACCAAAATTATAGAGTCTTTGGTCAGTTTAGTGTTCAAGTATTCTAATAATTTATCTTTAGAAGAAAACTTGATTCCAATATCAGAAATATACTTTAAGCCCTCTTTCCATAAATCACCGATACACAAGAATTCTTCAACTTTACCTAGAGCATATTCACAAATCTCAACATGGTAATTTTCCTCTTGTTTACCTAATTCACCCATTTCTCCAGCAATAAAAATTCTATTCTTTCCATGCATATCACCTAAAACATCTAAAGACTTCTTCATAGACTCTGGGTTAGCATTATAGGAATCATCTATCAGAACTGAATCTTTTAGAGCTTTTTTTACTTCCATTCTTCTCTTAGGAAAAGCTATGTTGCTTAAATTAACACTAACTTCTTCAAGTTCTATATTAAGAGCATGGCAAACAGATAGAGCAGCAGTAGCATTCAAGCAGTTATGTGAGGCAATTCCTTTCATAAAACATTTAATAGACTTCTCAACATAATTTAAGTCAAAAGAAATTTCGTTTTTTAATAGGTCTGTTCGAATATTACTCAAACGGATATCAGAGTCTTGATGAAACCCGAACGAAATAATTCTCCTACCCTCACTTCTTTCTTTCCAATAAAAAAAGAACTCTGAGTCGCGAGGCAATACGGCAATGCCGTTCTTGTGTAAATGCTCTAGAATGAAACTTTTTTCTTGCGCTACTTTCTCCACTGAATCTAATTTTTCTAGATGAGAAGCCGCTGCATTTATAATCAAGGCAACATCAGGCTTAACTTTAGTCGATAAGTTATTTATTTCTCCTGGGGAGTTAGTACCAAGCTCTACAACTGCATACTTATTATCGTTCGAAAGCGAGGATAATGTTAAAGGCACTCCTATATGGTTATTTTTATTGCCTTTAGTTTTATGGCATCCATCTTTTTGAAGCAAGCTATAAATAATTTCTTTGGTGGTTGTTTTTCCATTACTTCCTGTCAACCCAATAACCTTTCCAGTAAATATATCTCTTTGATATTTGGCTAAATGATCTAAGAATTTATAGCAGTCATTAACGAGAAAGTAAGGTTTATCTATAGAAATATCCTTTTCTACTACAAGGGCTGTTGCACCTTTCTCTTTTGCTTCTATTAGATAATCATGACCATCATTTGAAGGCCCCTTTAGGGCTATAAATATATCATTTGGTTTTAGAGTTCTGGAATCAATGCTTATTCCATTAAAAGTCTCCTTTCCGGTACCTCCTACTAGTTGTATATCTAATTCTTTAGCTATCTTCGATAAAGATAAATTGTTTTTGCCCTTAGACATCTTTAAGAAAATCCTTTACTTGTTGATGGTCACTAAATTTGATTCTTTTGCCCAAGATATCTTGATAATCTTCATGTCCTTTACCAGAAATTAGAAGAATATTGCTTTCACCACTAGCCTTAATTTTATTAAGGCAGTAAGAGATAGCTTCCTTCCTGCTGTTTATAAATTTAACCTTTTTCTTATTTTTTATGCCTTTTTGAATATCTTTAATAATATCTAATTCATTCTCAGATCTAGGATTATCATTAGTAACTATTAAAAAATCAGATAGTGATTCAGCAATTTTTCCCATTTTTGGTCTTTTATCTTTATCTCTTTCTCCTCCGCAACCAAAAATACACCAAAGTTTATGTTCCTTATACGCAACTTTTAACTCCATTAGAGAAGTCTCTAACGCTTCAGGGGTGTGGGCGTAATCTATAAAACAAACATCTTTCTTGCTTAAATTGATTAAGTCCATTCTTCCTTTTGGAAATTTTAAATCTTTTAATTTTGGATAAACTTTATCTAAATCAAAGCCCCTAGAAATCAAAGCAGCTACTGCACATACAGCATTTGAGGCCAACGGTCGGGAGATCGTATTTAATGAAAATTTTACGTTTTTCTTGGGTGTATTAAGACTTACATCAATATATCTATTTGTTGATCTTGAAAAGGAATATTTAAAATCAGCGCCTACCTCACTAGAAACTGAAAAATAAGAACAAGATTTGTTTGTAGTTTGAAGATCCTTATATATTTCTTTTCCCAATATGTTGTCAGTATTTAAGATTATATTTTTAGGTTTAAGTTCATAGAAAAGCTTTTTTTTAGCTTCTTTATAATTTTTAATATTTTTATGATAATCCAAGTGATCTTGAGAAAAACTAGTCAAAATTGCTGTATCTATGGAAGTACCATCTACACGATGTTGATCAAGTCCGTGGGAAGATACTTCAAAAGCTACCTGCTGAGTATTTTCTTTTACCATCTGATGAAAATATCTTTGTAAACTAATTGGATCAGGTGTGGTTAGAAGAGATGAATGATTAACAGCTTTTCCATCAAAAGAAACTTCAATGGTACTGATATACCCGCATTGATAATCAATTAATTGTGCTATTTGAGAAATCAATTCTACACATGAAGTTTTTCCATTAGTGCCTGTTACTGCAAATGTCTCAAGATTTTTAGATGGATCATTAAATAGCCTTGAACTAATAACGCCTAGATTTTTTTTCAAATCTTTTAAATAAAAAATACTTGGATCCAAATTTGGATCTGACAGGTGAAATACAAACTCTTTACTGTCCGTTAAGCAAAATACTGCCCCTTTTTTAAAAGCTTCTTCAATAAAATGATTTCCGTTAGCTTTTTCGCCAGTAAGAGCACAAAAAAGAAAGCCTTCACCGATTTGCCTGCTATCTAAACTAATTCCTTTGATTAAAAGATTTTTGAAATTACCTAGATTCTCTTTCGTTAGACCCGACAAGAGATCGTCTAGACGAATTAAGTTAGAAGAAATCTGTTTCATTAAGTTCCTGATTCTAAAGCATGTATAGATTGACCTACCACTTTAGAAAAAATCGGAGCAGCAACGGAACCTCCAGAATGAATATCACTTGTTATTCCATGTAAAATGATAACAGCCAAAAGAGAGGGATTTTTAGCCGGAACAAATCCTGCAAAGCTAGCAGAATAACTAGTTTGTCCATTTCTTTCTTTTTCTGCTGTTCCCGTTTTACCAGCCACTACCCTACCCTCTATTCTAGCTTTTTTGGCAGTCCCTGATTTGGAGTTTACAGCTTCAATTAACATAGAATTAATTAAACTAACTGTACTCTCTGCAAGAACTTTTTTATCTGGCTTTGGACTGGTTAAAGCTTCATCATAAAAAAGGTTTAATTCTTTATAGACACCTTCATTGGCAAATACTTGATAAGCTTGGGCTAGTTGTATGGCGGTCATAGAAATTCCATATCCATAACAAGAACTTACTTTATCTCTTTTACTCATAGCAGATGCTTGTGGTAAGAATCCTTCTCTAGAAGGTATTAAAATATTTACGGGTTGTGCGCCTATTCCAAAATCTGAAAATACTCCAAGCAGATTTTCAGGCTGTTGATCTCTGCACAACTTCACCATTCCAACATTGCTTGAATGAGAGATAATCCCGGATAAAGTTAAATTTCCATAATCTCTGAAGTCACTGGTTTTATACCCTTCGTATTCTATCCATCCTGGAGAAGTATTGATTCTTGATTCCATATCAACTTTCTTTGATTCTAAGATAGCCGCCATAGCAATAGGTTTAACTACTGAACCTGGTTCAAAAACATCAACGGTTGCTCTATTTCTAAAAACACTAAGATCTTGAATCCCTTTTCTATTCGAAGGATTAAAAGTTGGGTAATTACTTAAAGACAGAATCTCGGCTGTTTTGGGATCTATGATTACAATACTTCCGGATTCAGCTTCATATTTTTCAACTGCTTTTTTTAACTCATGATGTGAAATAGATTGTAAGCGGATATCAATTGTCAATTTTAAATCCACTCCCTGAGTGGGTGACTTTCTTTCCCCTCCTATAGCACCTATGGGGCTTTTGAAGCCAATAAATCCTCCATCCTTACCTTTTAATATTTTATTAAAAACCAACTCACTACCTTGAATACCCTTCCTGTCTATATCAGTTATACCTACCACATGAGAACTAACCTCTCTTTGGGGATAACTTCTTTGAAGGTTTCGCTTAAAAAATAATCCTTGAATATTTAGAGATTCGACTTCTATTTTCTTTTCTTCACTTATATGTCGAACAATCTCAACATGACCTTTTTTCTTTAGAATTCTTTGTATCTTTTCTTCAGTAATTGGAAATATGGAACCTAAAACTTTAATCTGATTACTGCTTGGATTAAAAAGCCTTAAATCAGCAATAACTGTGTAACCAGTAACATCTACTGCCAATAATCTATCATTTCTATCTAGAATTTTCCCTCTTTTAGAAAGGATATGACTTTCCAGGGCAATTCTTGAATCAAGTTGTTTTTTTATGAAATCATCCTGAAAAACTTGAATGTATAACAGTCTAGAAAGTAAGAGTAAAAAGCAAGCAAGGAAAACAAGCTGGATAAAGAAAGACCTTCCAGAATAATTTACTACTCCAGAATTCATTCAATAATAATTTAGTCTAATTGGGTTCTGACAAAAGAAGGAATATCAAGAAACTCTTCTTCCTTTTTTTCCTTTTTCTTTTTATCTGGAACCTTTTCAATAGAAGGTGGATTTTCTAAAAGTTGTTTTGCTGCATCGCTTAAAGGTAAAGGAACTCTTTCTGAAGACTCTTTTACCTTTGCAGTTGAGATATTTATTGCCTTATGAGCAGATCCCACAGCACCCAAACCAGTAGCTATAACTGTGACCTTTAATTCATTCCCCACTTTTTCATCAATTACCGTACCAGTGACAATAATTGCATCTTTGTCTGCAAAGTTTTCTATACAATCACCCACTGCTCTAATTTCTCCTAAAGTGATTTCAGTACCAGCCGTAATATTTACTAGCACCCCTTTTGCATCCTTAAGACTGATATCTTCTAACAATTTACTTTCTACTGCTTTCTCTGCTGCAATTCGTGCTCTATCAGGTCCTGAGCCAATGCCTGTTCCCATCATTGCTGTTCCTCTTTCTGACATCACAGTTTTTACATCAGCAAAATCCACATTTATTAACCCAGGGCACATGATAATGTCTGATATTCCTCTAACGGCTCCTGCTAAGACATCATTAGCCTCTTTAAAAGCTTCTATCATTGCACAATCTTCTCCTAAAACTTCAAGCAGCTTCTGGTTGGGTATTGTAATAAGAGAATCTACTTCCTCAACTAGCTCCTTTATGCCTTCTTTTGCAATGTTCATTCGCTTTGATCCTTCAAGCTCAAATGGTTTAGTCACAACAGCGACGGTTAATATGCCTAACTCTTTAGCAACTTGAGCAACAATTGGAGCTGCTCCAGTACCTGTTCCACCACCCATTCCAGCAGTTACAAATACCATATCCGTGCCTTTCAACATTTCTCTCAATCTATCCCTATCTTCTAGTGCAGCTTCTCTGCCTATATCAGGATTAGCTCCAGCACCTAAGCCATCAGTAATTTCTATTCCAAGAATGAATTTGTTGGGTGCTTTATTTTTATCTAATGCTTGTTTATCAGTATTGATTGATATGAAATCAGCACCATTGATACCCCCTTCAACCATATGTTGAACGGCATTCCCTCCACCGCCTCCTACTCCAATAACTTTAATAACCGCATTGCCCTTATTTTCTTCGACTATTTCCCATTCACTCATTTACTTTCTCCTCAATATTTTTAAAGATTTCCTCCGAACCACCTTGATAATCTATTTAATATATTTTTGTCCCGATGGATGTAGTTCATATGATCCTCTTGCATTTGTTTATGACCATAAAGTAGCAGCCCAACTGAAGTGGCATAAACAGGATTGTGGATGACTTCATTAAATCCGCCTACAGTATTAGGAGAACCTAATCTAACCGGGGCATGAAAAACTTCTTCTGCAAGTTCCACTGCCCCTTCAACTTTGGCAGCTCCTCCAGTAAGAACGACACCGGCAGGAATTAAAGATTCAAAACCGCTTAAACTTAGTTTCTGTTGAGCCATGCTGAAAATCTCTACATACCTTCGTTCAAGAACATCTGCTAATGATTGTCTTGATAGTTCTCTTTCTGGTCTTCCTCCCATACCAGGCACCATCATCATTTCATCAGATTTAGTTAAGGAACTAACAGCGCATCCGTATCTTTGTTTTATATCTTCAGCTTGAGAAGGAGGTGTTCTTAAAGCTTCAGCAATATCATGTGTTACATGATCCCCAGCTATAGGAATTACATCTGTATAGGAGATAGAGCCATCAGTGAATACAGCTGCATCAGTAGTCCCACAACCAATATCTATTAAACAAACACCAAGTTCTCTTTCATCATGAGTTAAAACAGAATAACTAGAGGCTAGCTGTTCTAACACAAAAGCTTCAATATCCAACCCACATGCAGTAACGCATTTATGAATATTTTGTGAAGAGTTTTCACTACAAGTAACAAGATGTACCTTAGCTTCAAGTCGTGCACCTGCCATGCCTAATGGTTCTTTTATGCCATCTTGTTTATCTATTATGTAGTCCCGAGGTAGAACATGAAGTAGTTTCTGATCAGCTGGAATAGCCATAGCTTGTGCTGTTTCAATAACTCTGTCTACATCTCCATACTTAACTTCACCATCTTTGATTGGCACAACCCCTTCTGAGTTCAAACCTCTGATGTGACTTCCAGAAATTCCTACATAACATGAACTAATATGACATCCAGCCATAGATTCAGCTTCTTGAATTGATTTTTTTATCGCATGAGTAGTGGATTCAATATCAACAACAACTCCGTTTCTTAAGCCTCGAGAAGGTTGTGTACCCAAGCCAATTACCTCTATAGTGTCTTCAGAGGTTATTTCAGCTACAACTGCTACTACTTTTGAGGTACCTATATCAAGGCCAACTAGCATTTCACTTTGATTAATTCCGCTCATACTTTCTCCTTTCTTTAACTAAAAAGAACAGAAATCCCGTTCTTGTATCTAAAATCCATGTTTCTGATATTATTAAGTTTTCCTGAGAACAGCTCGAACGAGATGAAATCCTCGAGACGTTCAAGCTGTTCCCGGAAATCCCCTTTAGTAAAAACAAGTTCTGCCCCTTTTTCTGTAGAAATTAACAGAACTCCTGCAGAGCTTAAATTTACCTCTTTTATAGTATCGTTATACCTATTTAACTGATTTTGAATCTGCCTGGAAATATCAAGAAGAAGAAACTTTTCGGATTCTTTTCCTTTTAAAACAACCAAATGCACAGAAGAATTATTACTTGTAGGGTTAATCAACATTCCAGAATGAGTTAAATAGTTTTTTTCACCCCACTTAGCAATTGGTTGGTGTTCTCTAATGTTGATGTCATAGCGATTAGGCCATCTTTTTTTACTTTGAAAAGCATATACCCAAGTGTTTTTATAGAGTTCATTAGTTAAGAGGCTAAAATCTAATTCTTCATCGCTTAACAAATTCAAGAACTTTTCTCTTATTAGCTCGGGGTTTGACAAAATTTTATGCTCTGAAGAGATAGAAATATTGATATCACTCAAATTTTTTTCTTCCATTTGATTTGAACACCCTAAAGATAGAAAAAGAAATATGATAAGAGCTAATTTCATTTTTTTGAGCTTTCCTTTGTAATGAGTATTTGATCACTCAAACTTGGCGAGCGCATACCTAACTTTTCAGTAGCAACTTTTCTGATAGTTAATTGATTTCTAAAATACTCGACTTCGTTTAATAAAAGATTAAATTTGAATGAAAGGCTTTCGTATTTATTATTAACTTTATCCTTTTCAGAGAAAGTTACGCGGAAATCATAAACCTGAGCAACTAAGTAAATTGAACTAACCATAATTCCAAAAACAAGACTTGAAATAATTGTATTTTTTGTTATTTGCAACATTTTAAGCAACCCTCTCCACAACCCTCAAAATAGCGCTTCTACTTCTGGGATTTCTTAGTACCTCTTCGGGGCTAGGCTTAAAATGCTTAGGTCCTAACTTTTTAAAAGAAAAATTTTGTCCCTCAAGACTTTTCCCTTGTACAAATCTTTTTACAATCCTATCTTCTAGAGAGTGGAAACTTATCACAGCCAATCTTCCCCCTTCCTTTAGAAGCTTCCCAGCTGATACAAGTAGACTTTGCAATTCCTGTAACTCTGAATTTACTTCCATCCTAATAGCTCTAAAAACATTAGTAGCAGGATGTTTTTTAGATCTCCTTGGCTTTGAAGCAAGAATAACCTCAGATAAACGCTTGGTAGTATTTATTGGACTTAGCTCTCTTTCTCTGCAGATGGAGTCAGATATTTTTCTTGAATGGCGTTCTTCTCCTACTTCCCATAGCACTTTAGCTATCTCTTCCTTGGTTGACTTGTTTATCCAAGTTTCAGCTGAAACTTTATCAGACTGACTCATTCTCATATCCAAAGGGCCGTTAAGCTGAAAACTAAAACCTCTTTTGGGATTATCAAGTTGACTAGAAGAGATTCCTAAATCTACTAAAATGCCATCCAAGCTCTTAGGATCAAAATGATTTTGAATATTTCCGAATTTATCATTAATAAAAGAAAATCTTTTATCATTTTCTAAGACTTCATTTATTTTCAATAGAGATTCTGGGTCTCTATCTATTCCTGTCAGCTTTGCTTCAGAATCTAGTTTTTTTAAGATAGCAAAGGAATGTCCTCCTAAACCAAAAGTGCAGTCGACATAATTGCCTTTTTTGTCCGCAATGAGGTTTGTGATAACTTGATCTACCATAACAGCCTCATGGACTCCATGATCCCTCAAAAGGGGATCTCCTCTAAAGAAGGAGGTAGATCTGAGAGTAAATCTTCTCCTTCAACTTGTAATCCGGATTCTTTCATTTTCCAGTTATCTAAATTCCATAATTCGAATTTTGAACCCATTCCTATAAGAGCCCTAGCCTTTTGATTTAATCCACCTAAGGCTTCAAACTTAGATGCAATTTCTTTCCATAACCTTCCAGGATAGATAAGCAAAGAAGGATATTGAGGGTCCTTGGTCACTGCTATGGTGCCTTCGCAGCTTTGTCTTAAAAGATCACGATACCTTGCAGGTATAACTATCCTCCCTTTTACATCTAAGGTAAGAAAGCTAGATCCATATATACTTAAAGTCACTTTTCTTTGTTTTTTTAATAAAAAAGCTAATAAAGTGTTACCTTTCAGTACACTTTTACACACTTTGACACACTTTATAAACACTTACTGGCTATTGTCAACCATTAAATGCACTTATAAATTAACCTATCTTGTCTAAACTAGAATCAGGAAAAAGCTAGAAAAAAAAATTGACGAATTTGAAGGTTGAGCTGGCCTGTAAGCCGGGTTCTGTCTAGGATAATCATTCATCTAGGCTCTACGTCACCGAAGAGCTCAAGCAACCTACCCGGGTTCAGTGAGGGCACACTATAGAACCTCTATTTGGTCTTGCTCCAGAAGGGGTTTGCATTGCCGAAGATGTTGCCAACTAAGCGGTGCGCTCTTACCGCACCATTTCACCCTTACCTAAAATATTTAGGCGGTATTTTTTCTGTTGCACTTTCCGTAGGCTCACGCCTCCCAGGTATTACCTGGCTTCTTGCCCTTAGGAGCCCGGACTTTCCTCTCTCTATAAAGAGCGATTATCAAGCCAGCTCTAGCGAAGTATATACTTTTAAAAGATGAAAAATTAATTTTCTTTGAGTAAGAGCTTATAAAGCGAATTCTTTTTTATACCAAAAGATTTAGAAGCTAGGTTAAGCGCTTCATTTTTTTTCATGCTTTTTAAGAGAACTTGAATTACTTTTTTTTGTTCTTTGTTTAAAAAGTCATCTGATATAGTTTTTTTACTACCGGCTATGACTAAAACAAATTCTCCTCTCAGGGCATTCTTTTGTGAAGATAATTCCTCTATTACTTCAATTACACTTCCTCTATAGAAGCTTTCATGTAACTTTGTCATCTCCCTTGCAATGAAAATTTCTCTATTCGGGTTTATTTCAGCTAAGGCCTTTAAAAAACCAAGAATTCTCAATTTAGTTTCAAAAATTATTGAGGTCTTATTAGACACAGCTAATTTTTCTAAAAAGGTTTCAAGGGCTTTCTTTTTCTTAGGTGGAAAACCATAGAAACTAAATTGATCTAAAGGCATTCCAGAAACGCTTAAAGCAGCTATTAAGGAAGAAGGACCTGGAATAGGTATCACTTTTATACCTTCTTCGAGAGCTCTATTAACTAGTAAATAACCTGGATCTGAAATGAGAGGAGTACCAGCATCACTTATTAAACCAACATCCTCTCCTGACTTTAAAGTAGAAATTAAAAAATTTAATTTACTCCCTTCTGAATACTTATGGTAAGAAACTAATGGTGTGCTTAAGTTGTACTTTTTCAAGAGTTTTTTTGAGTTTTTAGTATTTTCAGCAGCACATAAATGAACTTTACCTAAAGTCATTAAGCCTCTCCTGGAAATATCTTCTAAGTTTCCTATTGGTGTAGCCACTATATACAAGGCCCCAAATTTAGTATTCTTAGTCATAGTGAGTTATTTCTATAAATTTTTAATAATTAGTGCAAATTTAATCTTGTTCGTAGGTTGCAGTACTAATATCCCTAATAATACATTCGATTCAAATAAAGTCATTGCAATTGAGAAACCAGAGATTTCTTATGACCCAACAAAACTTCCTGAGAGTATTAATGTTTTACTCTTTGATATTGAGGGTCTTAAAGAGAAAGAGTTCATAAGCGGCCTATCAGTTAATTATTATTATTTTAAGAAACAAATAAATTACTCCCCACAAATAAGCTTTATAAATATTGACGAATTCAATAAAAGTAATTGTGATTTAAAGCAGAGGCATAAGACCACTTTAATTGTTTTTTTAACAGATGAATTGTGGGGTAGTTTAGATAATGTTTGCCTAAATAATATTTTTAAACTTAAAACAGTTTTAATAGATGCAGCTGATTTTCCTAGAACTAATCAGCAATCTCACGTTGTATTAAATTTAAATAAGAAAAAGGAATATAGAAGTCTTCTGGAGCACGCAAAAAACAATGGAAGTAACAATGTTTTAATAATTGATGAAGAAGAAACCTCCGATAAGACTATTCTAAGTGAAATCTGGAGAGAATTAGATGGCAATGTTCTAGGTTCTTATACATCCTCTAATAAATCATCACAAAACTTACTTTCAAATATCTTACTTATTGAAAGCAGTAAAGAGAGATCCAGGAAGCTTTCAAGAGCTCTGTCTACTTCTCTAGAAACTTTTCCTAGGAGAAGAAAAGATATAGATTCAATTATTCTGTCCGTATCATTAGCGCGAGCTAGGAGTTTGAAGCCCGAATTAGAATATAATTTTGGTGAATCTCTTTCTGTTTACCTTTTTCCTGATTGGGATAATGAAACTTTCTATCTACAAAAGGAGCTGGACTTAGAGGGAATAGCGCTTATAGACTTTCCTTGGATGTTGAACTCTAAAGCTACTTTTATTCCGGAACTGCCAAGTAAAAGAAGCAGGGATTTTGCTTCTGGATTCGATGCTTATGATATTGCGCTTTTAATCAGTAACCCTTCAAGCTCGAATTATTTTAAATATATTGGCATGACAGGAGAATTAGTTTACAAAAACGGAAAATTAGCTAGGAAATCTTTAAAGGCAGAAATACAAAAAGGTTTTTTCAAATTAATAGGGTATTAAGCTACAAAGAGCGTATTTCTCTTTCTAATTCGGTCAGACTTCTAATAAAAGGGTCTCGGGTAAAAACTTTCTTCATGTACCCATTTACAGGTTTGTTTTTAGCATTATTAGGAATTTCTATTCCAACTTGAGGGAGTCTCCATAATATGGGGGCAATACAACAATCAACCAAAGAAAATTCTTCATTCATAAAAAAGGGCTTTTCTTTAAAAATTGGATTAGCTGCAACTATTAAAGCTTTTAATTGCTTTTTGAGTTTTTTCTCTTCAGCTTCCTTAAGTTTTTCATCAACTAACCGATCAAATATGCTACACCAATCATTAGCTATTCTTTTTATATATAAACGAATGTTAGCTCTTGCTACTGGGTATACGGGAAGTAAAGGGGGATGTGGAAATCTTTCATCTAAATACTCCATTAATGTAACTGAATCATATAAACAAACATCTCTATCAACCAACACAGGCAAAGTCGAATAAGGGCTCACTTCTAGGATCTCAGCGTTTATATTATTTTTATCTGTATCAATAATTTCTGAAGAAATACCCTTTTCTTCTAAAACTATTCTTACCCTTTGGCAATAATGGTCAGTGGGATCTGAAAATAGAGCCATAGAAGTTCTTTTATTTAGTGAAACCATATGTTTAAAACCTTATTTAGTTAATGTATATCCTTTTTAAATTCTCTATAAAGAAGAAAACTAAGCATAGTAAAAATTAAGAGATAGAGAATAACAAATTTTCCAATATATTTTCTTTCTTCTCTGATTGGATCTGACATATAAGAAAGGAAGTTAGTTAAATCTTTCATACTTGCTTGAAATTGCTCAGATGTCATCTGCCCTTCTTGTTCTACTTCTAAGAATCCACATAATTCTTCTGTGATTAATTCACCAGATAAAGGGTCTTGTTTTAGCCCTCCGTTAGTTGCTAACTGTGGCACTTGCTTGCAAGCAGACACCTGTAGTCCTTGTAAGCCTTCTAAGACATGAGGCATTCCAACATTCTCATAAACTTTGTTGTTAACTCCAAAAGGCCTACTGTTATCTTCATAAAAGCTTATAAGATAGGTATATACCCAGTC
>LULL01000256.1_pt1 | contig 25802 bp, 21 predicted proteins | sample 728161 | NCBI WGS metagenome assembly LULL01 (sample SAMN03860290, study PRJNA289734) | marine metagenome | biome: seawater column; feature: ocean; material: water; isolation source: Red Sea water column Station 149 - depth 500m | place: Saudi Arabia: Red Sea | collected 2011-10-15 | depth 500 m
AAACGCAGACATGGTTCTAATGGTCAACGTTCTCCATTAGAGTATGAAAAAGCCCATTTCAATCGGGCTATGTGTGTCTAAATTTTTGGTGGCTATTCAGTCAATGATAGTGGTGAAGTTGATATTGTTACCCCAACAACTTATGTAGCTAGTGTAGATGGGGTTGTGATTGACGCTGGTGGTACAACCATCACTGGTGATTATGGTTCAATTACCTTCTTTCAAGATGGTAGTTATGTTTACACGCCACTTCCTGATGGTGCAGGCATTGGTCAAGTAGAACAGTTTAATTACACATTACTTGATTCTACGACTGGAGATATGGCTCAAGCAACGCTTTATATTGATCTTGGATCAATCAGAGCTGCCGATAACCTAGTCGATGCTAAACTCGATCCTCAACCATTGTTAGTTGAAGATGATGCTGCATTGGGTTCTTCTTCTTATCTTGCTTTAGTTTCATTGGCTGGGTTGGACTTCCAGTTATTAGGTACAGATGCAATTGAGTTTTCTGTAGCAGAAAATTTAGAAGGTGTCGCGACCTTTAGCTTCAGTACCTTAATAGGCGCTGCAGCTTTAGGTGACTATAACTTAGTAGTTCAAAAATTCAATGAAACAACAGGACAATGGGAGTCTATTACAGGTGGTACAGATGCATCACTGATAGATTTAACATTGTTAGGCTCTACACCAGTTGCTCAAGTCGGTGGATTAACGGAAGGTTCTTACCGTGCATTCATGGCATATGATGGACTGATTGGAATTGGTTTAGGTGGGACTCTAACTGGTACGATGGATGTTTATAATCCACATATTATCGACAGCTATGAAGCAACAGCAGTTCACGGAAATTTAATCTCTGATCCAAATACAAATGGTGATGTAGATATCGCAACAACAAACACCGTGATTAGTGAAGTGAATGGGATGTCGATTGATCCAGCTGGTACTACTATTACAGGAACATATGGTGAGTTAGTTATCTATCCAAATGGTGATTATACATATACACCAAATGCGAGCATGTCTGGGCTTGGTCAAGTAGATCAATTTACCTACACTTTATTTGACCCAATGAGCGGAGACACTTCAGAAGCTACATTCTATGTTCATCTAGATAGTAATACGATTGATATGACATGGAATGCAGCAGATCCATCACAACCGGCGGTGATTAATGATCCATTGCCAATTGATGCCTTTAACAATGTTGATGTGGCTTCGATTGATTACGAGTATCCAGTTACAGTTGAAAATCTAGATAATGCAATTAGCTATAATTGGTTATTAGGTGTAGGCGGTATTGTGATTGGTAGTTCCAGTGGTTCTGCTAACTTTACAGTCGACCCTGGAAATCTCACTGATGCAGTAATTTCAGTTGATTTTGGTTCACTTGGTACTTTAATCGATGGCTTACATGTTGTTCTATCTCGTACTAACCCAGATGGTACAACGACTGTAATCGAAGATAGTGCTAGTACTGGTTTACTCGATGTATTAGGTATCTTCGGCTCAACGATCCAGTTCGAGGTTAAAAACTTAGCTGCTGGAACATACACATTGTTCATGGAAAGTAATACGTTGCTTACAGCTCTTGGTAACGTAACGGCCGATATTACACTGAACCATGGTGATATTAGCCAAACACCTACATTAACTGGTGATGCGATTACTGGAAATGTGATTTCTGACGATAATTCAGCACTTTATGGTGCAAATTATGATCATGATTTCATAACATCATCAACGACAGTAACTAATATCGCGTCAGCAGAGCCAGGCAATACCAACGTTGAGACTATTGTTGCAGGTGTTCCTACAGTAATCGTGGGCAACTACGGTACGTTAACGATCAATTCCAATGGTAGCTATAGCTATCAACCAGATGTAAATCCAGCAAATATTGGTAAAGTGGATAGCTTCACTTACACATTGTCTGATCCTACAAATGGCTTAGCTGATAGTACTGCATCATTACATATCCAAATTGGATCGAATGATGTTAGCTTCACTTGGGACCCTGTTGATCCATCATTAGATGCGGTTATCCCAGCACCTGTTGCAAATGCAGATACTGCAGATTCATTAGTCGATGTGCAAAATGTAGTTGATAATAACTATTTCAATGCTAGCGGATCGACACTCGGTATTTTAGGTACTACCCAAACTTATACCAGTGGAACATTTAGCATTAACGATAGTATGGCTCAGTTTGGATCATTAACAGCAAATGCATTAGGTCTAGGTAATGCTAACGTCACCTTAGCACTACAACTTCAAACAGGGCCAACGACATGGACAACAGTTGCTTCTGATTTACATTCAGGAATTGTCCTCGCAATAGGCCAAATCGCCGCAATTGATCTATCGACACTTGATCTTGCAGCAGGTACCTATCGCGTTGTCACAACTGTTCAAACTCCGTTGATTGGTGGTGTAATCATGACAGTTGGTACAAATGCTGATGTGAACATCACTTATGTAGATCAATACACCGCGACTAGTCCAACAGCGGATTGGATCCATGGCAATATCTTGGAAGGTGATACATTAGGTGGTGTTGCTGACACAACAACTGGAACACAGCTTTATGTCATGAATCCTGTAACAGGTCAGTATGAGCTAGCCGCAGGTCAATCTATAGATACAGCAGAAGGTACGCTGTATCTATATAACGATGGTTCTTATTACTATCAACGTGACATGGTGGTTTCATCAGCAACAGATGTGATTGATTATAAATTAGTATCGTTTGATGGAACTGAGGTGACATCAACGCTTACGATCTCTTTAGGACAGCACTTCAACTTGAGTTCTGCTGATGACATCGTAACGAGTACTGCTGGAAATGACATCATTGAAAGTGCTGCTGGAGGATCTGATACTCTCATCTTCAATGTCTTGAACAATGCTGATGATGCAGGTGGTAATGGTCACGATACATGGAATGACTTCCATGTAGGTGATACAGCAACTGATCCAAATGCTGATGTGATTGATATTTCTAATCTCTTAGTAGGTTATGCTGGAGATGGAAGCGCAGCATCATTAGCTGGATATGTGAGCGTAAGTTCTGATGGAACATCAACCACAATCAGTATTGATCGTGATGGTGCTGGTGGAACACATGACAGCGTGACATTACTTACCATTGATGTTGATACGACATTAAATGATCTCATCAATAATAACCAACTTAATCTGTTCTAATTATTGATATGAAAAAAAGAGAACCTTCGGGTTCTCTTTTTTGTTGGATTTCATTGATAAAGAATTATGCTATCTTGTCTAAAATATTTATAAATTCTAGAAACTTAAAATATGACAACAACTTTGATTTCAGGAATTGATCAGTTAAAAAGTCAATTACTCGATTACCTAGAAAAAGTACAACTCTATACGCAAGTAGAGAAAACAGTCTTGTTTTTTTCATATGGAGAAAGAGAGGAACGTTGCAAAGTTTGGAATTCAGCGTATTCGAGTTTTTCTACTGCCAAAGCACAATTATTTAGTTTTTTAGATCAGCAATATGAAGCACAACAGTCTTTACCTGAATTTTTAAAATTTGACTTTGTTTTCAATATTCAAAAAGAGCAATGGGATGATGTTGAGCAAACAGTGAGAAACCAATTTCACAATAATCACTATAGAAAAGGCATTAGTTTCGATGAAAATTTTGAATGTTGCTTCTTAGAGCAAGAACTTTATGGCCGAGCAATCATTCGGGGGTTAAGCTATGATAAACCTAACTTTTTTGATGAGGATAATCTTAATACGAGTATCTTACGAAAATACGATGATTCAAAAAAAATAATAAATCTTAAACAACAGCAACAAGTATGGACGTTTGATACCTATGCTGTGTTCTATGAAAACAATCAATTGATTCAGTTGCAAAGCCAGTTCACCGAAAATGGTGTTCGATACTTGATGGAACCAAAGAAGCAACATTTTATAAAAATGATTAAGCAAAATGCAGCATTCATCACTTCACAGATTCAAGAAGATGGCAGATTTATTTATGGATGTTTTCCTGCCTTTGATCGAGGTATTCGAAATTACAATACGATTCGGCATTGCACCACGAACTACGCTCTAATCGAAACCTTAATGATCGATAATCATGAAGGGCATTTAAAGAAAATAAGGTCAGCAATTGATTATGCCTTGGCTCATTTTTATTTCGAGCAAGAACCTCAGCTTGCTTATATGTTAGATGCAAGTGAACCAGAAAAATTAGATGAAATTAAGTTAGGCGCAAATGCCACTGCAATCTTAATGCTCACTAAATATCAAGAGCTTACAGGAGATAATCAATATCTGGATTATGCTAAAAAGTTAGCCAATGGAATTTTATCAATGGTAAATTCAGAAGGTGAAACGACTCATGTACTGCATTATCCAAATATGGAATTAAAGCAAAAATTTCGCATTGTTTATTATGACGGTGAAGCTGCTTTGGCCTTATTGCGGTTGTATCAACTAAAACCAGAAGAAAAATTATTAAGTACAGTAAAGCTCATGTTTGAACGTTTTATTTCTGAAAGATATGAGCGCTATCATGATCATTGGCTCAGTTACTGTACCAATGAACTAACGAAAATTTGCCCAGAGGAAAAGTATTTTCTCTTTGGTATGAAAAACTACCTGAGACATATGATTTTTATTCGCAATCGAATGACCAGTTATGCCACCTTATTAGAGTTAATGATGGCTGCGTATCAAATGATTGAGAGAATGAAGATGCTCAGTTTAGCAGAACTGTTCAAGCAATCACATTTTGATGATTTGAAAAAGCTTATCGAGTTTCGGACTGAGTTCCAACGGACAGGTTTCTTTTACCCTGAAGTTGCAATGTATATGGCGCGGCCAGATAAAATTTTACATGCATTCTATGTGAGACATGATCGTTTTCGCGTTCGAATAGATGATCAGGAACATAATTTGTCTGGATATATTGCTTATGTTCAGCATTTTGAAAATGAATAAATTGAGGTTTAAATAAATGGATTTATCTCAAGAAATTAAAATAATAACGCAGATTAAATCTGAAGACTTTCAGCATTCGATTTGGCAAACATCGCTTTCGGTGGATTGTAATAACTGGATCGTTTTGTACCTTGCGATGCAAATGATTCAAGCTGAAAAATTAAAATTGGATCAAAAGATTGAGCTAGAGGGAAGTCGACAAAACAACCTTTTCGGACGTTCAAAAAAACAAGCTTATACTGTTTTAGAGCTATTACAGTACATCGCATTTGCCCAACCTCCAGAACTAGCTTTGCAATTATTCAATCAATTAATGGGTGATCATGAGCTGGCACAAATCAAATTACAGCATGAATTAAAAAAACTTAAACTTGATACTCAAGTTCAAACCATTAGAGAACTTTATCAACTGGCAGAAGCAATTTTTTTAATGCCAATTGAGATCATTAAACAAGTCTTTCAGAAGCAGCTAAGCTTCAAAGGCAATACGCTGACACCGATCAGCTCGATATTAACGTGCTCTCAACTAGATGCCGTATTGTATTTGGAACTTGCAAATAAACAGATTTATTTTTCCTATCGAGCAGAAAATCAAACCATTAGTATCTTTTGTTTATTTGATTCAATTCAACGCATTGATCACATTATTCCTTATTATCATTATTTTACAGAGGGATTGATTCCATCAAAGTCGATCCAAGCAAAAAGCGAATGGATCAATATCATCGGTGATACTTACTTTGGTGAGTTTTACACTGAGATTCGAAAATGCAAAGGAAATGATGATGCATTACAACGCTATGGTTATCAACATTCATTTGAAAAAATCAAAGCCTTTTTTAATGAAAATGATCTGAATATTGCGAATTTTGAGGCAGTCTTTAACTCAGAAAAAGATTCTCCTCTACAAGATAAGAAAGCATTTATTTTGGGTGCCGAAGCGAAAGAAACGATCCAAGAATTTAAAAGAGTTCATCTAAATACAGTCTGTCTCGGAAATAATCATTTAAAGGATTATGGCGCTGCCAGTTTACGATACACCTTACAGCAGTTTGATGAGGCGAATATCCAGTACATTGGTGCTGGATTAGATCAACAACAAGCACATCAGTTTTTTGAGATTAGAACAGTGCAAAAAACCTTTGCGATTTTTAATGGTTATTGGCATCGGGATATTGCCTATCAAGATTATGATTTTTATGCATTAGGGAATAGTGCTGGAGTCGCTTGTCTAAATACGATTTTATTTGAACAGATTATCCATTATAAAACACGTCATCCTAACCATAAGGTCATCTTGATTTGTCATTGGGGTGTTGATTTCAAAAAAACTCATCCAGAACAAGAAAGTCTAGCAAAATTATTTACCCAAATCGGTGTTGATCTGATCATTGGACATGGCGCACATACGATTCAGCCGATTCAATATATTCATGATAAACCAGTTATTTTTGGAATCGGCAATGGGGTATTTAATAGCAATGGTGAATATAAAAAGCATCAGGCTTTACCTTATGGCATGATTGCTCGTATTAATGTTAATGAAGAAATTGTGCAACTGTATCCAATTTTTACAGACAATTTAGAAACTTTTTGGCAGCCATATCCTGTGAATGAAAAACAATTTAAGCAGGCAAGTGACTATCTAACGCAACATTTGGATCAAAGTCATTATCAATTTAAAAAGAATGCATTAGGTTGTTTTATTGAGCTGAAAATCTAAGGGTATTTGGCATAATTTTGCAAAATAGTATTTAATTGTTCTGAGGTAAAACCTAAGTTACGTAGACCTCCGCTACCTAATTTACAGTCGTAGCTGGTCATAATATTGGTTGGTGTACTTTTCTTTGCTCTCGGTGCACAAACATGTCCTAAACCAAAAGCATGTCCCATTTCATGGATACTTGCGGCTTGTGTTTGATAGTTGAGTCGTTCCCAATCGATCAAGATAAAAGGTTGTCCCTGATTTCTAAATCCCCAACTGGTAATATCGTTGTACTTGAGTTTTTGATTGTATGCGTCATAAATAATAAAAAACACTTCTTTGCTTTTACGTTTTGGGAAACAGCTTTTAACAGCGCCAGGAATGTTGTCGGGAATGAGGGCAGTGGGCTGATTCAAACGATTTGCCAATTCACATTTTCGTTTGCTGAAGTCTTGATAAGAGTAGTAATGATTGATTCTAAACTTAAAGATTTTTTGATTATCTTCATCAAGGAAGTAGCGGTTTAAAATCTCTAACTCTTTGTACATTTGCAAACGTGTATCAAATACTTTTGCTTCAGGACGATTGGTCGTGTAGACAAAGCTTACATAGACGACGGGAAGATGGCTTGCTGCGTCAATTTTGTATTTATATGGTGTAATTTTCACCGGTGGTTTTCTGGTGGTACATGAAGCTGTAAAGGTCAGACATAAGGCTGTAAGCAATATCAGTTTTGATCGCATTTTTATGTTCCTCTGTCCATCAATTTTTAATTGTTCTTTAGGAAATTCGTTCTGATTTTCAATATGCTAACAGATTTTTTGAGAGGAAATTGTGAAAGATAGTAATGAGTTGCATCGACAGATTTTAGAAGTTATTGCTTTAATTCCCTATGGGAAAGTAGCAACTTATGGACAGATTGCAAAGTTAGCGGGTATTCCTAAGCATGCGCGATTGGTTGGCTATGTTCTCAAGCATTTGGATAAAGAGAGTAGTATTCCTTGGCATCGTGTTATTAATTCACAAGGAAAAATAAGTGTGATGCGTATAAATGAAAAAGGAGGGAATATTCAACAACAATTATTGGCCGATGAGGGGATTTATCTTTTAAATAATAAAATTAATTTAAAGGTTTTTAGTTGGATTCCATAAAGCTAAAAATAAATAGACTGATTTGTATAAAAGGATATTGCCGTTATTTTATTTTTTAATTACAATAATTATACATAAAGAATACATATGTATATTTGGTAATTAAATGAAAAAATTAGCTGTTATTTGTGGGATCGCTGCGCTTAGTTTATCTGGATGTGCGAGCATTATGTCTGGTAGAACTCAGACAATGACATTTGAGAGTACGCCAGAACTCAGTAATATTACGATTTTAAATAAAGCAGGTAAAAAAGTTCATGTAGGACAAGCACCTGTGACTGTAAGTTTGAAAAGAAGCTCAGGTTTCTTTGTACCTGAAAAATATACTGTAATCTTTGAAAAAGAAGGCTACGAAACTAAAACTGTGAATGTTTCAGCACACGTAAATGGTTGGTATGTTGGAAATATTGTTTTTGGTGGCTTACTTGGTTTATTGATCATTGATCCTGCGACAGGTGCAATGTATAGCCTAAGTACAAAAGATACGAATGTTGTTCTGAATGATCTTAAAAAAGAAAATCTTCAAGCAAATACGCAGTCACTAACTATCGTTTCTACGACTGAATTACCAAAAGATGTATTAGAAAAGGCAAAACCAATTCAATTAGCATCAGAATAAATATAAAAAAGCCAGTATCAAGATTACTCTTGTACTGGCTTTGATTTTAAATTAATAAGATTCGATGGTTAAATCTTCATAAACATAATTAACGCACGATTAAAACAGGAATATGACTTTCTCCTAATACTTTTTGGGCAACGCTACCTAATATAAATTTTTTAATGCCTGTACGACCATGTGATCCCATAATAATAAGATCAGAGCCTAAGTTCTGTGCTGCACCGATAATTTCTTCGTGTATTGAAAAACCTTCAAGTATTTGTGTTCCAACGGTTAAGCCAAGCTCTTCAAACTTTTTCTCTGCTTTATCTAAGTTTTCTTGTACATAACTGCGTACGCGTTCGATCAGTTCATTGCTTTGACCAAGTTTAAGATAGGCATCAGCTAGGTAAGGGTCTAAGGTCATCACTTCAACGACTGTGATTTCACTATTCAGTGCTTTTGCGAGTTGTGCAGCTTCTTGGATCACGTTTACTGCAATTTCTGAATCATCTATGGCAACGAGGATTTTTTGATAAGTCATGGTGATTGCTCCTTATTATTACTGTCTAATTGCTTGTGAAATTTTTGTTTAAAATACTGTCTATGGTTTTATATTAAACTGATTATGAGATGAATAAAACCTAGTAAATTTATAGGGATAGTTATTATTTATAGGAGTATGGTTAAGCCATTACGGTGTTTTAAATATATGAAATTTCCATAAAAATACAGTGTAGGTATACACATGATTTATTTGTAAAAAGTTTGATTAATCTTTCCTTAGATGCTTGAGAAGAGTTTCCACATCATCCGTCTGCAATGTTTCACGCATTTTTAAAATCTGCTTTTCATCAAAGTCATAGAGTTTGATCGAGAGCAATTTTTCAATATCAGATTCGGAGAAACGGTATTTGATAATTTTGGCAGGAACTCCGCCAACAACAGCATAAGGCGGCACATCTTGAGTGACCACAGCACCTGTGGCGACCACAGCGCCTTCACCTAATTTAACCCCTTGCATGATCATTGCTCGACTGCCAATCCAACAACCATCAGCAATCACAGTATCACCAGCGGGTAGAAAGCTGCGTGTATCAAAAGGGAAGGTCGAAATCCAATCTGGGCGATGGAGTTGATTGCCACCCATCATAATCACGCATTCAGCACCAAAACAAACAAAGTTACCGATATGGAGTTGATCGATTGGCTTCTCAGGCAAAGATGGTTTGTCATGTAAATAACGGACAACACAACGTTCAAAACCCTGATCCCAATAGGCTGAGTAATAAGAATAATTACCTTTAATATGGATATTCGGATTTTTCACTGTTTTGGAAATAAATTCGAACTCACACCAATGTTTAACAGGAGAGTTGATCAAAGATGAGTCCATTGAATTTCCACAGTGTATCTTGAGAAGAAAAACCCCTCAGAAGAGGGGTTGATGATTTGGAATTAGAGATATTCCACACTTACGATTTCATATTCAACTTCACCTTGTGGTGTCTGAATTTTCGCTTCGTCGCCTTCACTCTTACCTAAAAGACCACGCGCGATTGGTGAGTTCACTGAGATTTTATTGATTTTAAAATCTGCTTCGTCATCACCTACGATTTTGTAAGTTTTGCGTTCTTCAGTATCAAGGTTTTCAATAGTAACTGTTACCCCGAACACAACACGACCATTTTGCTCAAGGTCTTTTACATCGATCACTTGGCATGCGCCGAGCTTACCTTCGATATCTTGGATGCGGCCTTCACAGAAACCTTGTTGCTCACGAGCAGCATGATATTCAGCATTTTCTTTGAGGTCACCGTGTTCACGTGCCTCAGCAATTGCCTGCGTGATACGAGGGCGATCCACTGTTTTTAGCTGTTGTAATTCTTTCTCTAAGGCAACCTTGCCTTCAGGAGTCATAGGATAACGTTGCATTTTAGTCCCCTCTAAATTGGTTGGGAAAATACAGGATTAAAAAAAAGAAAAAGCCCGCCACCGATAAGGTGACGGGACTTATCGGTAGGGAATTAACCTACAGTTTGTAAATCTTGCAAGCGGTATACATCCATTGGCAATTTCACAGCAAATGCTTGGCAAACTGCTTCAGCACCGTTGATTGTCGTTGTGTAATACACTTTGCCTTGGAGGGCAGCACGACGAATCATCGCTGAATCATATTGAGCTTGTTTGCCTTCAGTTGTGTTGACAATAAGATGAATTTCACCATTTTTCAAGCGGTCAACAATATGAGGGCGACCTTCAGTGACTTTATTTACTGCTTCGCACTCTAAACCAGCTGCTTGAAGTACTTGGTAAGTACCATTAGTTGCAACAAGTTTGAAGCCATAAGCAATTAACTTTTGAGCAATGTCAGTAATGTATTTCTTATCTGATTCACGAACAGACAAGAATGCATGTTTAACTTCGCCTTCAGTTGGTAAGCCAGGCAAACGTTCATTTGAGCCCAATACTGCTTTATAGAATGCTTCGCCAAATGTATGACCTACACCCATTACTTCACCTGTCGATTTCATCTCAGGGCCAAGCATTGGGTCAACACCAGGGAATTTAGCGAATGGGAACACCGCTTCTTTCACTGCAAAACGTGTCGGGATAATTTCTTTAGTGAAACCTTGAGATTCAAGTGATTGACCCGCCATACAACGAGCTGCAACTTTTGCCAAAGATTCACCAATACATTTAGATACGAATGGAACCGTACGTGATGCACGTGGGTTTACTTCGAGTACGTAAATGTCGTTGCCTTTTACAGCAAACTGAACGTTCATTAAACCAACAACGCCAAGTTCTTTAGCCATTGCTACCGTTTGACGACGCATTTCATCCTGAACTTCTTGTGAAAGAGAGTAAGGAGGAATCGAACATGCCGAGTCACCTGAGTGAATACCTGCTTGTTCAATGTGTTGCATGATACCGCCGATTACAACATCTTTACCGTCAGATACGCAGTCTACGTCAACTTCAGTCGCATCATCTAGGAAACGGTCAAGTAGGACAGGTGCTTCATTTGAAGCTTGAACTGCTTCGCGAAGATAGCGCTTAAGCTCTTCTTCGTTATACACGATTTCCATTGCACGACCACCTAATACATAAGATGGACGAACAACCAGTGGATAGCCCACTTTCGCCGCTTCTGAAATACCTTCTTCAGCAGATTTTACGATGCTATTGTTTGGTTGACGAAGCTGTAAACGTTGAATCATTTGTTGGAAACGTTCACGGTCTTCGGCACGGTCAATCGCATCTGGTGATGTACCAATGATTGGTGTACCAGCTTCTTCTAAAGCACGAGCCAATTTCAATGGAGTCTGACCACCATACTGTACGATTACGCCCTTAGGCTTCTCAGTACGCACGATTTCAAGTACATCTTCCAGAGTTACAGGTTCGAAGTATAAACGATCAGATGTGTCATAATCGGTAGAAACTGTTTCAGGGTTACAGTTCACCATGATAGTTTCGTAACCGTCATCACGCATTGCAAGCGCAGCGTGTACACAGCAGTAGTCAAACTCAATACCTTGACCAATACGGTTAGGGCCACCACCAATCACCATGATCTTGTCACGGTTAGATGGATTAGCTTCACATTCTTCATCGTAAGTTGAATACATATATGCTGTACCTGATTCAAACTCAGCAGCACATGTATCAACACGTTTGTAAACAGGATATACACCCAAGTTCCAACGTTGTTTACGGAATTGCTTTTGTGAAATACCCATTAAGTTCGCAATGCGAAGGTCCGATAAACCTTTACGTTTGAATGAACGGATATTGTCAGCATTCAAGTCACCAAAACCTAAAGCTTTTACTTGAGCTTCAGTTTTAATGATGTCTTCGATTTGAATTAAGAACCAACGGTCAATTTTTGTTGCTTCAAATACGTCATCTAAAGAGAAACCATGGCGGAATGCATCAGCAACGTACCAAATACGCTCTGGGCCAGGCACTTTTAGCTCTTTTAAGATAATGTCTTTGGCATTGGCTGTACCTGCTTCAACTTTTTCATCAAAGCCACATACACCAACTTCAAGACCACGAAGTGCTTTTTGTACAGATTCTTGGAAGTTACGACCAATCGCCATCACTTCACCCACAGATTTCATCTGAGTGGTTAATACTGGCTCAGCTTGTGGGAACTTTTCGAAGTTGAAACGTGGAATCTTCGTTACAACGTAGTCAATCGATGGTTCGAAAGATGCTGGTGTTACGCCGCCAGTGATGTCATTTTTCAATTCATCAAGGGTGTAACCGACTGCAAGTTTCGCCGCGATTTTTGCGATCGGGAAACCTGTTGCTTTAGATGCAAGTGCAGATGAACGTGATACACGTGGGTTCATCTCGATCACAACCATGCGACCGTCTTTCGGGTTAATACCGAACTGAACGTTTGAACCACCTGTTTCAACACCGATTTCACGAAGAACTGCAACCGATGCATTACGCATCAATTGATATTCTTTGTCTGTCAATGTTTGAGCAGGAGCAACGGTGATTGAGTCACCTGTGTGAACGCCCATTGGGTCAAAGTTTTCGATCGCACATACGATGATACAGTTGTCGTTTTTGTCACGAACAACTTCCATTTCGTATTCTTTCCAACCAATCAATGATTCATCAATCAATAATTGATGAGTAGGAGAGAGGTCAAAACCACGTTCACAGATTTCAAGGAATTCTTCGCGGTTATAAGCGATACCACCACCAGAACCACCCATCGTAAATGATGGACGAATGATGACAGGGAAACCGAAACCAGCTTGGATAGCTAAAGCTTCTTCCATTGTTTCAGCGATAGCAGCTTTTGGACATTCCAAACCGATTTTGCGCATTGCGATATCGAAAAGTTTACGGTCTTCCGCTTTTTCGATTGCATCTTTACTCGCGCCGATCAATTCAACATTGTATTTTTCTAAAATACCGTGCTCATCTAATGCAAGCGCACAGTTCAATGCAGTTTGACCACCCATAGTAGGAAGGACTGCATTTGGACGCTCTTTTTCGATGATTTGAGCAACAGTCTGCCAAGTGATTGGCTCGATATAAGTTGCATCCGCCATTGAAGGGTCAGTCATGATGGTCGCTGGGTTAGAGTTAACCAAAATAACGCGGTAACCCTCTTCACGAAGCGCTTTACATGCTTGCGCACCTGAATAGTCAAACTCACACGCCTGACCAATGACAATCGGACCAGCACCAATAATTAAGATGCTTTTAATATCCGTACGTTTAGGCATTATTCGCTCCTTAATTACTTCTTAGCTGCTTCGATAAGTTCGATGAAATGATCGAACAATGGGGCACAGTCATGTGGACCAGGGCTTGCTTCAGGATGACCTTGGAAGCTGAATGCTGGTTTGTCAGTGCGATGAATACCTTGGTTTGTACCATCAAACAGTGAGCGATGTGTCACTTTTAAGTTTGCAGGTAAAGTACTCTCATCGACAGCAAAGCCATGGTTTTGAGAAGTAATCATCACTGTACCATTCTCAAGGTTTTGTACAGGATGGTTAGCGCCGTGGTGACCATGATTCATTTTCATCGTCTTCGCACCAGAAGCAAGTGCTAGGATTTGGTGACCTAAACAAATACCGAATACAGGTAAGTTTGTTGTATCAACAAGTGTTTTCACTGCTTCAATTGCATAGTCACATGCGGCTGGATCACCAGGACCATTTGACAAGAACACGCCGTCTGGATTTAACGCCAAAACTTTTTCAATTGGTGTTTGTGCAGGAACAACTGTTAATTTACAACCACGGTCTGTAAGCATACGTAAGATGTTGGTTTTGACACCATAATCATATGCAACTACATGGTATTTTAATTCTGGTTGAGTGAAGCCATTCCCTAAAGTCCATGAACCTTCAGTCCATTCAAAGCCTTCAGGATCACAACATTCTTTCGCAAGATCTAAACCAGTTAAACCACCGAATTCACGTGCTTTCGCAATAGCTTGTTCTTCTGTGATATTTTCGCCAGCAAGGATGCAACCATTTTGTGCACCTTTGTCGCGTAAAATACGAGTCAACTTACGTGTGTCGATGTCAGCGATAGCAACAACATTGTGTTGCTCTAGATATTCGCTTAATGATTGTTCAGAACGGAAGTTGCTATGTAATAAAGGAAGATCACGAATAATCAAACCATTCGCCCATACTTTATGGATGCGACCTGATTCAACGTCTTCGCTATTACAGCCTGTATTTCCAATATGAGGATAAGTCAACGTCACAATTTGTTGCGCATAACTAGGGTCAGTCAAGATTTCTTGATAACCAGTCATTGCAGTATTAAAAACGACTTCACCAGTCGTACATCCCGATGCACCGATAGACGTTCCTTTAAAGACCGTTCCATCTGCGAGGGCTAAAATGGCGGGGGTGCTCAAACCAAAGCTCCTGAACTAAAACCACAAAAATAAGGCTGTAAAAAAGCGAGAAGACATAAAAAAAGGCAGGCTGTCTATAAAAAACATGCCCCTCCTTCCAGTCTGCTCGCTTGTAACTTAACAGCGCATTATACGCATGAGAACGTGAAAAGTCTATGTGTTTTATTTATAAAATCAGGAATTGGTCGAATTCTCTTAAAAGCTTAAGTACAAATCTGTCTATTGCCAAATAACTCATTCTTTTATCGGTATCGTGAGATATTATGCAAATTGTCTAACAATTTTTTATTGGTCCAACTAGAAAGAGCTTTATCTTATATTAAGCCAAAAAATCAACAATCAATAATGAGGGGAACCAACATGGCTGAGAATCAAACTACTGTAGCTGCAACCGAAGAAGTGAAAGAAGCTGTTGTTGAAAAAACAACAAAGGCTAAAGAAACTGTTGCTGCGAAAACAGCTGAAGTGAAAGAAGTTGTCGCTGAAAAGACTGCTGAGGTGAAAGAAGCGGTTGCAGAAAAAACAGCAAAAGCAAAAGAAGTTGTTGCTGAGAAAACTGCTAAGGCAAAAGAAGTGATTGCTGAAACTCAAGAACAAGCAAAGGAAGTGATCACAGAAACTCAAGAGCAGGTAAAAGAAGCACTTGCTGAAACTCAAGAGAAAATTGAGGCGGAAGCTAAAGAGTTAAATCAAAATATTCAAGGTCAACTTGCTCAAATCAAGCAAGACCTTTTAGAGCGTATTGAAGTGATTAAAACTCAACTTAATTCTTCACAAGGTAACTTGGTTGAATTAACAAATGCATTAAAGACTGAGTTAAATGCTTTAATCGAAGATTTAACTAAAGTAAGTAAAGAACTAAAAGATGACATCAGCCAAATCTCTGTGAAACATAAAGATACTTTGGTTGGCAGCTTTAAACGTACTAAAGAGCAAGCGGTTGAAGCTTGGAATAAAGTTCGCGCGAGCTAATTCACACTTTAGTAGTCAGTTAAAAAAAGCGAGAAATTCTTTTCTCGCTTTTTTCATTTTTAGAATTGGTGTAGCCAATCGCGCTTATTATGAAAATCAGCTTGAGGGCTGCTATGTTGCATTGCAAAATAATGCATACCTTGTGTGGTATTCAATACAGCATTTAAACCAAGATAGAGATCAGCCCACTTTAATTGATGCTGTCGCATAAATTGAGATAAATCTAAACTTACATTCAACCCATAATGGGTATGTTGTAAATGATTTAATTCAATGTCATATGCTGCGAGGGGCGGCATCTCTTCTGGAAAACGATATTCTTCAAATTGATAAACTTGCCAAGCTTGAGAAGGGGAAAGATTAATCTCTCTATAAAAATCTTGATCTTTCACACCAATAAAAATTTCAAAGCAAGTTTGTTCCCATAAATAGTCTTGGCGTGGATGTGCTGCAACTTGTTCTGGGTAAATTAAAAACTGATTGGGATCTCGTACCCAAAAGCCAATATTTAACGTGGCTGGGGTCTCTTGCTCAATTGCTCCAACGACAGTAATGGCACTGAAGCGATCGAAAGCGGAAAGTTCATAACTTGCCATTGATCTTACTTATTACTTAAATGAGCAAAGCGAACTAAGTTAGAAAGATGTTGGTTTTGTTTTGCAGCTTTTTTATAAAGCAAAACAATTTTACCGATTTTCTGTACCGATTCTGCACCAGTTGCTTCAACAATCGCATCAATGACAGCGGCGCGAGCTTCACGATCTTCACCAGCAATTTTCACCTTGATTAATTCATGATCATTAAGTGCACGATTTGTCTCTTCAATGACGCTTTCTGTAAGACCTTGGCTGCCAATCATTACAACTGGGTTAAGTGCATGACCAATTTGACGTAAACGTTTACGTTCATGGATAGATAAAGCCGCCATTAAAAATACCTGATTGGAAAAACGACTTAGTATAACTTGCATCCCGAATCTTAGATAGATTTAGCATGCCAGCATGTAGAATAAATTGTGTGAAAAAACACTTGGAATCATCAATTATACTTATCGGAAAAAATCTGTAAAACTTCGTGTGAATGAAGTACATCCGTACTGTAATGAGAGTAATTTTCACGTACAATGACTTATCAGAAGTTTTTTTAATTTAGTGAGTTATGGCGACACGCATTACCAATCAAAAATTGTCTAAAAGCAGTCGTGCATGGATGAGAGAGCACTTAGATGACCCGTTTGTGAAAAAGGCACAAAAGGAGGGCTATCGTGCTCGAGCAGCGTATAAGCTACTCGAAATCCAAGAAAAATATAGAATGATCAAACCTGGTATGACGGTGGTTGACTTAGGTGCAGCACCAGGAAGTTGGTCTCAAATCGCTGGTAAATTAGTCGGTGCAAATGGCTTAGTCATTGCCTCTGATATTTTAGCAATGGATGCACTTCCAGATGTGACCTTCTTGCAAGGTGACTTCCGAGAAGAAGAAGTTTTTGAAAAATTGTTAAATATTTTAAATGGGCGTCAAGTAGACATTGTAATTTCTGATATGGCCCCCAATACATCAGGTAATAGGGCTGTTGATCAACCTCGTCAAATTTACTTATGTGAATTGGCTTTGGATTTTGCTCAGAAAGTATTAGGACCAAACGGACAGTTTGTGGTTAAAGTGTTCCAAGGTTCTGGTTTTGATGAGTTCAGAAAACAAGTGGTCGATAGTTTTGATGTATTAAAAACAGCCAAACCTGCGGCTTCACGTGCGCGATCAAAAGAGGTTTTTTTGATTGGGCAAGGTCGTAAAAAGGCATTGCAATAAAAAGTGTACTTGCCAAGTTGTTAAAAATTGTGCATTTTGTACCTTTTAAGTTTTTTGCAACGCAAATTCATTGCTGTTTTTGTGAAGGTCAGCCAAGATTAGGTATGATCAAATTAGATTGATATGGGAATAAAGCCTTGAGCGATTACTTCAAGAATGCCGTATTGTGGCTCATCATACTCGGTGTTCTGATTTTGATTTTTAGCAACGTCAGTGACCGCAATAAACCTGCAGCGATGAAATACTCAGATTTCGTGGCAGCGGTGAATGCTGGGCAGATTAAACAAGTCACAATCGACGGTTTAAATATTAGTGGTGAAAAATCCAATGGTTCTTCTTTCGAAACGGTTCGTCCACAAGTAGAAGACACTGAATTGCTACCAAGCTTGAATAAACAAAATGTAGTGGTTGAGGGTACAGCGCCGCAACGTCAAGGCATTTTGATGCAACTTCTCATTGCGAGCTTCCCAGTCTTACTTATTATCCTATTATTCATGTTCTTCATGCGTAATATGGGTGGTGGTGCTGGCGGCAAAAATGGCCCTATGAGTTTTGGTAAATCAAAAGCAAAAATGTTATCTGAAGATCAAATTAAGTTAACGTTTAGTGATGTTGCTGGTTGTGATGAAGCAAAACAAGAAGTGGTTGAAATCGTTGATTTCTTAAAAGACCCTGCCAAATTTAAACGTCTTGGTGCGACCATTCCTCGTGGTGTATTGATGGTTGGTCCTCCGGGTACAGGTAAAACATTATTAGCAAAAGCAATTGCTGGTGAAGCTAAAGTACCTTTCTTCAGTATCTCTGGTTCTGACTTTGTCGAAATGTTCGTTGGTGTGGGTGCATCGCGTGTTCGTGATATGTTTGAACAAGCGAAACGCCACGCGCCTTGTATCATCTTTATTGATGAGATTGATGCTGTTGGTCGTCATCGTGGTTCAGGTACAGGTGGTGGTCATGATGAGCGTGAGCAAACCTTAAACCAAATGCTTGTTGAGATGGATGGTTTTGAAGGCAATGAAGGCGTTATCGTGATTGCTGCGACGAACCGTGTAGATGTTCTTGATAAAGCATTACTTCGTCCAGGTCGTTTTGACCGTCAAGTGATGGTTGGTTTACCTGATATTCGTGGTCGTGAGCAGATTTTAAATGTTCACTTGAAGAAGCTTCCGTCTGTAACTGGTGTTGATGTTAAAGTCCTTGCCCGTGGTACACCTGGTTTCTCTGGTGCACAACTAGCAAACTTAGTGAACGAAGCTGCATTGTTTGCTGCTCGCCGTAATAAAAACACGGTTGATATGCATGACTTTGAAGATGCTAAAGACAAAATCTACATGGGTCCAGAACGTAAGTCGATGGTCATCCGTGAAGAAGAACGTCGTGCGACGGCTTACCATGAAGCGGGACATGCGATTGTTGCTGAAATTTTACCGGGTACAGACCCTGTGCATAAAGTTACTATTATGCCACGTGGTTGGGCGCTTGGTGTGACATGGCAGCTTCCAGAACAAGATCAAACGAGCCACTATAAAGATAAGATGTTGAATGAACTTTCAATCTTGTTTGGTGGTCGTATTGCTGAAGAAGTCTTCATCAATCAAATGTCGACTGGCGCATCAAATGACTTTGAACGTGCAACGAAAATGGCGCGTGCAATGGTTACTAAATACGGTATGTCAGATAAACTTGGCGTAATGGTTTATGAAGATGAAAACCAAAATGGTTTCTTCGGTAATGTTGGTAGCCGTACGATTTCTGAAGCAACGCAACAAAAAGTTGATGAAGAAGTTCGTCGTATATTAGATGAACAGTATAAGGTAAGGTCGTGAACCACAACCACCGAAAGTGTATGTTGCTGAGAACCCTGTGGCTGAATTTGAACCACCTAAAGATGGTCCATCTACACCACCACCATTGCCAGCAATGGGCTAATATTCGTTGTAATAAAAAGAGCGGCTTCGGTCGCTCTTTTTTTGTTTGGATTTTAGACTAAGTTGAAAATAAATCAGTCATGACAGGCATTATCTGTTGTTAAAATACCATCATTAAAGTGTGGAGAGTTTTGATGCAGTTGATGCCATTACCACAACGACAATTACAGGGTGGTCGTTTTACATTAGATTTATCGCAACCTCATGTTATGGGAATCTTGAATGTAACGCCTGATTCATTTAGTGATGGCGGGCAGCATCATCAAAAAGACCAAGCTGTTAAACATGCTTTGCAGATGATGGCTGATGGTGCAACTATTATTGATATTGGTGGAGAGTCAACACGCCCCAATGCATCACCTGTTGAAGTTGAGGAGGAGATAAGCCGTGTCATTCCTGTCGTAGAAGCACTTTCAAAATACGATTTGGTGATGTCAATTGATACCAGTCAACCAGAGGTTATCCGTGCGGCTGTTGATGCTGGTGCGCATATTTGGAATGATGTACGGGCATTAACTCGACCACTGGCTTTAGAAACAGCAGCTGACTTGAATATTCCTGTCGTGCTGATGCACATGCGTGGTGAACCCACTAATATGAATCAGTTGGATCAATATCAAGATGTGACTGAAGATGTGATTCAAGAGTTACAACAACGTCTTGATCAAGCGCTTGCAGTAGGTATTAAAGTTGAAAATATTATCCTTGATCCTGGTTTTGGCTTTGCTAAAAATGCACAGCAAAATTTTCAATTGCTGAATGAATTTTGGAAGCTTAATCGAATGGGTTATCCGATTTTATCGGGTTTGTCTCGTAAGCGGTTTATTGGTGAGGCGCTAAATGGTATCCCTGCTCAGGAACGTGCTGTGGGGAGTGTGATGGGACATATATTGAGTATTCAGCAAGGTGCAAGCATTGTAAGAGCACATGATGTTAAAGCGACTGTTGATGCAATAAAAGTTTGGCAAGCGATGCTTGTTGCTAAATAAAATTAAAGAGAAATGATGTAGATAAAGATACATACGGACACGGTGTATCTTTATTTTTTTGCTTACAATGCTCTCAATATGACTATTTATTTGAAAATACAAAACAAAATTAGGGGAAATAAGAGATGCAAAAATCAACAAAAGTATTTGGGTTAACGCTACTGAGTTATATGGTTGTGGCATGTAGTAACCCAGTTAAATATAGTGGGATTGCTACTGAGCTTGCGCCGGCACCAGTATCAACTGCAAATTTTGGAGCAGATCGCTCCCGTAAATTAATCGCTCCAACAGCTTATGTTGCTGTAATGCCAAGTATTGAGCGACCGCGATTAGAACAGAATACTGAGAAGTACCAGAAGAATGAGGTCAATCCAGTTCATCGAGTTGCTGATGATGCAATATCTACTTTCAGCATTGATATTGATACGGGGAGTTATACCAATACTCGCCGTTATTTGAATGATGGGAGGTTACCGCCAGTTGATGCGATTCGTGCTGAAGAAATGATTAATTATTTTGATTATCAATATCCGCAACCAAATAGCGTACATCCTTTTTCTGTAACCACTGAAACAGTTGATTCGCCGTGGAAAGAGCGTGCTAAGTTGATCAAAATTGGGATTCAAGCCAAAGATTTAAGCACGAAACAATTACCACCTGCTAATTTAGTTTTTCTTGTCGATGTTTCAGGCAGTATGAGTGCTGAAGATAAGTTGCCATTGGTTAAACAAACCTTAAGAATATTGACTGAACAATTACGCCCACAGGACAAAGTGACGATTATCACTTATGCGAGTGGGGAAAAATTAGTGCTTGAGCCGACATCAGGTGAGCAGAAAGACAAGATTTTACGTGTGATTAATCAGTTGCAAGCTGGTGGTGCAACGGCTGGTGAGCAGGCGATTCAATTGGCCTATAAAGAAGCAGAGAAAGCGTTTGTTAAAAATGGGATTAATCGAATTTTGTTAGCGACTGATGGTGACTTTAATGTAGGTATTACTGATTTTAATACCTTAAAAGGCATGGTCGCGGAGAAGCGAAAAAGTGGTATTTCATTGACAACGCTCGGCTATGGCACAGGTAATTACAATGAAGAGCTAATGGAACAAATCGCTGATGCTGGTGATGGTAATTACAGCTATATCGATAACAAAAATGAAGCGAAAAAAGTGGTACAACGTCAGCTGTCTTCTACGCTGGCAACGGTTGCCCAAGATGTCAAAATACAAGTAGAGTTTAATCCAGCAACTGTCAAAGAATATCGTTTAGTTGGTTATGAAAATCGTATGTTGAAACAAGAGGATTTTAATAACGATAAGGTTGATGCTGGTGATATAGGCGCTGGGCATAATGTCACTGCGATCTATGAAATTATTCCTGTCGGTCAGCAAGGCTGGCTAAATGACTCACGTTATCAAACACCTATAAAATCGGATACTGCTAAGAAATCTGAATATGCTTTCGTGAATTTACGTTATAAATTGCCAAATCAAGAAAAAAGTATTTTATTGAGTCAAGCGGTTAATGTGAAAAGTAAAACCCTCGCCCAAGCCAATAATGACACCCGTTTTGCAATCGCAGTTGCATCATACGCTCAGCAATTAAAAGGTGGTCAGTACAATGGTGCGATGGGCTGGGATCAAATCATCCAGTTAGCCCAACAATCAGCAAAACCTGATCCTTATCAAATGCGTGAAGAGTTTATTGATCTTGCAAAAATTGCTAAGAGTCTCAGTGCCAAACAAAACTAATATTTTGGTCATACAACATGGTCGATTCCTTTTGAGACCGACCATAAATGATTTTTAATTTAATAACCATGAAATGATATTTGATATGAAAACACCGTTGATTAAATCCAGTAAGTTAAGTGAATTAAATAACTGCAATGTTTGGTTGAAAATGGAGTCTTCACAATCAACGGGTTCATTTAAACAACGAAGCATTGGAAATGCTTGCCAAAAATATGTCGAACAGGGGGCTATAAAATTCATTAGTTCATCTGGTGGCAATGCTGGTATTTCAGTTGCTTACATGGGAAAAGTTTTAAATATTCCTGTAACGGTTGTTGTGCCTAAAACCACATCTCAAAGAGCGATTGACTTGATGTTGAGTGAGGGTGCTGAGGTTATTGTTCATGGTGATTCATGGGTAGATGCCAATGAACTTGCGCTTTCTTTTGTAAATGATCATACAGTTTATATCCATCCTTTTGATCATCAGTATCTTTGGGATGGTGTTGCTGAAATTGTTGATGAGGTGATTGCTGAAGGCATTCGTCCTACAGCCGTTGTGTTGTCCGTTGGTGGTGGCAGTCTAATTTCTGGTATTTCACAAGGCTTGCAAAAGCATCATCTGGATATTCCAATTTACGCCGTAGAAACAGTCGGAACAGCTTCATTGAACACATCCATTCAACTGGGTGAGCATGTCACACTAGATCAAGTTACAGGTATTGCAACGACACTCGCTGCAAGAAAAGTATGTGAACAAGCTTTTCGTGTTTCTCAAAATAATGATGTGCGTGGACTTACAGTTTCAGATGGTGAAACTGTACGCGCTTGCCTAAAGTTTTTAGATGACCATCGGACACTGGTTGAACCAGCATGCGGTGCTACTTTATCAGTGCTTTATGATCAGAAAATAGCGTTCACTGAAACAGATGATGTACTGGTGATTGTTTGTGGTGGTGCTTCAATTACTTTTGATCAATTATCAAAATATGCTGTTGAGCTATCTGTTTAATTTTTGATTTATTTCATAAATTCATCTATCTATTTGAGCGGAAGATGTATCCATTCCATATACGATAATAAAGGTGGTCGGAAACTATCGCTTTTTTTATGTCTAAATATCGTGATTTGTACGAGATTGTGATATAAGCATGGCGTTTTATTGACATATTATTTGTTATGTTTGAAAGTTTACTTCTCCCAATGTTTGACGATGAATATTATCCCGATATTCTGGTTGCTGAAGTCAAACAACATATTCACCAGTTTTCAAAAAAAGTGAGTCGCGCTGATTTATCTGAATCAGAAATCTATCGTTTTGCCCATCAGACGATGATTGAAATCAATGAGATGAAACCACAATTTGAAGACTTAGATTCAAGCTTAGATGATACTGCTGCTGACTATATTGCTGAGGCAATGATGATGGTTGTGCAGGAATCAGGTTATCTAGAAATTGAAATGGAAGAGTTGATTGCAAATCGAGAGTGGTAAATGTCACTCTCGATTTTTTAATATAATAATTACTTACTATGGGCTTTCTAATTTCCAAAGCTTAGGCATTATAATTTTTCCAGAAATCCATGCCTCAATTTTAGGTTGTCGGATACTTTGATAATAAATACTTTCAGTATTGATTAACAGACCTAGAGTATCTCCTTGATTAAGCTTCCCATTGACGCTCGGCAATTCAATTTCTTGTTCTGTTGTCGTACCTAATACGATTTGATCATAAGCCTGTTTTTTTGAGGAGTTAAATGGTGCTGTTTGTTCATTTAAAATGTCATATTTTCCAGATGCTTTTGATTTGATAGCAACCGAAATGAACAATGTCGGCGTACTTTGATCTGTAGTTTGCACATTTAATTTGAGTTGAGGTGAGCCAGTAAGTTGAGATGATTCAGTCGCAGTATGAATGGGAATAAACACGGCTTGAGTTGTGGTGGGTTCAATCCACGTTTTGGTTAAAGTGTATTGCTCTGTTGCAGCTAAATCAGCGAGATGTTGAATGGGGCTATCATCTACACATAGTTCAGGAAGAGTTGTATTTGTATTTTGATCTTTCAGCTTTTGATTGAACCAATCCAGCACTGTTTTTTGTAGATCGTATTTTTGCTTATTGCCACAGCTGACAGATTTCCCAATATACCAAAATGGTGTGTTACCTGAAGGAGAGCTTTGTGCGAATGGTTGTAAATGACCACCTTGTACACCAATTAAATGAACTTCATGCTGAGCTTGTTGCATACATTTGGCTGCTTTAACGCCTTCATTAAAGGGGAACAACACATCTCTAAATCCTTGGATAATTAGTGCATCTGCTTGAGGCGCTTGATTATGGCTACAGAACCAACTGGCTTGATGTGTTTTTAAAAAGTCATAGGTCGAAGCCTTTAACTGACCTTGTTGGGTGTCGAGATAAGCTTGTTTTAAATCTGGGTCAAATTTATTCCAATTCCACCAATCACCAATTAAATTAAGAAAGCTAATCCAATTACTTTTCGGAATACCATTGGGTGCAAGACTATTGACGATGTCATACCAGGTCGTAATCGGGACAATCGCTTGTAGGCGAGGGTCAAGGGCGGACGTAAGGTATTGCACGCCGCCAGCATAAGATTCGCCGATCATACCTGCACGAACGCCATTTTGATTTTTTGCTAATTGAGGAAGGTTGTTTTCCGCCCAATTCATGATGCTAATAACGTCTTGAGCTTCTTTTTTAGGATCGGTTAAACGGATTTTGCCCTGACTATTACCATGTCCACGTTGATCATAGCTAATCACCCAATAGCCGTCTTTCCATGCTTTCTTGGCGATTTGTCCTGTTGGAAGTAAGAAGCCATATAAACTCATTTCTGGTCGTTTCATGCGAGATAGACCAAAACCATGTGTATGAATAATTAAAGGGGCATCTTGACCCGCTTTTAACTGAGGTTGGTATACAGTAAAAGCTATAACTGTACCATCAGGTGTCGTTGTTTTGGCTTGATAATAGCGTTGTTTTAATTCAGTTGTTTGTTTTTGATTTGCCTTTGGTTGGATTGTTGCATGAACACAACCTTGTAAAGCCAAAAATAAGCTAAACCAAATCCATAAAAAATAACGACGCATAGATTCTTTCATCCTTGAGCAAATCTCGAAAAAGCCAATTTAGTTTACTGTGTCAGGGTGAGAGATACTACCAACTGATAGATCATTCTGCTGACCTACCAGTTTTAGATGAGTTAAAGATATTTTGGTCTGTTCCGATATGCATATAAGAATAATCCCAAGCAAAGCAAGACTAATCCTATAACCAGATGTGAGCTTAATCGTTCGTTATTGAAATATATGCCCCAAATGGTTGCCAAAACAGGTGTAAGAATTGTAATGAGCATCACTGTTGTTGGATTGAGCTTTTGAATCAAATGAAAATAGCAAATCATGGCCAAAACTGAGGAAAATAGGGCACTGTACAATACGGCTAAGCCTGTCTGAATACTCGGAAAATGAGTTGGTGCTTCTGA
>LULL01000210.1_pt1 | contig 25698 bp, 16 predicted proteins | sample 728161 | NCBI WGS metagenome assembly LULL01 (sample SAMN03860290, study PRJNA289734) | marine metagenome | biome: seawater column; feature: ocean; material: water; isolation source: Red Sea water column Station 149 - depth 500m | place: Saudi Arabia: Red Sea | collected 2011-10-15 | depth 500 m
GCAACACTTATCCCATGTGCTATGATTTCAGTGGGCTTTCAAATGAAATATAAACTTAACTTCGCCAAACTCAAACCAATAGTAGTAGGGCTTGTTATAAAAATGATTATTATCCCTTCTTTGGCGTTAGTTAGTCTTAAGATTCTTAACCTCAATAGTATTCCAGCAAATGTTTCTGTTTTACAAACTGGTATGCCACCTATGATAACAGCAGGGGCAATGGCCATGAGTTCAAATCTTGAAAATGATCTTGCAGCCTCTTTTGCAGGGTATGGTCTTTTTGTCGCTTTTGTCACTTTACCTATAATAAACTTTTTTATTTGAAATAAGACTAAACTTGATTCAATAGATCTTCTATATCTTGAGACTTTTTTTTTATTTTTGTTCCAAAATGTCTAAGATTTGCTAAGATGTTATGTATATTGTTTTGATCAATTGAACTTATTTTTGGAGATGAATAAATGAGTAAAGCAGAAGAATTAAAGCAAAAGAGAATTTTAATTGTCGATGATGTGGCAACATATAGAACAGCTTTATCATCTTTTCTAGAAAAACTAGGTTTCAGTAAAATAGATATGGCCGAAGATGGTAATCAGGCCTTTGAGATGCTTATGGATGCACAAGGCTCAGAGCCTTATGGTTTGGTTTTTTCTGATATTAATATGCCAGAATGTAATGGGATTGAATTGGTTAAGAGAATCAAGGCAAGTGATATCTTAAAGGCAACCCCAGTCGTTATGGTAAGCACCGAGAATGAGTCGTCGATGGTTTTAGATGCAATTTCTTTGGGAGCAGCAAACTATATAATCAAACCTTTCTCCGCAGAGGTCTTAATTCAAAAATTAAAAGAAGTTGGAAAACAAATCGTTTAGATAACTGGAAGTTCGAAGATAAATTTACTTCCTTTTCCTTCTTGTGATTCAAGGTCTAGTGACCCGCCTAAGTTTTTAATTGCTTGTGCGACAGCACTCATTCCAACACCACGTCCAGATAACTCTGTGAGCTTTTCAGCAGTTGAGAAGTCAGGCTGAAAAATATACATCATGGCTTCTTTATCTGTAAGCTTATCATGCTCAATACCTTTTTTATCAAGGACTTCTCTTATCTTTTTGGTGTTAATTCCGCCACCATCATCTTGAATAATAATTTTAATTTTCTCAGGGGTTGGTTGTGAACATTCAATTGTTATCGAACCCTCTGTGGGTTTATTGGCCTCAGTCCTTTTATCTGTAGTTTCAATTCCATGATCCATACAATTTCTAAAAAGATGGACTAAGCTTGATGAAAACTCTTTTATTTTATCAGTATTTATTCTAATGTCTCCACCAAGAATGAGTAAAGGAGTCATGGGTTTGTTTATTTTTTCTCCAATTTGCTTTATAAGGTCTTTATACGGTGTAAAGACAGTTTCAATCTTACTTTTTTCAAAGTATTCAATAAAGAGTTGTTTACAGTCTTCTCCAGCTTCAATTCTTGATTTTAGCTCTTCAATTTCGGCTTTATCCATTTCTATTTTATTCTGGCTGCCTGCAAGTTGAGACTCTATATCCACTATAACTTTATCTCTTTCTTTTTTGAAGTTTTGAATAAGGTAGAGCAAGAGATTTTCTAGTTCTTGACGGTTACCTATAAAAGACTTGATTTGGGACTCACTTTCTCGAGCGACTTTTACAAGGTGAGTAATTGAATAGTTGGCAAAACCTCCATTCATACTATGAAAAGCAATCATTGCAATATTAGCCAGATCTTCATGCTTATCAAATTGTGCCAAATTGTCGAGCATTTCATTCATCTCATCCAGAAAGTCATAAAAAGCTTTTTTGTTTTTTATGATATTTAAGATCATGGATACATAGGCATCTTTTTCTTTAAATCTCTCTTCGGCTTCAACTTCATTTGTTTTATCAGTTGCAACAACGACAACATTTTCAAGTTTCTCGTCTTCATCAAACATAGGGTAATAGTTAAGACTTATAAATTGGAAATCATCCTTACCATAACTGCTTCTTACAACACTTTTAGGCCCAAGAGATTTTGCAGCCTCAAAAGGCATCATGTTTGAAAATATAACGTTACTCCACTTTTCAAAACCCTCAACTTCTTTGTCGTTAAGGTTAAGTAATTTAGTCACTTCCTGGCCGTCAGGGTCTTTATTAAACATTGTTTCACAGGCCTTAGTTGATATGTCGAGACACTTTTTGGAGTCATCGAAAACGAAAAGTCCTTGGTCTAGGGAGTTGATCATAGCAGTAATAAAGTTATTTGCTTCACGTAAGTCTTTAGTCCTTTCAGCAACAATGCTTTCTAGGTTTTTATTATATTCATCAAGCTTTGTATTTGCGACTTCTAGCTCTTTAATCATCTCTTGCTTATCATCTAATAGTTTAGAAATCTTGGAAGACATCGTATTAACACTTGAACCTAGAATTTGAAGTTCATCATTTGTTGAAACAGTGATTGTCCCATCTAGGTTACCATTTGCTATGTCTTTCGTTTTTTCAATCAATTGTAAAATCGGTGTTGTGAGTCTTTTTGAAAAGACAAGTGAGATAATAAGAAAAACTCCAAGAATAATAATCGTAAAACTTATATTTTTGAAAATAATATCTTTAAATATAGCGAAAGCATTATCTTGACTAATATAACTATAAATAATGAGGTCTAAGAGTTGAACTTTCGTATAGGATAGTAGATATTCTTTTTGCTGACTTTTGGCGATAAAACTTCCTTGATTGAGATTGGCAAGGGTTTTCTTTTTAAAGTCAGGAACCAAGTTTTTTGAACCATAAAAAATATTTTGATTATTGTCGATGACGATATAGTCAAAAATATTATCTTTTTCGAGTGTTTCATTAATATTGTCTTTGTCTATTAGTGCAAAACGATGGCCATTTGATTGCTCAAGAAGAATGATCAATTTGTTTTGGTAGGGGAGAACCTGAATTGGTTTCGCAGATGCATTTGAGTTTTTTTTAATCAAATTTTTTAAGGTGCTTTCTTCTTCCCGATAAGATTCATCATTATAATAAAAGAGAAATTTGTCTCCTTTGAGAAGCTCTCCTGTTAGATAGAAATTGGAGGCTGTAACCTTGGGAGATTTTGCAAGGATCTCACCTTGTTTCTTTATATAATCTAAAATTTTTTCGGTTGCGACTTCACTACTTCTTAAACTATTTTCAAAAATATAAGCTTCTTTATCACTTTTAAACATTAAATAAGAATAAGTTAAGTTAAAACCAGTAACAGAGATGAGAATAACAATCAAAGCGAAAACAATTTTGTTTTTGATACTAAAGAAAACTTTTTTTCCTGTCATGATTATAACCGCTTCTTGGTTTATGATTAATAATAATAAGTTAAAAGCTTATGGTATTATTTTATGGAAAATGTAAATACATACAAGAGGTTACAATATTCACCCTTTGATTGGCTGATCATTCTGGTTGGGATCTTTTGTATTCTAGCAGGAGCCTATCTTTTTAATAATGTATCTTTTATGTCAAGTGACTTTAGAGAAACAGAAACATTTGGTTATGTATCAACAGGATCAGGAACTAGGAAACTTGGTAATTCTCTTCAATGGTTTGATGTAGATAAGAAAAGTGAACTTTATTATGGAGATGTCATCTTTGCCAATGAGAATAAAGACATTGAGATTGAGTTAAAGGAAGATAAAGACTCAAAATTTATAGTTCCCGTTGACTCAATGGTTAAAATTAGTCGGGCCGGTGATGAGTTTAATCTAGATGTTTCCCGTGGGTCAGTTTTAATAAACTCAAACAAAAAAATAAGTAAAATTAATATCAAAGATAAGCGTGGAAGGGTTCGCAAGCTTGATCTTTCAAAGGGCGCAAAACTAAAAATTACTTCAAAAAAGTCTAATGTTGTTGTTGAGGCCATAAGTGGAAAAGCAAGTCTAGTGGATAATACTCAAAAAGAAAAATTAGAGGTAGGAAAAGGAAAGCTTCTTTTAGTTGGGCGAAAGAAATCAGAGGTAGTTAATAAAATAAATATTATCGCAACTAAAAGTTATGACCCTCTTTTTGAAAATAAAATTCGTCTGATGCCTAAATTTAAGGATATTTCTAAGGTAGAGATTAGTCCAAGCGAGAACTTTACCCAGATAAAAACTTATCCAGTTAAAAATGGTTTAATTGATTTAGATTTTTTGCGTTATGGTAAATATTTTCTTCGTCTGGAAAAAGAGGGAGACTATGACAGTTTTGTCGTGGCAGAAAAAATTGATATCTCTATTGATGCTCAAACGAAAGAGTCGTATTATTCAGGTGAAAAATTGAGAGTCGCTTGGAATTCCTTGCCACAGCTTTCTTATGAAGTCGAAGTTGTTACTGAAAATGACTCGGTAAAAAAGATTATTAATAGTAATAAAATTGATTATAAAGTAGAAAAGGCTGGTCCAGTTGAGTTTATTGTTAAAGATTTGAAATATGGAAGAATTGCCAAAAAAGAAATTTTACTTAATGTGAGTAATCGTTTTAACATCATGGGCTTAAAAGAGGCTTCTTCTTTAACCGATAGAAATAGAGTTTTTGAACTAAAAAACCCTAATCGACTAAGTTATAATATTGAGCTCCTTAATGAGAATGGGCAAAAAATCATTCAAGAAAAATCTAAAAAAGAAGCTTTTCAATTTAAAAATTTAACACCACAAAAATATACTCTTAATCTATACAGCGCTGACAAAAAAGAAAAGCTTTATACTCAAGATTTTTTAATTCAGGGTGAAATTTTAAATCGCGGAACATCAAAGAATGTCTATTCTGCTGCAAAGAAGCTTTCTACTGAAATAAAATGGTTAAGTACTCGTAAAATTGATAAACAAAAATATACTCTTAAACTATTTGAAAAGGGAAAAACAGATCCATTTTTTGAAAAAAAATTAAGTGAAAATCGTTATTTTTATGCGACTTCGACTGAAAAAAATATTGAATGGCAAGTCGTACCAGAATCTTCTGAATTGGTCGCTGCATCTAAAAAATATAGCTTATCTCTCAAAAGGCCAGGGTTTAAGGAAGTTGTAGCCCCTAAGATTATTTTGAAATATTTAGAAGAGAGTAATTGTCATCAATTTACAATTCCAAAATTTCGGTATGGAAAGTTTTATGATGTTTATATTTATAGTTCACGAACAAAAGTTAATGGAAAATGGAAACTGATGTATCGTAAGCGTTTAAATCAAAATAAAGATTGCATTGATTCAAAAGGTGAAGGAAAATACTTTTATAGGTATAGGGTTGAAAATATTTGGGGAAAAACTTCTAAATTTTCTCCAGTAGGAGAAATATATTTTCCAATTTCCCCTTTAGAAGAATTTTAAAGGATGATTATGAATTATTTTAGACAAAAATCTTTAAGATATTCTTTAATATTATTACTCTGTTTTGGAGTAAGTATTATAACTCAGGCTCAAAGTAAAAAACCAATGAGATTTTATAAAATGAAAGTTGTCGTTTATAAAAAAGATACTTTAGCTAAAATATTAAGACGGTTTGTAAGAGAAGATTCAATTATTTCAAAAAATAATCCAATGATTCAAAAAACACTCAAGTCAAACCCTCAAGTAAAAGATTGGAGAAATCTTAAAGCTGGTGAAACTCTTTATGTTTATATTAATCCTAAATATATAGATATGGACAAACTTAAGGCTTTTAGAAAAGAAGTCAAACAGGTATCTAAAAAAATCGCTAAAAAAGTAAAAAAGAAAAAGAAGTCTAAGGAAATAAAAAAGTGGAGTGCTTTTTATATGGCATCCATGGGAACTTTTAGTCAAGAAAACTCTGATATTGCAAAAGTTGATTTTAAGCAAAACTCACCTTTAACTTTAGGTCTTATGTATACTCATTATCCTGAGAATAAAAATTTTACGATTGCTTCATCAATTTATTTTTCTTATTTATTAGCAGCCTCAAGTAATCTTGGTAAAGAGAATATTGAAGTTCCTCTTGAAATTGGGTTTAATAGTTATTATCAACATCCAATCATGCAAGGTCGTTTTAATCTCTATGGTGGTTTCGATTTTGAAAAATTTAATACATTTAGTTTAGAAGGGGTAGAGAATGAAAATGATATTTTGTTTGATGAGAATCAAATTGGATATCTCACTATTGGTTACTCTCAAGCCTTTAATTTGATGAAACATGGATTTTTATTTAAAGCTAGTATATCTCAGTCAGTTTTTTCGAGTCGTACTGCAGGTTTTTCTGGGGATGATAATTCTCAAGCTTATTCAGGAAATAAAGTTATGTTGTTTTTATTGAGTAAGATTACAGATAAATATTATGTCTCAAGTCTTTTTAAATATCACACACTGACAGGACCATCTAATGTAAGTGTCATGAGAATTGGTATCGGGGCAGGTTATTTATTCTAATCTAACCTGATGGGAAAAGTTTTCCATTTATTTAAATAAATTTGAATATTTTAGTTCTTTTCCGAATAGATAGGTAGGAGAGCTTATGAAAAAAATTATAACCTTACTTATAATGATGACTTACTTTGTTTCCTGTTCTGTTGCTAATAAGACAGAATCAGATCACAAGAAAATCTCAAACCTTGATGATGGAATGTATTTGAATGAAACATCTGAGGAAGGGGTAGCAGAGTTAGTTATTCCGGAAGTTCTTGAGTATGTCGAAATACGTGATGAAGTTAAAATGCAAGCAAGTAAAGGACGACTTGAGTTGGGGGCTGAAAAAAATAGTGAGGAAATAGAAAAAGACTTAGATGAAACTTTGGCGCAGATGGGGACTTATACTCAACCGATAGCCTTACCGCCAGTTGAAAAAAAACCAGCTCCAGTAATAAAACCTAAGGTTGAAAAAGTGGCCAAGGTTGAACCTAAAAAAGTGAAAAGAAAGGTGGCTTCTTTTGCACCAAGAAGAGCAAAAAAAGAAAGTCTTTATTGGGTGAAGCCAACAGATACATTAAAAACAATTTCTATAAAGCTTTATGGAAGTGAGAAATATTGGAAAAAATTAGCCTTATGGAACGGAATTTATGTTTCCAATAAAAAGCTCGTGGGTAAAGGTGATCTTTTAAGATATAAAACGGTTATTAAATAAGTTTTTCTAACTAACTACCAAATTGAGGATAGAAAAAACTCAAACTAAGCAACGAGACTCTATAAGACTTATCAAAAGGGACTCTGTCGAGGCGGTAGTAGATAGTTATTTTTTAATAAATGACTTCGTTCTTTGAATAGGTCTAACTATTCAGACATCTATAAATTTTCAATTATTAAAGAATTATTGCTTCTGTCTGGGAGTTTGAGTTTTTTCTACTACACCCACCATCGTAGGTGAGTTAATAAGTTTTCAATCTTTATATAATTATAAGCTTAAAAAGGAGACATTTAATGTCTCCTTTTTTATTGAAAGTTATTTAGGCTGTTAGTGATTGAGTCTAATTTTTCTTGAAACTCCTTCGCTTCTTCTTTGACCTTCTCGACAACATCAATAGGAGCATTTTCAATAAACTTAGGATTTTTTAGTTTTTTATCTACTTTATCAAATTCCTTTTGAGCTTTAGACTTATCATTTTCGAGTTTTTTTACAAAAAGTTTAAGGTCGATAATGCCTTCAAGAGGGATGAAAATTTCTGTATGGCCAGTGGCCCGCATAATTGATTTTTGTGGTCTTTCTATTGATTTGTCCTTAATCTTTCCTGCTTTGACTTTGGCCAATTCTTTAAAGAATCCACGACTTTTATAGAAGTATTTTGCTAGGGACTCATTATCTGTGAATAGCCTAACTTCAATTTCATCTTTAGGCTTTATCATGACAGTATTTCTAAGGTTTCGAATTGAAGTTACGACTTCAATAAACTTATCCATGTAATCACTGTCTTCTTTAAATTGTAATGTCTCATCAAATACGGGATATTCTTGAATAATGAGTAGCTCTTCATCTTCTGACTTTAGAAACCCCCAGATTTCTTCTGTAACAAAAGGAGTTATAGGATGAAGAAGTTTTACAATTTGTTTGAAGCAATATTTTAAAACATTGGCCCGTTGAATTTTCAAATGTTCATTTTCTGAGTTTAAAATGCCTTTTGAGAGTTCAATGAACCAAGAACAAAATTTTTCATAAACAAATTGATAAATAGAATTACAAGCATCATCAAAACGATAAATTTCAATTGATTCAGTAACATCTTTGATCACAAGATTTAGTTCATTTAATATCCATTTTTCATGATGATGTAACTCAGATATTTCAAAGCCTTTATCATTGGCATTTTCAAGATAAGGGTGGATAAATCTAAAGGCATTCCAAACTTTATTGATAAAGTTCCTATAGCCTTCTATCTTAGCTGGATCAAGATTGATATTTCTATTGTATCCAGAGCTGACAGCTAAAGTGAACCTCATTGCATCACAACCATTTTCTTTAATAATTTCTAGAGGGTCAAGAACATTACCTAAAGACTTACTCATCTTGACTCCATCTTTGTCTCTAACAATGGCATGAATATAGGTGTCTTGAAATGGTGATTGATTAGTTATCTTGTTGGACATCATCATCATTCTGGCCACCCAGAAAAAGATAATATCAAAACCTGTGACAAGAACTGCTGAGGGATAAAACTTATCAAAACCAGATTCTTGCATCTTTTCTTTATTTGGCCATCCTAATGTACTTAGTGGAAAAAGACCAGATGAGAACCATGTATCAAGGACATCTGGATCTTGTTGAATATTTTTTGAATGACATTTAGGACATTGAGTTTCAGCTTCTTCTGAAGCCCAAGTATGCAGACAGCTATCTTCAGAACAATAAAAAACAGGAATTTGATGTCCCCACCAAAGTTGACGAGAAATACACCAAGGGCGTGGATTTTTTTGATATGAAAAATAAGTATTTTCCCATCCCTTGGGAAAATACTTCATATCTTCGTTTTCAACCGCCTGAACAGAAATTTCCGCCATCTTTTCTGTATTTAAAAACCATTGTTTTGAAACAATTGGTTCAACAACACTACCTGATCTTTGAGAGTGACCAACTTGATGAGTATGTGGTTTGGTACTGATAAGTTGCTGGGTCTCTTTAAGCAATTCGACTGTTTTTTTTCTGGCCTCTTTGATGTTTAAGCCTTCTACAGCTTTTGCATTTTCATTAAGTGATCCATCTTTATTAAGAATATTAATAATTTCAAGTTCGTTTCTTTTTCCAATTTCGTAATCATTAAAATCATGTCCAGGTGTAACTTTGAGACATCCTGTCCCCACTTCCATGTCGACGTGTTTATCTGCAATAATAGGAACCTCACGGTTACAGATAGGAACGATAGCCTTTTTTCCAATAAGATGTTCAAAGCGATCGTCATTTGGGTTAACAGCAACTGCCGTATCTCCAAATAAAGTCTCAGGCCTTGTTGTGGCAATTTCTAAAACTTGATTGGAGTCTTTGACTTGATAGTGAAGGTGGTAGAAGTTTCCATTGACTTCTTTATGCTCTACCTCTGCATCTGAAATCGCTGATTGTAAGGTTGTATCCCAATTGATAATATAGTCTGATTGATAAATAAGCCCTTCATTATACATGTCGACAAAAAACTTTTTGACAGCAAGATTGGGGCCCTCATCCATGGTAAAAGTAAAATAGTCCCAGTCGCATGAGTCTCCGAGTTTATGAAATTGCTCCATAATATGGTTTCCATATTCTTCTTTCCACTTCCAAATCTCAGCAACAAACTTTTCTCGCCCTAGGTCATGTTTTGTTTTACCCTGTTCTTGAAATATTTTTTGTTCTACTTTTGCTTGTGTTGCTATACCCGCATGGTCTTGGCCTGGAATCCATAAGGTTTCATGTCCTTGCATTCTTTTAAATCGCGTAAGGATATCTAGAATCGTATGATTAAGAGCATGTCCCATGTGAAGCCTACCTGTAACATTGGGGGGAGGCATTAAAAGAGAGTAGGGCTTTTTATTTTTATTGCGCTGAACTGGTTTGAAGTATTTTCCTTCATCCCAAGCTTTGTACCATTTTTCTTCTACATCATTAGGATTGAAAGTTTTGGGAAGTTGACTTTCGAGTGTCATAATTTATCCTTTTTTCAGATATTTTTTGATTGATTGAATATCAGTAAGTTCAAAAACCTCAGATGATTTGTCGCTAAGGTTTTTAAGTTGAGCGGTGACTTTGCCATCTCTCTCTTCAATTATAGCGATGTGTTCATAACCTTTATTTTGAGCAAGTTTAAAAATTTTGTTGAATTTAATTTCACCTAAATGAAGCTCGATATTTAAATTATGAGCTCTGAGATCATTTGACCAGTTGAGCGATTTTAGTTGTTGTTCTTTTTGTGTGTAAAAAACATAGAGATCATTTTGGGCATGGGTAAAATCTGGAAGAAGATTATGAGTTGCTAGAAAGTCTTTTAAGGTGACATCTCCAAGTCCAAAACCAACTCCACTTAAAGCAGGTTCGTTAAAAATCTGAAGAAGATTGGCGTAGGCGCCTCCACCAGCTATAGCGCGATTGTTTTCAGGGTGTTTGTCAAAAATTTCAAAGACAATTCCTGTGTAGTAGTCTAAGCCACGAACAATAGTGGGATCATATTGAATATAATCGGCCATTGATAATTCTTTTACCATTTGGATAAACTGAGCAAAGTCTTGAGTTTGCTCTTGGAGCTGATGTTTTTGAATATAAGCTAAAATATCTTCAAAAGTTGAACAACTGAGATATTCCTTAAAAGCGTCAATCTTTTTTGTGTCCTCAATTGTTTCGATGATCATCTTATCCAATTTCTCAGCACTTACTTTTTTTGCTTTATCAATGACTTTGTAGAGTTTATAACTTTTTTCTTCGTCTAGACCCAAAACTTGGCAGAAGAGACTATCGACAATACTTCTATCATTTATCAAAATGCTAAACATTGATTTGTCGGCTCCAAAGCCAGTGAGAAAGTCTATAATGAGGTTTAGTATTTCTACTTCGCCTAAGTTTTTTGGGGCCCCAAAAATATCAACATTGTATTGCCAATGCTCTCTTACTCTACCTCGTTGAGGTTTTTCGTAGCGCATAAGGTTTGGAATAGAGTACCAACGAAGAGGTTTAGGAACTTCACGATGAACTCCAGCAACCATTCTAGCGAGAGTAGGAGTCATTTCTGGCCTAATGGCCACTTGGCGTCCACCTCTGTCTTCAAAAGAATAAATTTGATCATTAATTAATTCTTCCCCAGATTTTGCTTTGTATAGCTCAACCTCTTCTAGCAATGGGCCATCGTAGGGTTCATAGGCAAATTTCTTGGCAGAACTGTGCATGTTATTAAAGAGAAACTCCCTGATTCGCATGTCTTTGGGGATAAAGTCTCTACATCCTTTATAGGGTTTTTTGCTTAGAGTCATTTTGTTCTAGTCCTTTTTATATAACTCATAGGTTGTAGCAAAAGAAATGCGTCTTGTTAATCTTAAGTGTTTCGATTTTTTGTATTTTAAACCGGCTGAGTAGACCGATGCATTGTTATTTAAAAACTTTATTGCTCAATATTTTGATCTATTTTCTTTAAGAGTTGATCAATTTTTTCATTAGCACCCTCAGTTGGCCCGATACGAAGATTTTCAATCGCCTGTTTTGGGTCGATCTGGGAAGGTGAGGTTTTCTCATTTGAGGGAAAAAGATCTAAGGGATTCAAAGGAAGGAATAAGGGGGTTTTTTGAGTGTTCTTTGTAAGATGTAAGTTAAAAATTAAAAGTTGCTTGTGGAGGTTATTCAAATAAATCAGTGCCTGCTTTGTGAGAAGACTTGAAAAGGCTTGTGGTGATTTTTGTAAGGCCAGCTGAACCCAAGGGCCTGAAAATTTTTGTATCATATAGGCTTGTTTTTTAGGTGGTGAATAAGGGTCTTTTTTACTTGAAAAATCATTTAAGACACCTTCGATAATAAACGCTCCCAGACTAGTATAGGAATTTTTATGTTTGTTATATTTTTCTTTGAGATTTTTAATTTCCTCTTTAGAAACTTCAGTATTGAGCTTAAAAAATTTCTGATTTAATAAACTTTTAAAAGTCTCAGTTGTACTCATAAAGGTCAGATGAATCTCGTCATTAGGAAGAGAAATTTGATTCATGTCATAGATGAGCTTTAAAGCTTTTTTTTGTTGTTCTAGAGTTGGATTTGAGTTTTTTAAGTGGTCGAGAACTAATTTAAGTGTGTAAGCGGATTGGTTGAGGCTAATTCCTGATAAATAATTATCTTGGGCCATAGCTATTTTAAAAGAAAAGAGAAGTATAAAAGAGATAAGTTTCATTAATTATCTTCCTTAATTTGATCATTAATTAATTTTTGATTGCCTTCTACGATATAATATTTCCCTTTTTCTACTGTCAGAATTAAGTTCCCCATTGGAATAATTTGTGTCACATTTTTAAAATTTGTTTGGCGTTTGATTTTCTTACTTTCAATATCAAGGGAGTAAATATCTGTATCTCCTTTATTGATCTGAGGATGATACTCATTTGTTCTGATAAAGAAAACTTTGTTCTTTTTACAAACCATATTTCCAATATCATTGAGATCGTTTGTATAGATGACTGATTGATTTTGATAGTTTTTATTTTTAAAAAGTGGAATAACACGGATAGATGACTTACTTTCGACTCCAGAATGAGGAAACTCACCAACGATAAGTTTGTTTTGGTAGCGACAAAATTCAATTTTGGTTCCAGGGGATTTGGCTTTATAAATAGTGCTGAATTTTTTTTCTATAAATGAATATTGAATAAGGGCGCTTAATCCTTTTAGATTTAAATCGGTATAAATAATATCGTTAGGAGTGATCATTCCTACCGTAGGGATAAAATAAGGATTTATTTTATTAGTAAGAGTAATTTTTTTACTAGGAATTTTAGCGGAGAGATTGTGAAAGACAATATTTCCTTTTTGAGGTTGATAAAAGCTTATCCAATTGTCATCAAGATGAAGCTTAGGCGAGCGCCCATTACCTATTTTTTCAATTTTTTCTTGTTCACCCACGGCGGATGTATAAACTGTATTATTTTTTCTTAAACCTTGGTTTGAATAATATTGCTCGATAGCTTCAATGATAAGAACACTCTCTTTTGGTGATGTAAAAAGGTTGTATTGAGTGAGTTTAGGCTTTTTGAGAAGTGTGGTGAAATTATAGTTAGTGGATAATTGTAATTCTCCTGAGTTCTTTTGGTAATAAGTAAATTTTCCGTCTGAAGAGATATAGCGTATTTTTGAAATATCCTGTTTTGTTTGGAGTTGTGCAACTTCAGCCTGGATAGAAATGGAGAATAGGGTAAGCAAGTATTTAATATATTGCATAAAACTCCCAGGAGCTTATCGGGTGTAAATTTTGGTATCTTTTGATCGCAGAAAAAATATGTCCCCAGGGAATAATCCTTGGGGCATGAATATGATCTATTGCTGTTCTAGTATTAAGAGCATAAAGCCCTTTACTTTTATAGTACCCATCACTAATAAAGCTTAAAGCTGTACATTGGTTTAGTGAATTCATCTTGAAAAAACTAGGGAGTAGATCTTCTGCACATCCAACTCCTACGAATAAAGCATTTTTTTGTTGTTTAAAAGTATTTAAAAATAAAGTCATATTCGAAATCTTTTTTAAAGTCTTTTTAGATGTTTTAGAAAATAACTTTAAAAGAGACTTGTTTTCATTGATAAAATCTTTAGGAAGAAAATCAAAAATGGACTGTGCTTCAATACTAAATTTATCGAACTCTCTTTCACCTAACATAACTTTAAAAGGGCAGTTAACACCATTGCAGTTTTTCTTGTCTTTAATAATATGACAGCCAGACTTAAACTGTAAGAGGGCCGGTTTATAATCCTCTTTACTGACAATTTGACATTTGTCTTCAGTATAGCCTCTAAGTCGAGAAGCAATTTTGGCTACGACCTTTGGAAGTGAAAGTGATGAACCCGCGACGGCTCCCATAACTACAGGGTAACAAACTCGTTCATTTCCAATAATTTTATCTAAAAAACATAGTTTGACGTCCCAACTACGGTCGGTTGTATTTTCTAAGGCGAAGTTTGCAAAAGGCAGTGTTGAATAGAGTTCACAGTTATTTAATTTTTCTTTAGTAGGCTTAGGATTGAAGTGATTAAGGATTCTGGCCATGCTTGTAATATTCTCCTGACCTGTTTTTCCTGGACAGTCGGAGTATTGATAATAAAGTCTGGATTTTTTGAGTGATCTCGATATCTGCTTACAATTGGGTCTTGGAGAGAGAGAAAAAGTTTTTTGTGCCCCAGAGAAGAGACATGATGAAGAATCATTTTCTAAGTTTTCGATACAGCTGGTGGAGTTCTTTTGAGGACAAAAGGATTGAAGAACCTCTGAATTTGGCGAGACTCGATGGATTTGTCGCCATAAGCTTGATTCAAAATAGCTCTGGCAATAAAGTTCGGGAGTGTTGAGTTGAGCACACCTTTTTGTAAGAACTTTGTAAGCTTCTTGGTTTAAAATAGCTTTTTGATTTTTGGCCAGTTGAATTTCTTTTTGAAGTAATTGTTTTTGTCTTGGACTTGATTTAGGTAAGTTTCTTAATTGAACTTCTAAGTGGGGAATAGCTGTTATATTGTCGGTAATCTTACAGAGATAGGGAGCTTTGTAATCGTTAGTAAAGTCTTGCATATACGAAAGACATTCTTCATAGGATTTAGGTGTTTTTATCTTTATATTTTTTACAGTTTTTGAAAGATTCTTATTTTGAAAGTATTGTCTAAACTGGAGTACTTTTGGGCATTGGACTTGAACTACTTTAGTTAAAAACTCTTCTCTTTCCATCAAAGCTTTTTTGTTTTTTTGAGAACCATCTTGATAATTAAAAATGACATATTGTAATTCCCCATTTGGAGAGCGCAAAATCCTTGCCGCAAGAAGATCATAAAGCGAACATTTATCTTTGGTGGCCAAGTAAGTGTAACGAGTCGGAGTCTGTTGTAAAATAAGATTTAAGTAATTTTCATCTAGTGTAATATCTTCAATATCACTGAGATTTTTACTATCAAACTCTTGGCCTAAAAGAGAGTTGATGAGTTTATTATATTTGGTTTTTTGATCTTCTACTAAAGTATAAAAAGATTTGTAGAGGCCATCTTGGGCAAAGCTCTTAAATGAGATTAAGATAAGAGAGGTGAGAATCACCTCTCTTAGATATTTATTCAACAGATTTTGATAAAATTGATGCAATATCTTCAACTTCAAGCTCTTCAGTTTCTTTTACTTTTCCTTTACCTGAGTTAAAGTTTATCATACAAAAAGAGCATGAAGTAGCAAGTTTATAGACTTTTGTTTCACCAACATGTTCAAGGCGGTTTTCGACTAAGTCATTTCCTTCATGCATTTCATACCACATGTTTCCACCACCCATGCCGCAGCACAGCGCTTTGTCTTTATTTTTGACCATTTCTTTAATTTCAACCCCAGGAATACTTTTTAACACCTCTCTTGGTGCGTCATATTCACCATGGTGGCGTCCTAAATAACAAGGGTCGTGGAAAGTGAGCTCCTCTTTTACTTCTTTGGTTGGTTTGAGTTTTCCAGTTTTTACCAAGTCAGCTAAAAGTTCAGTGTGGTGAATTGTTTCAAAATCACCATCATCAAATTTTGCATATTCTTTACCAATGGTATGCAGACAGTGTGGGCAATGAGTGACAACTTTTCCAAAGTCGTATTGTCTCATATTAGCAATATTTTCAATCGCTACCTCAAAAAAAGTATATTCGTCTCCAAAACGGCGAATTGGATCACCATTACATTTCTCTGTTTTTCCCATGACTGCAAAATCAACACCGGCTTTCTTAAGGAGTTGAACTGTATCTTTAACAACTTTTTGGTTTGAAGCATCATATGATCCAGCACAACCGACATAATAAAGATAATCAACTTTTTTACCTGCTTCAATAACTGGTACATCCAATCCATCGGCCCATTGAAAACGATCATCTTGTGAAACGCCCCATGGATTTCCATTAACTCGAATATTATTAGCAGAAGTCGCAGCCTCAGGAGGAATATCACCTAGGGTGAGGGCCTTATATCTTTTTAAGCCCATTATGGATTGAACATGTTCAATATTTGCTGGGCATTCTTCCATACAGGCACCACAGGTTGTACATGAGTCTAATTCCGCTGAAGTAAAAACTTGTTTTTCCCAAAAATCAACATCTTCACCTTTGGCCTCTTCAATATTATCCCTTGTTTTAGTAATAATGAGTTTGGGATCAAGTGGTCTTCCAGCAATATTGGCCGGGCAAACTTGAGTACATCTTCCACATTCAACACAAGAAAGGGTGTCCATTCTTTGTTTCGCACTCAGCTCACTGGCCTTACCCAAGCCAAAAGTTTCAGCTGTTTCATCTTCAAAATTCATGGGCTCAAGAACTCCACCTCTTCTAAAAGGTGTAACGAGCGCATTAAATGGAAGTGCTACCATATGAAAAAACTTAGTGTGACTTATGCAGGCTATAAAGACCATCGTATTTAGCATGTGAAATAGCCAAGTACCTTTGTAAATATTGACGAGGAGAGTTTCTGACAGGCCTAGTGCATTAACTCCTAGCGCAAGAACAAAGCCAACAGGTGACCAAATAGCTTCTTGCCCAGGCATTCCTGCTCCAACAATACGCATGGCCTCTAGCAAAAACCCGATAATAACTAAGGCGAAGATCATGGCATACATAAATTTTTCATTATTTGGACGAGTCGCAGAAAGATATTTAGGATTGTCGATATAGCGGCGCTTATAGGCCAATGAAAGTCCAATGAGAATTGCGACACCGGCAATATCAGCTAAAAAAGAAATCACTATATACGTTGTTCCTTGATATACTTTAAAAGGAGAGTCTGCATGAATAGCGACTAACTCAGTTGCAATTAATAAAATGACAAAACCGTAGTAGATGAGACTGTGGAAAAATCCAACTTTTTTATCTCGAGTGACCTTTCCTGTAAAAAAAATCGTTTGAATAAAGTTTTTCCAGTTTAATTGTTTTGGCAGAAGACTTTTTATCCCATTTCCTTGAGTAACATACTTAAGTTTTTGTATGACCCCATAAGCAAAGACTCCTAAGGCAATAAACATAAAAATATACATTGCAACTTTAAATGAAAAAGGGATTTGCCAAAAAATTTCCCTGGTGGCCAATGTTGGATCCATCACATCTCCTTTCGTAGGTGTACCTTTCCTAAATAACGTTACCTTTCCCAAATAACGTTAGCTTTCCTAAAACTTTAACTATATTCTATTATATATATAATAACTATTATTTTAAGTCATGAATGTGAATATAGATATCTTAAGTTTATTTTTTTTGGGATTTGTTAGTTTTTGGTACGGTTCTCGTTGTTTACTTCAAATTAATCGTTTTAAAACTGTAGAGTTTTTTATTACGACGCATGTCATTTCCGTATGGGCTTTGGTTGTGTCTCAAGCAGTTTTTTTTCAAGATTTAATTTCAATGTATCATTATGAACAAGTCTTAAAGGTGGTTGTGACTTTACTCTTTTCACTTTATTTAGCGTTGGTGACTTTACTTACTCTTGATCAATTAGAAGGAAAAAAAATTAAAACCATATGGAGAATTCCTCTTATAGGTTTTTTAGCAGGCCTTTATTTTGATTTAGAGTACATTGCTTTCATTTGCATGGGGCATTATGTTATTTTACATATTATTTTATGGAAAAGAAAAGTCTATTACCGATATTTGCGGCGCTATTTGATATATTTGTTGCCTGTATGTGTTGCTTTATTTTTTATTAAAACCCAGAATATATGGGAGTTTAATTTGATTTTTATTTGGTTAGTTGTCTTAGGAAATCATTTTTTAAATTTGGCGCATATTAGATCGAGAATAGAAAGTGAGGAAAGTTTTGTTTAAAAATAATTTTTTGATATTGATGCTACTTTTATGCGGAAGTTGTGCTCAGGTAACTAGTTTAAATTTAAAAAAACATCAATTTGGAAAGATCCCAACTAAGATTATTTGGGTTCAGCTAGCTGGCTTTTCTGCTGAACATATGGCCCTGTTAAAGTTTTCTTACCCCTCCAGAGAAAAGAAAACAGCATTTGAACAGTCTTTGTGTGTCGGAACAACTTGGGATTATAATTTATATGATTTAAGACCAAGTGCTTATGAAAATTTCCTTAGTCAATTGACTGGTAAAAAAAATATTAAAAATAGTTGTGAGGATTTTGAGCAAAGACCAATTTGGAAATATATTTCAGATAAAAACTACAAGATTGGAATTTTTGAGGGAGAATCTAATAAGGAGCAGTCTTTATTAAAGTCGCAGGATTGCAAAAATGTTTCGTCTAATTATTTAAATGATGTCATTTTTTGGAAAATGGGAGTGCCTCCTAAAGATGCAAAATTATTTCATATTGGAGAAAAAAATTCTTTTCGACAAGGAGATGTTTATTTCGATAAATCTTGTTCGACAGGAAAATGTTTTACGAGTTTATCACGAAATATAGAAAGTAATTTTTCTCTATTTCAAAAAAATACAAAGAACTACCTCTATGTCATTAGAAATTTTCAATATTTAAACCTTCTTAAACAAAAAAGAATTAAGGAAGCAAAGTCTGAGTTAGCTGAGATCAATGAAGTCATTGATTATTTTCAATCTTTGGCCAAAGACTCTAGTGATATTTTAGTTTTAGTGACAAGTGCAGCTGGAGTTGAGCTTAATTTTCCACGTTCAGGTAAAGAATGGAAAGCTTACGAGAATGAAGGTCGCAACATCAAAATCAGTAAGCGTAAACTTGTTTCTCCACTTTATGCAACTGGTGCTAGGGCCGAGAACTTTTGTGGTGTTTATGAACAAAGTGATCTCCTAAAAAGGATCTTTAGTGGTGCAAAGCAACAAGGTTTAGAGTTTTCTATTATTAACCCCTTTGAGAATTAGTGTAGTGGCTTAATAATTTCTTCTTTTTTGATTTCATAGACAGTATTGCAATAGTCACAGCGAGTTTCAATAACTGGTCTTTTTTGGAAAATATGCTCTCGATCTTTTTCTGAAAGAGTAAAGAGATTTTCCACCATTCTTTCATGAGAGCAAGGACAATGAAATCTCACTTCTTTACTTCCAAGATATGTGAGTCCAGCTTGAGAAAATAGCTCCTCCATTGTTTTGACGTCAGCATCTGGAATAAGAAGAGCGGCTTTAATAAGTTTGTCGAATTTCTTGATGATATCTTCTAAGCTTAAGTCATCAAAATCTTCAATTTTCTTATTGATATTGGTGGGAGGTAATTTCGTTACCATAATGCTGGAAGAACAATCATCACTGATAATAATTTTTGATTTAGTCTGATATGACTTTTCTAAAACTTCATTAATAAGGTTCTTAACTGGGTGTTCAGTGAAATCTAAAATCGATGAGTAAGGCTCATGACCAGGGGACATTTTATTTAGGCGGCAATTCCCTGTTAATTTGGTAGGAAAATCCTCAAAGTCTTCAGGCAATAAAAGAGTTCTCAGCTGTCCATTGTTTGAAATTTCAATCTTAAATCTATAATATGGCTCTTCACTATCAATATAAAAACCTAGATTTTCACCTGGTTTTAAAAAATTTAACATTTGGAGTGAACTCAAAACAGTTGATCTGTAGTAGTTTAAAGCATGGGGCCCTATATTGTGGATTTGACTTAACTCTTGGATAAGTGAATGCCCCTCTATTAAGCTGATAGAAAAACCATTTTCATTGTGTAAGAAAGAATATTGGCGACTTGGATTAGACATATAAATACTCATTTTTTTTGTCATTTTTTTAAGGTAGGATCTTCATACAACTTTTTAGGTGAAAATAAAAGATGCTTAATATTGTTCTGATTCATAAAACTAATGATTTTTTCGATGCCTTAATATCTGAAAAGATTCTAGCTGGCACAATTGTCACCCCTAATCCTAAGATTGCTGACGGGGTGCGAAAGCGGCTTCCTTCCCAAGGAGCAATTGATGCCATCACTATTTCAAAGTTTATAAAAAATGAATTAACGGCCCTAGGGGATCAAGAAGTTCTAGAAAGATATAAGGGAAAGTCTGAGCTTATTTTGATTCTGGGCGCAATCTGGAAAAAAATAGGAAGAAATAATATTGTCGACTTTAAACGTGCTTTTAATCTTCTTACTGAGTTTAGAAGTTTTTCTATTTCCGATCAAGTTTTGGAAACTGTCTTAGAGCATTATGATGAGGAGCTTCGTTCAGGGGTTCTATGGCTTCATCGCTTTTTAGCTCAGCTTGAGCTGATCGATGAACATCAATCTTATTTTTATCTGTCTGAAAAATTACGTGCAGGAGACTTGCTGCCAAGTTATGAAACCCAAAGGAATATTGTTTTTTATGGCTTTGAGTTTATGACAGCTTCACAGGTGGATTTGATAAAGTCACTGGCCTTAAGAGAAGATGTTGTCATTCCTTTTTATAAAGAGGTTTATGAGAGTTCAGAAGCGATTGATTGGATTCGTTGGTTTGATGATCACAATACAAAAATTGTAGACTTGGGTGAGCCAATCCAGTTTTTGAATAAGCGAAAACTTTTTCGTTTTTCAAAAAATTATATGGGAAGAGTTCTTGAACAAGAGGTTGGTGAAGAGGAAAAAGTACTTGTCTTGGCCGAAAAAAATATAACTCGAGAAAGTATTCAGGAATTGCCATTTACGGATTTGAAATTCAAGTCTGAGATTGATCTTTTTAATGAAGATTTTTTAAGTTTGATCTCAGAGGTGGACTCATGGTTGGTGACAGGGCCACAGGCCATCGCAAAGATTGAAGAAAAATTAAAGCATCATTTAGATTATTTGATAGAGTTTAAAAAGTTTAGAGAGATCAAATGTGGTTTGCTTTTAAGTGATAAACTACAACAATGGCAAGGCTTGGCAGAAGAAAATAATCAACTCGATGTTTTTTCATTTGAGATTATTAAAGAATCAGTTAGCTTGGACCTACCCCGAGTAAATCTGGCCACTTTATCTTCCTCTGCTTCAAATGAAGTTATTTCTATTCAAGATATTGAGTTTATTAAAGAAAAAAATGTTGTTTTTGCTATGAACTCTAATCATGGATCTTTAAAGGGAAGTGGTGCACAGTATACAGAAAATGTAGAAAAATATTTAAGCTCAATTGGCCCTTTAAGAAGAGCAGAGCTTGAATCTGAGCTTTTGAAGTCTAAGTTTAAAGAATTTTTAACTGATAATAATGTGGATTTATATGTTGAAAATCATCTTTTAGAACACGATGTAAGTATAAGTCGTTTGTTTTCCTTTTTAGAGATAGAAAATACTTCAGTCTTTCTTAAAGATCCCATAAGAAAACAATATAATCTTTTAGTTAAAGAAGATTTTTCTTTAAGTCGACTTTCAGCTTCTCGTCTCCAAAAATACAAGGAATGTCCTCAAAAATATTATTTGCAATATTTGGCAAAATTATCACCGCAGATAGATTTTAAAGATGAGATTAATGTTCTTGAAAGAGGGCAAATTGAACATAAGATTTTGGAACTTTATCTTAAGCAAAATAGTGAATATGATGAACAAAAGCATCACGATGTTATTCATGATGTTCTGGCCAAGTATCTCAAGCAAAAGAAAGTCACATCCCAAAAAGATATTTTAGTCGAGTTAAAAGCCTATACCACTTCTGCTATCCAGTCATTAATTCGTTTAAAGCAAAACTATGGACTTTATTTTCATTTTGAGTACGATTTTGACGTGCAGGAAGAGGGCATTCAATACTTGGGAAGTGTGGATTTGTTTGCTGAAAGTGATGAGCATCAATTTATTATTGACTTTAAACGTAGTAATCGAATTTTTACTTCTTTTATAAGTATTTTAAATTATGATCAAATACAATTATGGTTTTATTATCAGCGATTAAATAAGTTAAATAAGATTGTTCCGACAAAGAAAATTTGGTTAGGTTATATGGATCTTTCGAATCTTGAAAACTCTATGTTTTTTACTGATGATTTCGAGCAGGCCAAAAGTTTTAAGCAGGATGTCTTTGTGGCCAAAGTTAAAGCTTTAGATGAGATGCAGGAATTTTTGAGCACCTATAAAGAACAAGAGGAAAATTTAGTTCAGGCGTTGCGCAGGGATAAGGAGTTTCTTCCTAGACCCTTAGATAAGGAAGCTTGTCAGTTTTGCACACTTAAAAATATATGCCCAAGGGAAGCTCTGTGACGACTCCAAATAAAGAACAATTAGCAGCTATAGAGCACTCTGGTGGGGTTTTATTGAAAGCCGGAGCAGGCTCTGGAAAAACATTTGTGCTTAAAGAGCATATGCTTTATTTAGCAGGTAAGTGGATTGACGAATTTAAACAGGATGAACAAAAGGGAAGCTTTGACTTATTTATTAAGTCAAAATTTAGAAGCATTGTTCTCATGACTTTTACTAAGAAAGCTGCTGGAGAGTTAGAGATTAGACTCATTCAAGCCTTTGAAGAAAAAGCTTTGCTCGGAGACTTAAAGGATTATTGGAAAGTACTAAAAAATAATCTTGATTATCTCAATATTAGTACTATTCATGGATTCTGTTATAAACTGATTAAACAAGGTTTTTTTAAAGGTGTCTCAGCTGAACAGGATATCTTGAGTGAAAGTGAGTTTAAAGAAACTATCTCTGGAATTTTTTCATCTTGGCTAGAGCAAAACGCTGCTAAGCATTCTCGAGTCTATGATGTTATTTTAAAAGATAAGAACAATATATTAAGTTCTTTGTGTAGTATTTTTTCAGATCCAACTTTAAGAAATTATTGGAATGAAATTGATATTAATCATTACGATGAACATAATGTCGATACTTCAATTGATGAGCTATTGTACAGTGTTGGGATTAAAGATTTTTTAGATGAAGAAATTGAAATGTCCTTGTTTTCAGAGTTTGAAGATAAAAAATGGTGTCAAGTTTCAACCCCACCTGAGCTTATTGAATCATATGAAAGATTTAAGTATGTAAAAGATTTTCTGAAAAAAAATGGCGAACATTTTAAAAAATATCATGAGCATTTTGAACACTTTATTTTGCCATGGTTCCAAGCGATTAAAGAACTTGTGGACTTTGTAGAGAATGAATATAGTTGTTGCGATGGAGTCACTTTTTCCGATTTGGAGTATATTGTTTATCAAGGACTAAAAGATAAAAAAACAAGCCAGGAAATATCAAAACAGTACCAATATTTTATTGTTGATGAATTTCAAGATACTTCTTATATTCAGTTTTCAATATTAGAAAATATTATTCAAAAAGATTATCAACGACTTTTCTGTGTTGGAGATCTCAAGCAAGCGATATATGGATTTCGTGGTGGAGAACTTGGAGTTTTTCTTGCTTGTGAAAAAAAGATTCCTAAAAACTTAAGTTTGGCCAATAATTACAGGTCATCTGCAAATATTATCAATTTTAATAACGTGTTTTTTGATTTTATCTTTCAAGCCGGACACAATTATCAAGGTCATGATAGCTATGCTGTTCCTGTGGCCTATCAGGAAGTCCCGTCGACTCAAGAGGAATCCGGAGAAATTAATTTATTGAAGACTCAAATTGATTTTTTAGCAGATGATGAAAAACTTTCTAATGCTGATGTTGATTATATTGAAGCCTTAGCTCTTTTAAAAAAAATTGAAAGTCTCCATGCTCAAAATGATGAAGTGGCCATTCTTTATAAAAGGTTAAAGCCAAGTTTGATTCTCATCGACTTATTAATCAAAAATGAAATTGGGTTTACAGCACAAATTAAAATACCCTTTTTGGAAGACCCAATCTGTGGAATTTTTTATGAGCTTTTGGCCAATCAATTTGATGAAAATGAAAAAAAGGACGCTTATCTTTTTTATAGTTTAAAGGCTTATATTTCACTGTTGGGAGGAGTCTATGAAAAAGATGTCTATGGGCAGCTCATTACCGAGTTTTATAAAAATATTAATTATTATGGCCTTTATCATTCCTTTTGCAATTTTGTTTATAAATTGGGCTTTAAGAACTCAAACTATAAAAATAATCTTGGACAACTTAAGATTTTGATTGAAACAACTCATGGGAATATCAGTGAACTTTTAAAGCTTTTGATGAGTCAGTATGATTCTTCTTATTCATTAGACTTTCAATACGGGCAAGATCCTGATTCAGTTAAAATTATGACAACCCATGGTTCAAAGGGACTACAATTTCAGCATGTTTTAGTAGGGGGGCTGTATACTAATGAAAATTTTCCAACGATGAAGTCTTTGATTGGAAAACTACCATGTAGTTTTAAATGGAGTGAAAGTATTCACGGCAAAAACAAGTTTAAGACTCCAGAGTATCTTTTAGAGGAAGAATTAACTAAGCACAAAGAGTTTAGTGAATCAAAACGACTTTTTTATGTGGCCAATACTCGGGCCGAAAAGACTTTATCTTTTGTTGAAATTGACTTCTCACATGTAGGCAGAACGAAAAAATCATCTGGCTCATGGTGGAGTGCTTTTGAGATTTGGCGGGAACAAAATAAAACCTTTAAAGCCATTAATGAGCAAAATTTAGATATTTCTGATGATTTTGAGAATTCTTATCTTGAAAAGATAGATATTAGAAAACCTTTATTTCATATTGATAATTTGGGTTTACAAGTTATGACTCAAACTCAATCATTATTTATCTTACCAGAACTTTCCATTACTAAGTTGGCCACCTTAGCAGATTGTCCGCGAAAATTTTATTTAAAAAATATTTGTAAAGTGTCTGAAGAGGAGTTAGATCTTGTTAAGCTAAAACCGGATCTTTATGCTCAAACTAATGACTTGTCCGAACCAAGTCTTTCATCTGCTGGGCGTGGAACACTTATTCATGAGATTCTTTCTGAGATATTAAAATCAGAGTTTCAGAGAAAAGTTGATGATTTTTCTCTTATGAAATCATCTGATAGAGAAAATTTAAATTGGGTTGTTGATAAATTAAAAAAATATGTGGATAAGTATAAAATTATATCTGAGAAACCAATAAAATTCGAACTCCTTAATTATATGGTGTCAGGAATACCTGACTTGGTTTTATATTCGAATGATAAAGCTTCTTCCTCTGAGGTGTGGGATTTTAAAACGGGCCGATTTAGTGAAGACAAGCTTAAAAGTTATTATTTCCAACTTTTTTGTTATGCATACGCACAATATATATTGCATGAAGTACCTAATGATAAACAGATAAAACTAGTCATATGTTTTGTTGATGAACAGAAAATAGTTGATAAAACTGTTTCTTACGCAGATGTTGAAAACTATTTAAATGCTGTCTGTGAGGAAATAAATAGACCTGATTTAGAAAATGAAGAACACTGTGCTTTTTGCCCCTATAAAATTATTTGTCAGAAATCCTAAGCATCGTATTGCACCAAAATTATTTAGTGATAAAATTTAATACGTTAGAAAGATTTTTTAATACCAAGGATGGTTATGAAACGAATTTTGTCATTTTTTCTCCTTATTTATTCAACCTTTATTTTTTGCGCTGAAGACTCAATGTATAATTTTTCATGGTTGGACCAGGATAAAGAGGTTTATGTTTTACAAAATAGAAAATTCAGAAAAAAAGGTAATGTTTATATTGGAGGAACACTTGGACGTTCAGTTTCAGGAGCTTATATTGATAGTAATGAAGCAAATCTTATTGGTGGATTTTTCTTTAGTGAAGACTGGGGATTAGAG
>LULL01000181.1_pt1 | contig 25618 bp, 23 predicted proteins | sample 728161 | NCBI WGS metagenome assembly LULL01 (sample SAMN03860290, study PRJNA289734) | marine metagenome | biome: seawater column; feature: ocean; material: water; isolation source: Red Sea water column Station 149 - depth 500m | place: Saudi Arabia: Red Sea | collected 2011-10-15 | depth 500 m
AAGCAAATCTGGTCCTATAGAACCAAGCAAATCTGGTCCTATAGAACCAAGTAAATCTGGTCCTATAGAACCAAGTAAATCTGGTCCTATAGAACCAAGCAAATTTGGTCCTATAGAACCAATTATATGTTCTTTAGTGAGTCTTTCTGATAGTCAAAAGAATAAAATATTAAATGATATATCACTTAAGTTCTCAAAATTATTAGACTTTGATCCCATCTTAATCGAAAGGCATTCAGACACTATAAATGAAATTTATTTAAATTTTTGCAATTATCATAATATTGTTAAAGACGAAAATGATATGGCCATTATAGCCTCTGAATTAAGTATAGTGGGCCATTGTATTTCTGAGCTTATTGGTATAATTTCTCCTGACGACGTTTTGCATAATATTTTTGATAATTTTTGCATCGGTAAGTAATTTTGTTCCACATGGAACAATTTAGGAACTTAATATGTATGATATTATAATAATTGGTGCTGGTCATGCGGGTGTTGAAGCAGCATATATTGCGAGTCAATTTGAAAAATTAAAAATTGGTCTTATTACATTACCTGGTGTTGGCATAGCTTCAGCTCCATGTAATCCTTCTATTGGCGGTGTTGGAAAAGGCCAGGTTGTTCGCGAGATTGATGCATTGGGTGGCCTTATGGGTAGGCTGGCCGATCTTTCAGGAATTCAATTTAGGACCCTAAATGAATCCAAGGGATATGCTGTACAGTCCACTCGTATTCAAATTGATAAATTGAAGTATTCCAAAAACGCCGAATCTATACTAAGTAAAATTGAAAATATTGACATTATTCGTGAAAAAGTTGTTGGTATTGATGGATCCAATAATAATTTTGCAGTTCGAACGGAAAGTTCCACGTGGAACAGTAAAAAGATAATTTTTACCGTAGGAACATTTTTAAATGGAAAGCTACATACTGGATCAAGTACAAGAAACGGTGGTAGAGATGGTTGTGAGTCGTCCGGAGATTTAAGTTCAATTATAAAAAAATTAAAAAAGGTCAAAAATAGATTTAAAACTGGTACACCTGCGAGAATTGATAAGAAGTCTGTAGATTATTCTTTGATGGAGAAGCAGGAAAGTGATCCTGATGTTTATACTTTTCACTCACAACATTCAGTAAATGCGAGATTCTTAAATCAAAAGTCGTGTTATTTGACCTACACAAATAGTGAAACACTGAAGATTATTAGGGAAAATAAAGAAAGGTCGCCAATGTTTAATGGGCAAATAGTAGCAGTTGGTGCTAGGTATTGTCCAAGTATTGAGGATAAGGCTTATAGGTACCCTGATAAGGATATTCATCACGTTTTTGTTGAGCCAGAGGGGCATGACTTAGATACTTTGTATCCTTCAGGTATATCAACATCTTTGCCTCAATCTGTGCAGGAGAAAATGCTTCAGACTATAAAGGGCTTGGAGCAATCAAAAATTTTGCAATATGGGTATGCTGTTGAATATGATGTTTTGGATACTACACAGTTAAACAAGACACTAGAGCTTAAATTGTTTTCAGGGATATATTTTGCTGGACAAGTTAATGGAACCTCTGGTTATGAAGAGGCTGCTGGTCAGGGTCTAATAGCAGGTGTTAACTCTGCTTTATCCCTTGCTGGCAAGGAGCCATTAATTCTCTCGAGAAATGATAGTTATATAGGTGTAATGATAGAGGATTTGGTTTCCAATGTTCGAGATGAGCCGTATAGGTTATTTACTGCAAGATCAGAAAACAGATTATTTATTCGTGAAGACAATTCTGTACTTAGGATGGTTAGTTATAGAAAAAAACTTGGATTAAATGGCCAACATGACGATTATATCAATAATTTTACTAACGAATATAATTTATTATATAATCTTTTGAATACAACATATATGGGTGTGAATGATGTTTTTCTTCAGTCTCATAAGATAAAAGTTCCACGTAGAACAAATATATTTGAAATTTTGGCTAGAGCTGATGTGGATCCAGTAAAAGTATTAAACAAGTATATTGATAGTGCAGGTTTAGTTTTTGATAAAAGAATTATTAGAACCTTGGCAATTACAGCTAAATATCAGGGTTATATATCTAAGACCAAGGAATATTCACAAAAAATTTCAAAACTAGATAGCAAAAAAATTGATTGGCATAAGATATTGCGATCTGAAAATATTTCTTTTGAGTGCAAGCAAAGAGTGAAGAGGATAAAGCCGGAAACATTTGGGCAGTTAAAGCTTATAGAGGGGATAAGACCAGCAACATTAGCAGTTGTGGCAAGTAACACATATTAATGAAAAGTTTTTCCGAAAAATATTATAACTTATTAGTTAACGATTATGCTGGAATTAATCTTACAAGAATTGTTAACTATGATGATTTTTATAATAAACAAATAAATGATTCGGTAGCGCCGTTGGAACAATCTTCAATCTTTAGAAAGAATATAGAAAGCAAGGATTGTATCATTGATGTGGGTTTTGGGGGAGGATTTCCAATTTTGCCATTAGCAAAAAAATTACCTGGTAAAAAATTTATTGGTATAGAAACAAGGGGAAAGAAAGTCAAAGTTGTGTCTGAAATCGCAGAGAAATTAAACTTGGACAATGTAAAACTATATCATTCTAGAGTAGAAAATATACTTATAAATAAGCCATGTTTAATCACTTTTAAAGCGGTGGGAAAAGTACATGACTTTTTAAGTAAGTTAAATTTAACACAATCCTGTGTTGTCTACTTCTATAAAGGCCCTAATTTTTATGATTTAGAAAAAGATCAGTTGGAAAAAGTAAAAAATAATTGGGAGATAGTGGAAGAATCAGATATTAAAATAAAAGGAACAGAGAGAAGACTTTTAATAGGTTTTAGGAATAAAAATGTTCTATGTGGAACAGAAATTAAAAATTTAAATCAACTTGTCAAATTAAGTGACATACTTTAAAAAGTAAGATAATTCTCAAATCTTCGAGGTGAATTAATGGCCAAAGTAATTGCAATAGCAAATCAAAAAGGTGGAGTTGGTAAAACAACAACTTCAGTTAATCTTGCAGCTTGTCTAGCGGCAGCTGAAAGAAAAACTCTAGTTGTGGACTTGGATCCTCAGGGAAATGCTAGTGTTGGTTTAGGTTTAGATAAATCAGCGTTCGTAAAGTCAAATGTCTATCATGCTGTTATAGGTGAAGAAAATATAGAAAATTGTATTTATCCAACTGAGTTACCTCATTTGGATATATGTCCTTCGGATAATAATCTCATAGGTGCTGAAGTAGAGCTGATGCATACATTTGCTAGGGAAGTGAAGCTAAAGAATGCATTGCAATCAATTAATGATAAATATGATTATATTATAATTGATTGTCCTCCATCTTTAAGTTTATTAACTGTCAATGGCCTAAATGCAGCAAATTCTTTTATCGTTCCAATGCAAACAGAATATTATGCAATGGAGGGCTTGGCACAATTATTAAATACGGTTGAATTGTTAAAGGATAGTTTGAATCCAGCGTTGGAAAATGAAGGTATTTTACTAACAATGTATGATGGAAGAAACAATTTATCAAAATTAGTGGCTGAAGAAATTCAGAATACATTTCCAGAGCAAACCTTTAAAACAATTATTCCACGTAACGTAAAACTATCCGAATGTCCAAGTCATGGTAAGCCAATAATAATATATGATATTACTTCAAAGGGATCTGAAGCTTATTTAAATTTAGCAAAAGAGATTATTCTCAAGGAAAAAAAAGCTAATGAAGAAGATTCAAAGAGTATGTCTCTAGTCGATAAAGTTATTAATCGCGATGAGATTCCAAGCTTTGATAATTACCAGCTTTAAGAGAGGGAAGAGATGAGTAAATCAAAACTAGCCTTAGGTAAAGGGATGAGTGCCCTGCTTTCAAGTAATACGACTGCTTCTGATGCCTCAATGCATGAAAAAAAGAATCAATCTGGTTCTATAGAACCAAAAATTAGTCATGAACCTCTTTTGATACCAATTGAAAAAATCAAACCAAATAAAGATCAACCACGTAAGATTTTTAAAGACAAAGAAATAGTTGAGTTAAGTAATTCAATAAAAGAAAATGGTGTCATTCAGCCTATAACTGTTCAAGAGGAAGAAAATAACTTCATCATTATTGCTGGTGAAAGAAGGTATAGAGCTTCGAAGCTTGCTGGCTTGAAAATGATTCCAGCAATTATTAAAAAGGCTACTAAGAAAGATACACTTGTAATGGCCATTATAGAAAATGTTCAAAGAAGTGACCTTAATTGTGTGGAAGAAGCGTTGGCCTATTATCAGTTGATGAATGAGTTTGAGTTAACTCAGGAAGAAGTGGCCAAAAAAATTGGTAAAGAAAGATCAACAATAGCAAATTTCCTAAGAATACTAAAACTTCCTAGAGAGGTAATTCAATTTATTCAAAAGGATGAGTTGAGTTTTGGTCATGCTAAGTTATTGGCCTCCTTAAAAGACGATGAAAAAACCAAAAGACTGGCAAGAATTGCAGTAGATGAAAAACTCTCGGTAAGAGAGTTAGAAAAAGCTATAAAGTCTAATAAAAAACAAGCTAAGACAGCTTCTACGAAATTTTTTGATGAACAATTAGATTCACTGAAAAAGAAATTAGAGTCAAAAACAGGGTACCATTTTGACCTAAAGACAAAAAATAATGGCTCTGGTACAATTACTATTAAATATAGTAATGAAGCTGAATTTAATGATATTTTTGATTATTTAACAAGATAGTAATTATTTAGCTTTAAAGATCATGGGAGATCTTTTAAATGAGTTCAACAAATCAGATATGTGCCATTATTGAAGAAGGCTGTCGCTTTGAAGGAAATCTCTCATTTAACGGTGTTGTAAGAATTGCAGGTGTTGTCACTGGAAGTATATTTTCAAATGATACGTTAATTGTTTCTGAAGGCGCAATTATAAATGCAGACATAAATGCCAATATAATTTTAATCTCTGGAACTGTGAAAGGTAATATTAAAGCAACTTCAAGGGTAGAAATTAAAAAACCTGCAAGATTTGAAGGAACAATTACTTCACCAAGTCTTATTGTTGAAGAGGGTGTTATTTTTCATGGTGTAACCAAAATGAAAGATAAAAAATAGTCTCTCAATAGTCTAATTAAAAAATGATATTTAACTAAGTTCTCACTTGACTAAGCTGGTCTCAAAGAATATCAAATAACGTTGATATTTTTTAAATAATTAAGGACAAGTTAACATGGAAATGTTCGTTGATATTTTTAAGCAATTAGGTGCAAATGAAAGCTTAGTACATCAATTTATTATAGTTGTTGTAATGTTTTTTTTAACAAAATTTCTTTTCTTAAATCATTTACAAAGAATTCTTGAAACAAGAGAAGATAAAACAGTAAATCTTGAGGGTGATGCTGAAAAACAATTTGAAGAAGTAGAAAAAATTCAAAAAGAATATAAAGAAAAAATTCAAACGGCTAATAAAAATCTTAAAGCAAAAGTTGATAGTAAAAAAGCAGAAATTATAAAAAAAGAAGAAGAAAAATATAGAGAACAAGAAAAAGAAGTTAATGCTTTTATTGAAAGTTCTAGAAAAGAAGCTGAGCAAGAAATTGGTCAAAAGAAAGACAAAGTATTGGAAGATGCACAACAATTAGCTAACAGCTTAGTTGAAAAGATGACAAAAGGATAAAGCAAATGAAAATAACGCTATTATTATTGACGTTGTTAGTATCAGGTGTGGCTTTTGCTGCTGGGGGAAGTGGTCCTTCAAGTTTAATTCCACCTGCAATTAATGTTCTTCTATTACTTAGTTTGTTGGTATATTTTTTAAGAAAGCCGGCGAAAAACTTTTTTCAAAGTAAATCAGAGACAGTTTCAGAAATGCTTGAAAGGGCATCAAGTAAGGCAAAAGAAGCACAGGCCATGATGGATGCTCAAATGCAAAAAGCTAAAAATGCTGAGGGTGAGATTCAGAAGCTTGAGAAAGAAAATGAACAATTAATTGCACAATTTATGGAAGATTACAAAAAGGACGTTGAGCAAAGAATTGTGAAGATGAAAGAAGATGCTGGTCAAAAAATTGAAGCTGAAAAAAAAGAAATGCTTAATGAATTAAATTCAAACTTGCTTGATCTTGTTATCTCAAAAACTAAGCAAGAAATTAGATCTAGCAATGATTTAACACAAAATGCAGCAAAAAATATGGTAAAAGGTTTATAAAAAATGAAAGATAAAAGTATAGCCAAAGTATATGCATCTACGTTTATAGAAATTGGGAAAGAATCTAATGTAGATGTTGCAAAAGAGCTTATAAGTTTGACGGAGGTCATAAACTCATCTAACGACCTGGAAAACGTTTTATTTTTAGATGTATTTACAAATGAAGAAAAAAGAGATGTTTTTAATGTTGTTGCAGAAAAAATATCTTTATCAAAGATTTTAGTTTCAGCTATTAATTATTTGATAAATGAAAAGCGTATTGCTTTGCTTCCTCTTATTACAAAAGAAGTTATAGTTATTGATGATGAAAGCAAGGGGTTTTTGAAAGGTACCATTGAGGGACGGGAAGACTCTATCTCTGATGAGTACAAAAATAAGCTAGTAGCAGTTATAAAAAAAGAGTTAAATAATATTGAGCCTGTATTAGAGTATGTTAAAAATGATGAAATTACTGCTGGATATAAAGTGACAGTTGGCGACCTACAGGTAGATGCAACAATAGATAATCAATTAAGAAGTTTTAGAGATTCTGTATTAGGAAAATAAAACAAAACCATAATAACTAAGGATTTGCTTAATGAGCACAACAATGAGACCTGAAGAAATTACTGGGATTATTAAAGAAAGAATTGCTAATTTTGATACAAAATTAGATGTAAACGAAGTTGGAACTGTTTTAACTATTGGTGATGGTGTTGCCAGAGTTTTTGGTTTAAAAAATGTTCTTGCTGGTGAATTAGTAGAGTTTGAAAATGGTGTTAAGGGTATGGTTCTTAACCTTGAGTCAAACAATGTTGGTATCGCTGTACTTGGTGATGATACTGCTATTAAGGAAGGATCAACTGTAAAAAGAACAGAGTCAATTGTTCAGGTTCCAGTTGGAGATGCACTTTTAGGTAGAGTCGTTGATGCTATTGGGCAGCCAATTGATGGACAAGGCGAAATTAAATCAAATGACTATAGAAACATTGAGATAAAGGCTCCTGGAATTATTAAAAGAAAGCCAGTTCATGAACCTGTTCAAACAGGTATCAAGGCGATTGATTCAATGATTCCAATTGGTAGAGGTCAAAGAGAGTTAATTATTGGTGATAGAAAAACAGGAAAAACTGCTGTTGCTCTTGATACAATTATTAATCAAAAGGGCAAAGATGTTGTTTGTGTTTATGTAGCTGTTGGACAAAAACAGTCGACAGTAAGACAAGTATATCAAAAATTAAAGGAAGCTGGAGCATTAGATTATACAATAATTGTATCAGCTACAGCATCTCACTCTGCTCCACTTCAGTACATTGCTCCATATACTGGTTGTACAATGGGTGAGTATTATAGAGATAATGGAAAGCATGCAGTTATCGTTTACGATGATTTAACTAAACAAGCTCAAGCTTATAGACAATTATCATTACTTTTAAGAAGACCTCCAGGGCGTGAGGCATTTCCTGGTGACGTATTTTATATTCACTCAAGATTACTTGAAAGAGCTGCGAAAATGTCTGATGAGGCAGGTGCTGGTTCATTGACTGCTTTACCAATTATTGAAACACAAGAGGGTGATGTCTCTGCTTACGTTCCTACAAACGTTATCTCAATAACAGATGGTCAAATCTTTTTAGAGTCAGATTTATTTAATGCCGGTGTTAGACCAGCAGTAAACGTAGGTATCTCTGTTTCAAGAGTTGGTGGTTCTGCCCAGGTTAAAGCTATGAAGAAAGTATCAGGTACGTTAAGACTTGATCTTGCTCAATATAGAGAGTTAGCAGCATTCTCACAGTTTGCATCTGACTTGGATGAGGCTACAAGAAAACAACTTGAGCGTGGGGAAAGACTTGTTGAATTGCTTAAGCAGGCTCAATATTCTCCTTATGATGTAGAAGATCAAGTTATATCTATTTTTGCTGGTACGAAAGGTTTCCTTGATACAGTTGAAAAGGCAAAAGTCATTGAAGCAGAAAGAGGATTACTTGAGCATATTAAAACTAAGCACGGTGATTTAAGAGACGCAATAAGAAATGAGAAGCAAATTTCAGCTGAAAATGAAGCAAAATTAAATGAGGTTATTTCATCTTTCATTTCAAATAATTATTAATTAAATAAAGAGATTACTATGGCAAATGTTAAAGAATTAAAGGTGAGGATTGGGAGTACTAAAAGTACCCTAAAGATCACGAGTGCCATGAAGTTAGTTTCAGCAGCTAAGCTGTCTAAAGCTCAAGCTAGAATTCAAGGATTTAAGCCTTACTCGCATGAACTTGATAAGACAGTTCGTGTAGCCTCAGCTTTGGCCGAAGGTTATACACATGAGTATTTAAAAGAAAGCTCTAGTAAAAATGCAGCAATACTTGTGATTTCTTCTGATAAAGGACTTTGTGGAAGTTATAATTCCTCGCTATATAAAAAAGTTAAGGCTTTTATAAGAAGTGAGACCGAAACAAATTTTAAATTATTTTTCATAGGCAGAAAAGTTAAAGAGCTTTTGGCCCGTGATAATTATTTACAAACGAAAACGTATTCGTATGCTAAAGCAGATCCAGAGTTCTCTGAGGCAAATGAAATTGTAACGGAATTAGCAGATTTATTTAAACAGGGTGAGATTGGGAAGCTGTATGTTGCTTATAATTCTTTTGTTTCAGCAATTGAATTTAATTCTACTGTAAAACAAGTTCTTCCTATGACAGTAACTGCGGAAGAAAAAGAGAATCTTATAAAAGAATTTCCAGTTGATTTTAAGTATGAACCATCAGCGGAAGCGATTTTAGATTCTTTAATTCCAGAGGTTTTAAATACAACTGTTTTTACAAGTATGCTTGATGCTATAGCTGCAGAACATGCAACTAGAATGACTGCAATGGATAATGCAACAACTAATAGTAAAGAAATGATTAGAGATTTAACAATAACAATGAATAAATTAAGACAAGCGGCCATAACAACTGAATTAACTGAAATTGTTTCTGGTGCTGAGTCACTTAACTCTTAAGGAGCTATAAAAATGTCTGCAAACGAAGGTATTATTAGACAAGTCATGGGGCCGGTAGTTGATGTTGAATTCCCAAACGGAAAACTTCCAGCAATTTATAACGCATTAACGATGACAAATGCATCGATAGAAGGTGGAGAAAATAATCTCGTATGTGAGGTTGCCTCACACCTTGGTAACAATATGGTAAGAACCATTGCTATGGATGCAACTGAAGGTCTTGCTAGAGGACAGAAAGTTAATGATACTGGTTCTCCAATTCAAGCTCCAGTCGGTAGAGAGGTTTTGGGAAGAATTATTAACGTTACTGGTCAACCAGTTGATGAGGCTGGTCCTATCGGGGCAAAAAAATCATATTCAATTCACAAAGAAGCACCTAAATTTGCTGATCAAGCCACAAAACTTGAGCCTTTTTATACAGGAATTAAGGTTATTGACTTATTAGCTCCATATCTCAAAGGTGGTAAGATTGGTCTTTTTGGTGGTGCAGGTGTTGGTAAAACAGTTCTTATCATGGAGCTTATTAACAATATTGCAACTCAGCACGGAGGTCTTTCCGTTTTTGCTGGAGTTGGAGAGAGAACAAGAGAAGGTAGAGATTTATTTGATGAAATGAATGAGTCAGGAGTTATTGATAAAACTGCTCTTGTTTATGGACAAATGAATGAACCTCCAGGGGCAAGAGCAAGAGTTGCTCTTACTGGTCTTTCTGTTGCTGAGTATTTTAGAGATGAAGAAAAACAAGACGTACTTTTCTTTGTAGATAATATTTTTAGATTTACACAAGCAGGTTCAGAAGTTTCTGCCCTTCTTGGCCGTATTCCATCTGCCGTTGGTTATCAACCAACGCTTGGTACAGAAATGGGTGCTTTACAAGAGCGTATTACATCTACTAAGGATGGTTCGATTACATCTATTCAAGCTGTTTACGTTCCTGCGGATGACTATACTGACCCTGCACCAGCGACAACATTTGCCCACTTAGATGCGACAACAGAACTATCAAGGACAATTGCTTCTTTGGGTATTTATCCTGCAGTTGATCCTCTTACTAGTACTTCAACAATTCTTGCTCCAGAGATTGTTGGGGATGATCATTATGAAACAGCAAGACGTGTTCAGCAAGTGCTTCAAAAATATAAGGAATTGCAAGATATTATCGCAATTCTTGGTATGGATGAACTTTCTGAAGAAGATAAAATTACTGTTGCTAGAGCTAGAAAAATTCAAAAATTTCTTTCTCAACCATTTTTTGTTGCAGAACAATTTACAGGTTTAAAAGGACAGTTTGTAAAAATTGAAGATACAATTGAAGGATTTAAAGCAATTCTTGATGGTAAATGTGATGACGTACCTGAGCAAGCATTCTATCTTGTTGGTGATTTAAACATGGTTCATGAAAAAGCTAAAAAGCTTCAAGGCGAGTAATATGAGTAATTTTAGTTTAAATATTTTTACCCCTGCTGGCATTGTAACTGATGGTTTTGCTTGTGAGGAATTAATCATTCCTACTGAGTCCGGACAAATAAATGTCTTAAAAGGGCATACACATTTGGTTACAAAGCTTGGAACTGGTATTGTTAACGCCAAGCTTTCAAATGGTCAAACAAGACATTTTACTGTTGCTGGTGGTTTATGTAAGATTTTAGGCGAAAAAATTAATATTCTTGCTAAAACATCTGAAACTGCTGAGCAAGTAAATCAAGAAAGAGCTAAGTCAGCTCTAAGTAAAGCTCAGTCAAGATTGCAGGGACCTGTTACATCTGTTGAGGTTATTAAGTTTCAAAGAAAAATTGAACGAGCAAAGGCAAGGCTTAAAATTGCTAATTTAAAATAAAATAAAAACAAAAAATCATTTAAAACCCGGTTTAACACCGGGTTTTTTTTTGCATACTCACTTATAAACCCCTTGAATATTCACAAAAATTAAAAGAGTAATCACAAAGTGTATCAAAGCGCTGAGATAGGCTTGGAAAAAACTTAAAACCTTATAAAATATTAGTAATGAAAAAGTTTTTTCTTTTTAAATTTTTTATAGTTTTTTTGGCCTTAGTAATGGCCGATATATTGCCTAATGGGGTAAAGACAAAGACTAATTTAAGAAAGATAAAACCATCTAGTATCACTAAGAATGAAGTCAAAAAATCAAAAAATTCTGAAACAAACAAAACAACAATTACAGAAAAGATGGACTTCACACCTGATTATAAGGAAGAATTTTCCGAGTACTCACAGCAAAACTCAATAGAATATGTAAAAGTTGAGAAAAAAGAAATAATTAAAGAAGTAAAAATTAAAACTAATACAAAGAAAGAGAGTAATATTGTAGAAAAGAATACTGATCAAAAATTAATAGAAGTTGCAGATGAAAGCAAAATGGAATTAAGCTATAAAGATATAGAAGACCAAGGTAAAATAAAGAAAATAAATTTTAAGCCAACAAAAGTCGCAGCATTTAGTTTTACAATAAAAAATTACAATAAAAGTGAAGTTAATAGGAAGCTAATAGCTCACAAAGAAACTCAGCAAACTCAAAAAAAAGTTGTGGCCAAAGAAAAAATAAAGCATGATAGAATTTCTACAGCAGCTTCTGCTACAGAAAAGTCTAATCCAATAAATAAGAAAGAACCTACGGTAAAGCAAAAAAAAGCATTAAATGAATCTGATGAACTTGTATTTTTTGATTATTCAGAAGATGGAAGCGTCAAGGTCGATGAGATTTCAAATGAAAACTCAAAGCAAAAGATTGAAAAAATGCCACGAATCGCAAAAACCAACATGGAAAATGTAGAAAGTCCAATTAAGCATTATAAAGGAATTTCGCATAAAAAAGTAGGCGAATCAAAAAAATTAGCAGAAGTAGATTTAAGCAAAATACAAGAACAATACTTCTCAAATGATAAGTCTGAAAATAATTCTGTGATTGGTGATGAAAAAAGAGATAAAGAAGATAAGCTAAAAGAAGAAAATCAAAATGGTTTCCTTTCTGACTACTCATGCTTGGACGAAAGTAATTTGACTAGTCAGGTCTATGATTCAAATTTGCGTATTACCCTGGATTCAATAGACTATTCAAAGAATGAGTATTCAAAAATATATGATTTTGAATTAAGGTTTCAAGATGATAGAGATGATATTATTCAAGATGAGGCAAATGGATTTATTGACTTAAGTTATAGATTAAGTACAAAAATGAATATTAGACGTGGAACATTATATTCAAGTTTACACATGCCAGTAACCCTAGACCTTGCCTTTGAGGGTGAGGATGCGCAGTTAAATATTCCAACATTTACGACAAAAAGTTTTAACAATATAGTAGAAGACTTAGGAGTGACTGGGCTTGGTGCTCATATGCTTGTTCGATTAAATGATACAACTGAAGATGTAGATATAGATATTAATAATAAATATGAAGCAAAATTGTTTTTAGACGAGCAACTTAAAATTGTAAACCGTTCAGAAAGTGATTATTACTATATTTTGTTTATTGGGTTGAAGCCTGGAAACTCGGTTGTATATTTTAAGAATAATCAAAACCAAGTAACGAGTAAAATTGTACATTTTTCTGAAAAAGAAATATATTTTGAACCTAATTATTATACTGAAGTACTTAATGAGGAACTAAACCTCTATCAAGAAAGTTTACTTTCTAAGTGTAAAAGCTTGTTAGATATTGAGAATGATACCATTGAATCGTGGAGTTATGAGGGCAATATAAGCAAAGAGGCATTGAATACTCATGTTGTAGATAGAATGCTTTATCCTCTAGGGACTCGAAAATATTTCGAGTTTAAGCATGTTAAAGAAAGTATTTTTGTTGGAAAATGGTCAAATTCACCACTTATTATACCTTCAGAAGGTTATATAAGGTATGTTTTAGATCAATTTGATATAAATGGTAATGAATGTCTTGTTCAATTAAATTTATCAAAACCAATCCAAAGAGCAGTATATAGCTCTAAAAATGATGAATATCAAAATATTCCAAAGGCACTATATCTTGATCGAGATGGAAAATTTTATGAAAGCTCAAGTGATGAGACAAATAGAATTTTCTTAATGGGGCAAAAGCAAGGAATAATGAATATTAAACTCGACTATATTGATGGTTCTTCACAGTTCATTCAATCATATTGTTCAAATAATACCTATCTTGTAGAGCAATTATAATTATTGGCACGACTTAGATTTAATAAATTTTTTGTACTTTTTAGGAAAGACAGACTTAATTTGTTTGTCTGAAAGTTTATAATATTTTCTACTGGTCAAACTGAGGTCGCTAACAATTAAGTGCCCCCGAGAATAAACTTTATGTGGATTTAAGAAATGATAATTAAGATCAGTTATCTGAGGAGAATTTTCTTTTAAAGCCTTGAAAATCTTTATGGGCTTTATTCTGCATTTAGAAACATAGATATCAACATTCTTAAAGTTTTGATTATTCTTGAGGCCTTTAAGTGGATAAATTTTACTTTTATAGGCAAGTACACGAGTTAAAGCAAGAAATTCTGAGTAAAAGTTTTTAGATGCAAAGCCTATGTGAGGATGTTCATAGTTTTTTAAAATATACTCAAGTCCAATATTTTTTTTATCCTTATGTTTTGAAAACTTTTTAATCGCCTTTTTAAGATGTTTTGGACCAGAGTTGTATGCAGGGACAGCAAGGTCCCAACGACGCAAAATTAATTTATTTTCTTTTAAGAGATGAAAGGCAGCGAGTGAAGAAATAATAGGATTGCGACGGTAGTCGACATTTTTAGATGACCTTGGCATAAAAAGATTTCCAATAAATGGCATAAATTGCCAAATGCCAACAGCACTGACTTTAGAGTGAGCTTTAATATTGAAGCTAGATTCTAAAAAAGAAATGGCAATCAGCTCCTTTGGAAGTCCAAAAAGTTTAATTTTATCTTCTAAAAAGTCAAAGTACGGAAGAGCTCGGTTTACGCCTTGATAAATCAAATTTCGCTGACCTGTTTGTGTACGAAGATTATCAACTAATTTTGTAAAAAACTTTCGTCTTTTTCGTGAGGATTTGGGGATCGTGAGCCCAGCTTTAATAATTGTAGTCGCTATGTCATCTTCTTCAGCGTTTAATTTATTTTGCTTCTTACGGGCCATTCTTTTTAAAATTTTTTTTAATCTCTTTGTATATTCTTGAGATAATTGTGTTTGAAGTTTTGCTTTAGCAAAATAGTGAACTTCTTTGTGATTATGGAGTTCACTAAAATCCAAAACATTATAAACTAAACCAAGGTTCTCACTATCATGAATAACTACCTGCTCAGAAGTATATTGAGTATAAATACTGAACCAAAATCGTACAGAGTCTTCAAAAAAAGAAGGAATATTAAAATCATCATGGACCAAGTTGTCATTATCATTAATTATATGATCGACAACATCATTAGATAGTAGCCCTCTGGCATCACGATATCGTCCCTTAATTGTTGCGGAAAAAATTGATTCTTCTATTTCAAGATAAGTCGAGTCAAAGCTTTCTGGTGAAACCCAGCTTAGGCAAAAATGAGGAATTAAGAGGAGGCTTAGACAAATAGCTTTCATAAAAATTCAGGCTGACTTAGAATCTGCATTGCTCTTTTGTATCCTGCCTTAACCGCATGGGAGGCAACTTTTGGATTTAGCGAAAAAGAATTAGCAAAAAAGAGTTTATAGTCATGATGGTCAGGGTAAATATCAATTAGTTTAACATTTGGATTAATATTAAGCTTCCTTTCAAGAATGGCCATGATATCTCTTCTGTGTGCTGTAGATAACTTTTCTTGCTTCATATACTCTGAAACGGTGTTAAGTATATCGATACCGGTAGCTCGTTTGGCCCTAGAAGCAACAATCTTTTTTTGAATTAATAAATATATAGACTGAATGGCAATAGAAGGAAGGCCATAGTTAATAAGTGAGCCAACTTCATCATGGTAGTGATAAGGAGTATGAGTCCATGATGAAATAATAATGTCACAACCATTATCCTCAGCAACATGAGTTGATAATGTTTCTCTAATCTCTCCATCTATATAATAGTCAGTTCCACCAGTGGTAGGATTTTTTATTGGATATGGCGCATAAAAAGGAGGAACAGACATGCTGGCAGCAGCAGCATCAGAGACTTTTACTCCCGTTTGATAAATTGCGGTTGCGTCATGACTAGGATTTGGATAATTATATCTACCAAAAATTGTTTTTTGCGAATGATCAAGTTGAGTACCCACAACAAAAAGGTCAGGTTTAAACTTTTCAAAAGTATCAACATCTAATATTCCATCTAAAAGATATCTTCTAACACCTTCAGTTGAAAAAAGCCCAGGAAAGCTCATAAAGGGATTTAAGAGCTGCTTAATAAATTGAGGAAATTCATCAAGTGGGTGAAAAAGTTCTTTATTTTTAGGTCGAGACTTACGTTTATGCAGATAGAACATGTCACGGTAAGAGAGTTTACGCATATTACCCTTGGTCAAACCAAAGGCGCCATTAATAATCTCTTGAGGTGTATAACCACAAGCAAGAAGAATGCTAATCATGGCACCAGCGCTAGAACCTACATAGGTTCCAATCTCCAAAGAACGTTTAATAGCATTTTCAGTCTCATTTGTGTCTTTATTGCTTAAAAGTGTAAAACCAAGCTCTTCTAAGGCCAAAGTTACACCTATATGCCAAGCCGCAGCCTTAACGACTCCTCCTGAAAGAACCAGGGCAAGTTTTTTATTCTTAAACTCTGAAAGATCATATGTCATAAAAAAATTATAATAGACTCAACACTTAAAGAGAACTTATAAACCTTTTTTTTGCACATTTATACGGAATTCATTAAAATTAAATAACTAAAATGGATAATCACAATAAGGAAGGTTGATTTTTTATGGAAGGAAAATGGCTAAGTATTCTTGAATATGCATCATATAAAAAGAAATCTATTTCGACTGTGAGAAGATATATAAAAGCAAATCGTGTAAAATATAAAGAGGACACTGGAAAATATTATATTTGGGTAAAAAATTATGTTCCTTCTCACACAAAGCAAGAAAAAGAGAAGCTAAACCTAAAGTTTGAACTAGAAAGATTAAAGAAAGAAAACATTGAAATTAAAGAAGAGTTAGCTGAGGCAAAAATGCTAATATCTTTATATGAAAAGGGTCAAGGACTCAATCATAAAACATCTCTAGACTTGCCAGAGCTGCCTTCAAATATATGAAAAAGATATTTTTTGTTATTTTAGTTTTTGTATCTACACAAGTTTTTGCTGAAAACTTTAGCATGCGAAACTGTATGATTTTACCTATAACGGATACAGTTGGTAATTCGTTTTCATATAAAGTCTATGAAGGTGTAGAAAAATATCTAAAAGAAGCTGGATGGTGCGATTATAAATCGAGTGCAAATATTATAAATATCTTTAGCAAGTATAGAGATAGACTACCAGAATACCTTCAAGATCCTAGCGTTATAAAAACAGTTGCAGAAAGACTTAGGGTAGGAACTATTTTACGAATTAAGTTAAGTTTGGACATAGATCAAGTTAATCTAAGCTTAGATGTCATTGGCGAAAATGGGTCTGATATTTATTTTAGTGAAAAAACAGTAATTAATAAAATTGAAACATATCCAACATTAAATACATTAAAAAACTGGTTAGAAATTTATGAAGCTAGTATTCCATATGATGGTAAAGTCTTGGGAGTTCTTGGTGATCAAATAACATTTTCAGTTCCAAAGAGTAAACGAATTGCTATTGGACAAGACTTTATTGTCAAAAGATTAAAACAAAAAAATAAACACCCACTACTAAAAAAGATTGTAGAATGGGATAGTGTAAGAATGGGTAAAGGGAAAATTTTTAACATCTCCAAAGGGCAAGCTTTAGGAACAATAAAAGTCTATACCTTAGATAAGTCGGTTGAGGCTGGTGATTGGATCCGACTTGAAAAATATGACCCAAGAAAAGTCTTAGAGAATAAAGATTTTTCAAAATATGATAAGCATAAGTTTGGAAGGTTAGGAGACCTTGCTTTAACCTTTACTTTGTCAAATCATACAATATCAACTAATGCGAGAAATGATTCTATTAGAATGAACGGTTTAGTCTATGGTATTTCAGCTGAAGCCGAGATGTGGATTACACGACAATACTTTGTTTCTGGTGAGTTTTCACGAAAAGTTGGAAACGCAGACTCAGCTTCAGGCTCTCCAGATAAGGGTACAACAGCTCAAAATAGTGGGGTTATGAAAATTGCAGGTGGATTTAAATATCTACCTATGGGGTATTTTTATGGGCCACAAGTTAATGTGTACACAGGGTGGGCTAAATATTCATATCAGTTAGATGAGTCACCAGATGACGGTTTTGGAGCAGGTTCTATCGATGGAATCATCCTTGGTGTTTCTGGTAATATTCCCTTAGAAAAAGGCATCCGCCTCTTTGGTGGAGGGGAAATCATTCCATTTGCAGAGTTTAATGATGATGACAATATTTTTGGCTCATCAAAGTCTATTTCGTCCTTAGTTTTGGAAATAGGTGGTACTTATCAGTGGAGCGGTGGACTTCGTTTAGTATCATCCCTAGAGATAATCAATAACTCTGCTAAATTTAGCGGCTCCAATTCAGAATTGAAATATTCTGACACAACTCTGAAATTAGGTGGTATATTTTCATTCTAAAAAAGTTGCAAGGCTTAAGTTAAAAAAGTATTTTAGACATTAAAAAAAACAAAGGTGTAATTGTTGAGTGTCGTTATTGCTATTTTGGGGTTAATACATTTTTTAATCTTTTTATTATCTATTTTATTTTTTGTAATTATCTATAAAAAAGAAAAATATCAAAAAATTGATTTAATAAAATTTCTATTTACAATTTTTAGTGTATCAGTTTTTAGCTTTTTTCTTGTGAATCACCTCACATTTATTGCAGATAGTGCACAATTATTGCATGCGATTTTGATTAGTATGTTACCTATTTCACAGCTTAGTATTCTTTTATTGAGTTATCCTCTTATTAAATTTTTAAATGATAACGAAAAATATGCACCATATTTTTTTGGAATCATGGCCAGTATCTTTTTAACATTAATTTTAGTTATCACTTTAGGTGAAACCTACTGGGACTTACTAGGAAAAAATATTTATGGCAGATAGAATAAAACAATTAGAGACAAAAATCTTATTGCATAAAAATCTTTATTATCAGGGAAAGCCAGAAATATCTGATTTTGAATACGACTCGTTGGAAGATGAGCTAAGAAGACTGAATCCCTCAAGTCCTGTTTTAGAAATGGTAGGAGGAGAGGTCTTTGGTGATGAAAAAGTAGAACATGCTAAAAAAATGCTTTCACTTAATAAAACTTACAAAGTTGAAGATCTTATTCGCTGGAAAGGTGAAAATGAAATTGTTAGTACGTTTAAGATTGATGGTTCAAGCTGCTCCCTGGTTTATAGAGGTGGAAAAATTTCTAAGGCAAAAACAAGAGGTGATGGAAGAGTTGGGGAAAATATTACAAAAAAGATACTTTTTATTCCTCATGTTCCAGTTAGTGTTAACGAAAAAATTGATTTTGAAGTAAGAGGTGAAATATTTTGCACGGAAGAAAACTTTATTAAGCTCTCTGAAATTATGCAAGAGCGAGGTTTAGAAAAGCCTAGCTCGCAGAGAAATATAGTGGCCGGGCTTCTTGGTAGAAAAGAAAATATTGATTTGTGTCAGTATTTAAGTTTTCAAGCCTTTGAATTACTTAGTGAAAATATGAACTTAACTTTGGAAACTCAAAAGTATAATAGGCTAATTAAGCTTGGTTTTGAGACTCCTGAATACTTTGTAAATAAAACAGAAAGTGAAATTAAAGATAGATTAGAAGAAACTAAAGAGTTTATGACAAATGGGAATTATCTTATAGATGGTTTGGTCTTCAGCTTTAATGATCTGAGTTTGCATGAAAGTTTAGGTGAAACAGCACATCATCCAAGATATAAAATGGCCTTTAAGTTTCAAGGAGATATTAAACAAACAATACTTAATGAAATTAAATGGCAAGTTTCACGAAATGGTATTTTGACGCCAGTGGGAAATATTGTGCCAGTGGAGCTAAGTGGAGCAAAGGTTTCTAGAGTTACTTTACATAATTATGGGATCGTAAAACAAAATAAACTTAAAAAAGGCGATACAATTGAAATTGTTCGTTCTGGGGAAGTGATTCCTAAATTTTTATCTGTGGTTGAAGAAGGGGAGGGGGAATACACCGTCCCGGATTCATGTCCAAGTTGTGGTCAGAAAATTAAAGAAGTAGATATACGTCTTATTTGTCTCAATGAAACATGTCCAGATAAGGTCAAAGATGAAATTTTAAATTTCATAAAAAAAATAGGTATTGATGATTTAAGTTCAAAGCGTTTAGAGGAGATGATTCGTTTAGGTTTTGTAACCGATATTGCCTCATTATATAAACTTACAAAAGAACAACTTTTAACGATGGATAAAGTTAAAGAGAAACTGGCTTCTAAAATAATTAAAAATATAGAAAATTCAAAAAAAGCTGATCTTATAACTTTCTTATCAGCATTGGGAATAAGTGGCGGAGCCTATAATAAGTGTGAAAAAATTGTTCTCAATGGGTATGATACGATAGATAAAATTTTAGATTTAAATGTGGCAAAATTAGAAATGATTGAATCTTTTGCAGAAAAATCTGCAAAAGAATTTATAAATTCACTAAACTCCAAAAAAAGTTTAATAAAAAAATTAAGGAGTTATGGTTTCGATTTTGCCACAAAAATTGCAGAGTCAGGCTCGGGTGTGCTTGAAGGTAAAAAGTTTTGTATAACGGGAACATTAAGTCTAAAAAGAAGTGAGTTACAAAAAATTGTTAAAGAAAATGGTGGTATTGTTCAAACAGGTGTTAACAATGAAACAGACTTTCTTATAACTAATGATACAGAAAGTACCTCATCAAAGTTTAAAAAAGCACAGAGTTTAAATAAGCCAATAATTAATGAAGATAAGTTTTTTAAGATGATAGGAAAATAATGGCAAAAATAAAATCTAAGTTTATTTGCTCTAGTTGTGCTTATTCAACAGCTAAATGGATGGGACGTTGCCCAGAATGTGGTGAATGGAATACCTTTGAAGAGGAGATGATTCAGACTGAGACTAAACAGCGCTCAGTTGCAAATCGAAGGGCCTTAACTCAAAAGGACTTACCTAAAAAAATCTCTGAAGTTGAAGCCATTTCATATCAAAGATTTAGTACCAATATAAGAGAGTTTGATCGAGTCCTTGGAAATGGTGTAACAAAAGGTTCTATCACCTTACTTGGAGGTGAGCCAGGAATTGGAAAGTCTACGCTTTTAATGGAAGTCTGTCGTAAACTTTCAATTGAATATAAAGATTCAAATATTCTTTACGTCTCTGGTGAAGAGTCAAATTCTCAGATAGCTCAACGAAGTAAACGATTAGGCATCAATGATGGAAATTTTTATATTCTAAATGAAACATGTTGGCAGGATATTTTAGAGCAAATAAAAAAACTAAAGCCTGATTTTTTAGTTTTAGATTCAATTCAAACAACTGTTTCTTCAGAAATACAATCTGCTGCCGGCACCGTCTCACAAATAAGAGAAGTAACTTATGAGTTGATGAATTATGCCAAATCTAAGAACCTAACTTGTTTTGTTGTCGGCCATGTCACCAAAGAGGGATCAATAGCAGGACCTAAAGTATTGGAACATATGGTAGATACTGTTATCTATTTTGAAGGAGACCAATTTGGCCAATATCGTATGCTGAGAGTTATTAAAAACAGATTCGGAAATACTAATGAGGTTGGTATCTTTGAGATGGTAGAAAGTGGACTAAAAGAAGTTCAAAACCCCTCACAGTATTTTTTAGAAAGCTCTCTTGAAGATGCCTACGGTAGGTCTTTGACATGTATTTTAGAAGGAACACGCCCAATCTTCGTAGAGATACAGGCATTAGTTGTCGAAAATAAATTTGGCAATGGAAGAAGAACAACTCAAGGTCTAGATAATAATAGATTATCATTACTTGTTGCAGTCGTTGATAAGTACTTTGAAATTCCTCTTTCATTTAATGATATCTATGTAAATGTAGTCGGAGGAATTAAGCTCAATAGTAGAGAAAGTGATTTGGCCATCATAGCTTCTTTGTTAAGTTCCTATCGAGCAAAAAAAATAAATGAGGAAGTTATTTTAATTGGTGAAGTTGGTCTTACTGGAGAGGTAAGGTCTGTACCAATGATTGAAACAAGAATAAAAGAATTAGTGCAGCTAAATTACACAAAAGTCATTACAAGTAAAAAGTCAGCCAGAGAGCTAAGTGGCAAATATGCAATTGAGATCATTGGGATTGCTAGAGCACAAGAATTAGAAGATTTATTATTTTAAATCAGGAAAAAAGTTAAATAAGCAGTCATCAAGTAAAATACCATGAATTTCTGTTTGAGTCCCTTTGGGAACTTTTGCTAAAATTCTTTTTTTACCAACCTCATTAGTAATATATCCCAAAGGAGCAATTCGAGTTGGATAGCTAAGTATGATGACATCTATTCCTGATAAATATGTCGTTGACGTTCTACATGTATCACCGACTCTAAGTTGGCCCATTGCTCTTTGGGCGGCAATTGCTGTTTTAGGTAAGTATTTTGTCGGTTGATAAACATGAAATGCTTTATTCATTGCTTCTAGGATATATTGGCCTTGGCAGCTTACTTCTTCATTATAACATAATTCTTTCATATTTCTTTCGAGCTTTTTTATTTCTTTTTTTATATGCCTAGGTGCTAATCTTTTTATTTGTTTAATAAGTGTTACATTCACACATTTTGCATTATTGTAACATTCTTCAATTTGATTCTCTATTGCGCCAGCATGAGATATTTGTATTGCAGTAGAAAATAATATAGTTAATAATATTTTTTTCATATGAATTCCTCCTAATATTTATATTTGTTGCAGCTCTGAGTATCATGCAGGAAGTTTTGTAGGAGTATTTCTTCTTTGAATTTTTGTGAAAGTGTTTAGAGGCTTATAAACAGATAATTTTTACAAAAAAAGACCCACTATTGTGGGTCTTACATATTAAATTAGAATATAAATTTAATTACATTGAAGCATTGATAACCGCTTCAGAAGTTAAGGCCCCACCTTGGTTATAGAGTTTAAGGGCAGCAGCCTTAACTACGGCAGGGTCTTTTTTAATTGTCTTCGCAATAGCATCTAAAGCAGGAGTTGTTGTCGTTTCATCAATTTGCATTTCCATAATTTCAGTTGTGATTTGGTTTTCGCTTTCAATCTCGTTATTTAAATTAACTTGAGCTGTATTTAGCTTTAGCGTCGGCAAGGAATAACTAGTAGAGTAGATGTGGCAGTCAAATCCATCGCCATAACATCCATTATCTTCGCTTTGATTGGCGTTAACAAATGCTGAGGCTGAGGTTAATGTAAAAAGAATTGTTAATAAAGTAAGTGATAAGTATTGCATAAAGTCCCCTTAAGTTTTGTTAAGGGTATTTAGTACATATTTGCGCTGCGCGCAAGTGTGTTGTAAATATTACTGTATAAGCTCAATTGGATGAAAAATGTACTTTTGTGATTTAGATGTCATCAGTAAAGCTTCTCGTCGATTTTTCTCTTCTTTCGTCGCTGCTAAAATAAGGCTTAAATAAGAAAGGTCTATACTGGAAATCATCAATTTTGCATTATCATTCGAGTTGATTACCAATGAGTCATAGCCTTCTGTTTCTAGTCGGCTATCAGATTTTCTAAGTCTAAAATGACTTTGAGTTAAACTTATTTGAGAAGAGCGATTATCTGCTTTAAGCTTTTGTGAAAGTTTTTTCATCATTTCATCACTTCTAGCTTTTTGTAGTCCAATATTAGGATCATAGGCTTCAAAGTGATAGTACTTAGAAGATTCAATTATTTTTGAAATGACAATGGCATGGCCTAGATTGTTTTTTCCAGGTATTTGAAAATGGACAACTGGGTAAGATCCAATATCAATAAGGTTTTGTAGTATGTTTATATTGTCGGTTGTAAGTCGAGTATCTGAAAACCACCGGCGAGCAGAGTTGATAAAATTAAAATTACTTTTATGATATGAAGAGATATATTTAGCTAACTGCTCTTGATCAAAACTTGCAGTAAAGTCATATAGATTTTCATGGCCTGGAATAACAATAATATAATTATTCATTACCGCTTTAATGAGTTCCATGTTTTCACTTTTTGAAAGAGCAGGAAGATTAGGAGCAAAAATAGCATTGGTTTTAAGTCTAGACTGAAGGATGGCGACTGACGCACACATGGGAGTTTTAATCCCATCAATTTCATAACCATTTTTCAAAGAAATAATATCATCCGAGTTAAGCTTAGATTTGATTTCAATTTGTTCTCGTTCTGTTGCTAGTGTGAAAATGAGTCGATTTGAACCTGTATAATCAGAAACAACCTCATAATTTAAATATGTATAGGGACTAAAAAAACTATCTGCTATAAAGTCTCGATTAAATTCCCAATAAATAACTTCATTGTCATAAAGAATTTTTCCAGCTTCATATGAAAAATTATCTAATTTAACCCATTTGTTCTTAGTCTCATGAGCATGTTGATAATGAATTGCGATATAAACTGAATTGTTTAAAGTCTTAAATTTTGCAGATTTAATTTTTATTGTGTCCCAAGGATCACCCGCAAGTTTAACAGAGGGAAGTTCGATCCTTTTAAGTAATGGTATCGTCTGGCGAAAATACTGTGAGACTTGTTTTTTTTGAGCGTAGGTATCTAGGTTTAGGTATTGTAGTACAAAAATATTTAGCTTTATAGATTCATCATTTGATAATTGTTCTTTTATCAAATGTAATTTGATATAGGCAAATCTTCTTATGGATGAATCAGTAGAAGTAAGTTGCTTTCTTAGATTTTTGACATAAAGATGATTTAAATCAAGTGGAAATTTTTCATCAAAAAATCTTTCTCTTTTTTTTGTTATACCTAGATGAACTTGTGTTGCTTGTGAGATAAGGCCTAATGATTTAAGTTTTTCTGGGAGTAAATCTGGCACTCCAGAGAAAAAGCCGAAAATATCATTTCCTAGAGCATTGCTAAGAGTATTACTTACAATGGTTGCACAGTTATTGGTAAAAAAACTGTATTCCATATTAAGTCCAGTCTTAAGGAGCTGGTTAATTTTTTTTGCCAAAGATATTTTCTGTTCTTGAGTAAGGTTAAATTTATAACTAATCATATCGCGATCTTCAGTGATGGTATGATAGTCTTTTGCAACTTTATATGACTTCATATCAATACGAGCATTGTAGTTTTGTCCTAGGCCGATACCACGAAGTAGGCTGTAATTGTTTAAGTCAGGGATATCTGCAACAAACTCAATAATAGGGTCATTGAGTGTGGGTGCATCATGATATGAAAAACGAAGGTAGCTATGTCCAAAAGCAGACTTCCCAATTCCTTTACCACTGGCCAATAAATAGTATACATCTTTAATCTTGGATATATCGAGAGCTTTAGGTTTGTTTGCATAAGCAAAACAACTAATTGATAAATTAAATAAAAGAATTAAAGCAAAAAGTCTCATCCTTAAATCATAGCTTTCAATCAGTGAAAAATTGATAGTCTATGTAATTTATATATCTAGTGTCTAATGTTTAAACAGCATTTATTCTGAAAAAACATAATTGTCTGATTTCTAGACATGTATGTAAATTTGGGTAAAGGCTCTATTTTTCAATCAAAGTTTTCAGTACGATTTAAAAATATTTTTATAGTGAAGGAGAAATAAATGAAATACTACTTATTTGGGTTAACCCTACTCATTTCAATGTCAGGCTTTGCTGGTGGTCATGGTTTAGTTGAGGGGTTTTATATTGCAGATAATTCTGATTCACCTATCCATATGATTTCAATAAAAAAAGATGGAAGAGGGACAAAAATATTTATACTTGAAAGTCGCGATGTTTGTACAGGGGAAAGGACATTAGAATTGAGTGGAGGGGGGACAACAACAAGTCAAGCTCCTAAGTCGCTTTCTGTGAAGAATGTATTATTTGAAATTAATAATGAGCTGGTCTGCGAAAAACATATAAAAGTTTTTCCTGAAGATAATGAGCAAATTAGTATGATTGTTGATGACCGCACAAGATGGATTTACGGTATTGGAGATGTAACTTACACATTTTCTAGAGTTTCTGAAGAGGAATATTTAAACGAAGCTTTGAGTGTAATAGAAAGTGGAGAGCTAATCATTGATACAGGCAGTAGCAAAAGTATTACTGATATGAATACAAAAGTTAATAATATCTGCCAAGGTCATTTCTCTTCACATTATAAAGACTTACCTGCCAGACTAGAAATATATACTCAAGGTAATAACTGTCTCTTATACACATC
>LULL01000742.1_pt1 | contig 25557 bp, 38 predicted proteins | sample 728161 | NCBI WGS metagenome assembly LULL01 (sample SAMN03860290, study PRJNA289734) | marine metagenome | biome: seawater column; feature: ocean; material: water; isolation source: Red Sea water column Station 149 - depth 500m | place: Saudi Arabia: Red Sea | collected 2011-10-15 | depth 500 m
TATTATCAATAACTGCAACAGATTTGCAGGTTTTACATGGATTAGCAAAAAAGGCTTGTCAAAGAAAATACTATGGAGTACCCATTAAAACAGAATATTCCAATGAGATTGCAATTAGGCTGATTTTAGGTTGCCTTAACTTTGTAGCTGGAAGACTGAATATTCAGATTATCCCCAAATTTGTAGAAAATGATATGCATTACTATAGAGTGTATACAAAAATATTAACAAAAAAAGACCAAGATAATAATTTGGGTTATATTTCACATTGTTTCCATTGTGATAACAGAGTAATTGGAAAAGAAATTACAGAAAATTGTATCGTGTGTAAAAGTAAATTACATTCTGCAGGACCATTGTGGATAGGACAACTGTTTGATAAAAAATTCATTAGTAATATGATGGAAGAGATTCCAAAATTTGTGGTGGCAAGTAAATGTAGGAAAATCTTAGAGAAATGTGAGTTGGAGGCAGAAATGCCTGTAACGTATTATACTCTTGATTATATTGCTTCCAAAATGAAAAGATCTCCATTAAAAATAAAAAATGCAATAAAAAAACTACAGGATGCAGGATTTATTGCAAGCCCAACCTCATTAAATCCAACAGGATTTAGAACTGACTGTAATATTGATGATATAAAAAAAATATTTGAAAATTAGCCTAGATATCCAAGACATATACAATATAATTCACTACTTGGTTTCCTACTTGCTTTTGGTTTTGTTAACTTCACCCTATGGAATTTTTTTTTCATATAGTGATAAAATTCGTTTGAAAATTCACCGTCAAAAACTTTAAAAAGTGAATTGCCTTTTTTTTCAAGAACTTGTTCCATAATTTTTACAGCTGAATAGTTTAATGAGATTTGACTAGCGTGATCGACAGACCAGTTTCCAGTAACCTGTGGCGAAAGATCACAGATTACTGTATTTACTTTTTCTACAAAAAAATCAAAAATATCTCTAACAATGTTATCATCGTCTATACTTGCCCGTAGAATAAATGTACCTGGGATTTCCTCTACATATGCTCTATCAATTCCCATAACTTTTCCTTTATTACCTACAATTTTGGCTGCAACTTGCATCCATCCTCCAGGCGCACAACCTAAATCTAAAACAAAATGACCAGCGCCAATTATACGATATGATTTATTGAGTTCTTTTAGTTTGTAAGAAGCTCTGCTTCTATAGCCTTGCTCGTGCGCCAGTTTTCTATAATGATCTTTTTTTGCATCAATTAGTTTCATGTCTTTTTTTAGTTTTTAATTCTGTCAAAACCCAATCTTCAATGTACACACAAGTTTTTGGGCTTATTTCACCATCTGTTGAACATTTACCTTCTACTGGACAGACTAAACATGGAGCATTTTCAATAGATATTGTGCTTATAGGTATTTTCTTAATTAAGAGTAGGTAAGTCCATCTCCCATTTTCTAAAATTTTTTCTCTCGTGATATTTCCCAGTTTTTCTAATTTTAATGCCAAGCGAGAACCATCCCTACTTGAAAGTTTTAACTTTCTCCAAAGAATGTTTTGAAGTATTCCCTTAGTTGCATAGCTAGCAATCATTTCAGTAACCTTATTGACCAATTTATCCATATCAGTTTTGTCTATTGCAAAATTCTTAATTTCATCTTCAGTAAGTTGTTCTTCTAATTCTTCCTCATAGGTTCTTTTAGCTTCTTCTTCTTTCTTTTTTGCTTCTTCTTCTTTCTTTTTAGCCTCTATCTTCTTTTTTGCTTCTTTCTTTTTAGCCTCTATCTTCTTTTTTGCTTCTTTCTTTTTAGCTGCATCTTCAAGTTCCTTTTTGAGTTTAGCAGCAGATATTATTTCTTTTTTTACCATAAAATCACTATTATTTTCCCAGTCTCTCAACCCTTATTATCTATTTTGAGAGTTGGTTGTTGAAGTTACTTTGACGAATAAGTTAAATCAAAGTCGAGCAAAGACGCACTAAGTTGCGCCTTAGAAAATTTAGAGTTAGAGCTTTTCGTTGTATTCATGATTCAGGAGATATCACAGTTGGAGATTTAGCTGCATTTGTTGGAAGAAATGAAAGCGGTAAGACCACAATTCTTCAAGCATTAACATTACTGAATAAAGATGAAATAGCTTCGGATCTTGATTTGTGCGATGAAATGGTTGAAGAGCTCAAATCAGAAGTCAAGCTTGCTGAAGGTGAATTTGAACTAAATAAAAATGAAATAAACATGGTTAAAGAGAAATTTCCTAGCATAGATCTTAGTAAAATAAAAATTTTTAGAACCAACAAGGAACAGGAAATACAATATGATTTGGGCGATATTAAATTTGAACAAGAAGAAAATACAGGTTTGAGATCTTGGAAAAATCTCTCTGTAGGTTTGTTAGATTTTGTTGATACAATTCCAAATCACATAAGACAAAAATTAGATACAAGGTTTTTTGAAGGCCGTGCACCAAATAATAAAGAAATTTTCAAAACAAACCTAATTGCGTTTAATAATAATATACTTGATATAGCATCTCAAGAACACCAAGTAACTTCTGATTGGAAAGAGTTCTATGATAAAATAATGGGAGATTTTGATAATATTTTAATAAATAGTATAGAAAGAATCGAATTAGAAAAATTCCTTAAAGATAACTTGCACCCACGTTTTGTTTATTTTTCTGATTATAAGAAAATTCTAGGAAACATAAATCTAAATGAATATCTTATGAGCCCTACAGGCTCTGAAGCAGGTGGTATTGAATATCTAGAAGAATTTGACAGAAGTGAAACTGTAAGAAATCTATTATATCTAGCTGAGTTAGAATTAAAAGAATTAGAAGAATGTCAAAATAGCCCATCAAAGTTAATTAAATTACTAAACACAGCAAGTAGAAAACTTACTGATAGATTAAATCCTTCATGGAAAGGTGAACCAATTCATGTAGAATTAAGATTTAATCCAGGAAATATTTTGAGTGTGGTAATTTCAGATGTTCATAAGGATGGAATGATAACCAATACAGGTCTGTTAAATAGAAGAGCAGAAGGCTTCAAATGGACATTCTCATTTATAGTAAATTTTGCAGCTGAAACACAAAAAGCAGAATTAAAAGAGGCAATCTTATTGCTTGATGAGCCTGCTAGGAACTTACATCCAACGCAACAGCTAGGAATAGCTGACTTGTTGAAGAATCTTGCAGGATCAAATCAAGTACTATATGCCACACATTCACCGTTCATGATTTTTGATTATACTCCTGGGAATCTTCTTGTTGTAGAACTTGACAGGAAAAAACATCTAAGTAGGATTTTTTATGATTACTGGAAAGCAGATGATGCAACTCTCACACCAATTCTTTATGGACTGTCAAAGGGATTAGTTGACTCGATTATTCATAGAGAGATTGGTATTAACTCACGCCCAGTTATCATAGTAGAAACTATGTCTGATACAATGTATCTTAATGCATTTGACAAATTCCTTCAGGATCCAAACATATCAATGAACCCTCTAAATGTTGTACCTACACACAATAAAAATTCAGTATTACCCTTATCGCTCTTTTATCGAAATCATGATTATAACACATTCATTCTGCTTGACAATGATTATGAATCCAAACAAATTGCTGATGAATTAAAAGTTAATAAATTCTCTGACGCGCAAACCATATTTTTTGAGATAAATGGAGAACTTCTTCCATCCATTGAAGATTATATGATAATTGAAGATTATCTTTATGCTGTAAATCAAACTTATGAGATAAAATTGCGTAGACAGGGATTTAGTAACATAACTAAGCAGCAGGTACTATCTCATGGATTAAATGGAATAATTGAAAATTTGAGAATGATTTGGGACGAACATAGCGAAGATGATTGGGGTGAATTTGAAAAGGAAGAAGTCTGTAGATATATTTGTGGAAAAATTGCCTTGGGGGAGGCAAGCTTTCTAACTACTAAAACAAAGGATCGTATACGTGGATTGTACAGATTGATTGCCGAGCGTATACGACAATATCAAAATATTACGTCAAATGAACGTAGTACAAACAAATGATGAGATATGGGTAATTAATGGAAATTATTATATTTCGAATTAAAATAAATTTTAATTAAAGTTTAATTGTAGATGAGGAATTTATGAATCATATGAAAGTTCGGTCAAAAAGTAGTTTTTTTATCGCAATGCTGCTGGTATTATCTTTTTTTACATCATTCGCAATTTTAGAAGGAAATGCGGCAGAAGATATTTCAGTTAGCGCCAAGGGATTTGAGAATACAATCATTATTGAATTTACAAATGAAGAACAAAATACAATAAAAATAAAGACAATTAATGTTTGGTTGGCAAAAGGTGACACGTTTACATCAGTTAAACCAGAGTCAGGTTGGAGTAGTAAACTATATGGTGATGGACAGGGCTTAACATTTTCGACGTCAGATGTACTAAATCCGGGTGAATCAGTGAAATTTGGTTTTGTAACTAACAAAAAAATTGATGCGATAAACTGGAAAGTAGTTGATGAAAATGAAAATGAGATTGGTCCGCAGAAAACAAAGATTGTGGAAATTTCACAAACACCGATAATTGTTGAGAGAGAAAATGTAGAAGATGAAACCATTCAACAAACTGGAGAGGAACTTTATGGTACAAAGACATTCATTCCAGACAATCTTCGAACTGGCTCAAATATAAGATTGGTAGGCAATGGATTCAGTTCGGATCAAACACACCAACTTTATCTTAATGATGAGTTTTTAAAATCTGCTGAATCAGATAGCCAAGGTAATTTCATAACTACGATCAGGATTCCTGATTCTATTGATGTTGGAATAAATCAATTTAAAATAATAAATGAGTTTGGTAGTTCTCAAATCTCAAGTATTAAAATTAATGAGCAAAAAAACAGATTGATCAAGACAGGACAGGTTATACAAGAATTTAAAATAAATAATATGCCTACAAGTGTAAATTTAGATGACACGTTGTCTCTTTCAGGTGTAGGTCAGCCAGGCAGTCCAGTTATAATAACTATTAAAAATGAAGATAGTATAGAAACGATCCAAGTAGTTGATATTGGTGTAAATGGAGAATGGAATTTTCAAAAATCTATTAGCACTGATGAAGGTTTGGGAGATAGGACAATAATTATAAGAAATGATTTTAATGAGACGTCAAATAACGTTAGCTTTGTAACAAGTCATGCATTTAACATATCTATTTTTACATCTACAACTGATTTAGGGGATGTTTTTGTGTTGACTGGAGAAGCAAAGCCCAACAATGATTTAGCACTATCAATAAAAAATCCAGATGATGAGGTTATACGATTTGATATATTAAAAATTGACGAGTCTGGAAAAATAAATTATGAATTTCCTCGTAAAGGATCGTTTATTGATGGAACATATATTCTAAGAGCTGTACAAAATGAAGTAACACAAGTATCGTTATTTACTTTAGGTACATCCACATATGATCGAGTTGTTGTGTATCTAGAAAAAATGAATTTTAAGGCAAATTCTGAATCTAAACTTACTATTTTAGGTCCGCCATCAACTGACTTGACACTTAATATTTTTGATCCATCTGATACTAGGAAATTTACTGAATCAGTTAAAACAAATTCTATTGGCACTAAAACTTTTCAACTTGATTTAACGGGTTACGCATCAGGAGTGTACAAGGCTGTTGTCTCAAACCCAACTTACCAGGATACAGCTAAATTTTCAGTTGGTCTGTCACCTGGAAGCGGTGCTATAAATTTTAGTAGCACAAAAACAGCTTATTCTCCTGGAGAAAGCATGTTAATTATTGGTAATACTGGCGCAAATGCACTATTAAATATCTCTCTTATTGATCCAGATGGAAAAATAATTAACAAGATTGAAATTTTTACAGATAAAGAGGGCGTATTTACAACAGAATTGTTAGGAATTCCATCTAATGCAGTATCTGGTATATGGCAAATCCAAGCACAGAGTGGTTTAGATCATAAAGAAGTACCGATTAACGTAGTTATTAATAACGATGAGTGAATTTTTGGTATCTGAAAATTACTAGAATTGTTTCTTTAACATTTGATTATAGATTATTATTTTATTAAATTAAATCATAAATTTGTATTAGTGTCTTGTTTGTTCTCAAAACAATTATTATTCCTTATTTTTGTCAAATAGTATGAATCTAAGAGAGAGAATTAACGAATACGAAGACTTTCCAAAAAAGGGTATACTGTTTAGAGATTTCAGCCCGATGCTTAAAGATCCCTCTGCAATGTCAGTTGTTGTTGAAGAATTTGAAAAAAAATATCATCCGAAAGATGTTGATGTTTTTGTAGGTATAGAATCACGTGGATTTATTCTGGCATCAATTCTTGCTCAAAAATACAATAAAGGAATGGTTTTACTAAGAAAAGCTGGGAAGCTGCCTGGTAAAACTGTAAAAACTTCCTATACTATAGAATATGGAAAGGCTGTTTTGGAGATCCAGAAAACTGCACTAAATGCAGGTGAACGTGTTGTCATTTGCGATGATTTGTTAGCTACTGGCGGAACTGCAAAGGCTGCGGCAGAGCTAGTAGAAAAAATGAAAGGAAAAGTAACTGGGTTTGCATTTATTATTGAATTAATGGAACTAAATGGAATAGAAAAAATAGCTGATTACAAAACAATATCGTTGGTAAAATACTAATGACTGAAGAAAAAGCTGAGATCGGAATTTTTGGTGGGACTGGAATTTATGATTCAGGAATATTACAGGATAGTAAAGAAATAACAATGGGTACTCCATATGGTAAAACTTCTGACTCGATAACAATAGGGAATTTTCATGGAACTAATATTGCATTTATGCCAAGACATGGAAGAAAACATACAATTCCTCCGCATATGATAAACTATCGAGCGAATATCTGGGCTTTCAAGGAATTAGGAGTTAAAAGAATTATTGCACCATCAGCTGTAGGAAGTCTTCAAGAGAATTTTCAGCCTGGTAATTTTGCACTACCTATGCAGTTCCTGGATTTTACAAAATCTAGAGAAACTTCATTTTCTGAAAACGGAAGAGTTATTCACATTTCTGTTGCTGAACCATTCTGTCCTGAATTACAAAAAACAGTAATTGATTCTACAGAAGCCCAAAATATTGTATTGCATAAAGATTGTACGTATGTTTGCATTGAGGGTCCAAGGTTTTCAACAAAAGCTGAATCTAAATTTTTCAAATCAACTGGAGCAGATATAATTGGAATGACGCTTGTTCCAGAATGCCAGCTTGCCAGAGAAGCACAGATATGTTATGTGTCAATTGCTACAGTCACAGATTATGATGTTTGGGCAGAAAAACCTGTCACCGCAAAAGAGGTTTTAGAAACACTTTCCAAAAATGTAGAAAAGACAAAAGAACTTCTTACAGTTTTAATGGATAAAATACCAAAAACAAAAAGTTGTGATTGTGAAAAAGCGCTGTCTGAGGCAGAATTCTAATCATCAGCAAATGATTCACGTTTTAAGCCGTCAGGAATACTGAGGTTTCCTGAAATAAGTTTTTTTTGTAATTCATCAATAACCTGATCACTGACATAACCTAGTTCTTTTAATTTATTTTCTGTTTCATCAGATAGTTTTACACCAATGTTTTGACCGCCTATACGTCCAAAAGCTATTGCTAAAAATTCAAACGAATTGGCATCAATCTCAAATGTCCCTTCAATTTTAGCTGCCATTTGTGTACCATCAACATTGTTTACGTGCACTTTTAGGTTCAAGGCAGATCTAAATTTCTACGGCCCTATTCAAGTGATCTTCAACGAGGAAACTAGTATGAAAATCATCAACTATTTTATAATCTTCAATTTTAAGATCTAAAATTTTTTCATCAGATGTTTCATATTTTATAATTCCATTTTGTTTTAATCTTACAAGTTTCCACTTATCTTTTCCTTTTTGGAGTTTACTAATAATAACTGCCCATTTTTCATCATCTTCAATTCTCGGCATTCCTACAGTCTCAGTTATTGATTCTATTCCCAACTGTTTTTCTTCACAAAATTTTTTCTTACAAACTCCACATCGCCAAACATCTACACTGCCTATTGTCCTTTCATCTATGTTGATATTTACAGCAGATAGATACGTGATCTGAGGATTATCACAACACTTGTAGATTTCACCCATACAATTTTTACCGCTTTTTGTTATATTTAGTCCTTACATCATCATATGGTTCTTCAAGTGCAATACCAATATTATCAACAATTGAATTTTTTTTAAAATCAATATTTTCCCGCTCACACATTTTTCTATACATGTTTACAGCTGTAAATCTTGGATGCATTGCTTCAAATTCAGTTTCTGGCATGTCAATAAAACCACCTAATTCAATAAGTTTTTCAGATGTTTCTAATGCATCATCGATGGAAATCTCTAAAGACTTGGAAATTTGGCTGACAGACATTTTTCCGTTTAATGTGACTAATAAAAATACTTCAGCCTGATTTTTGTTGAGCCTAACCTCTGATATTAGATCATTTTTAATCTTCTCATAATTCATCTAAAATTCTAAGAATTTATTCTAATTAAAGTACCACTCTAAAAATTCCAAATATACTTTATATTTGGCAAAAGAATTTCATAGTAAATGTCAAAATTTAGCAAAGTTTCTGCAGCTCCTAATGAACAATCATTGAATTTTATTATTCCTATAGTTGTGCTTCTTTTAATTGGAATGCTATATGTAATGACACAAAGGGCAGATACTCATTTTGCAAATTTTGTCTTGATTGGAGCTGGTGCTATTACAACAATTTATTGGATAAGTGTTATTAAAAAAATGGCAAAAGAAGTTGTGGTTCCAAAATTCACAGCAAGAGAGGCAGAAGCTAAGAATTGGGTATATGACCTGATTAAAGGTGAAAATGAAATTGTTTTTGTTGCTGAGGTGCCGGGTCCGGATGATAAGATTATGGTTAGATTGATTGATGGAATTTTATATGTTAGAGGCTCCAGTCGTTTTTCAAAAGAAATTCCGATTGAAGGATCAAATCAAATGCAAATAACTGATTTTAAGTACAGAAACGGTGTTCTCACACTTAAAATAAGTTAAAGGCTTTTTGCCAATTGAAGTTTTTGTGGCAAATACTTGTCAGTGATGTTTGTCAAACCATACTTTGAGAATGCTTCTAATTCAGCTTTTCTTTTAATTTTTAAGAAAACCTCAAGTTCTTTTTTCCATATCCCTTCTTGATATCTTGGATCTTTCTGAAGGTCATGGCATCTTTTTATGTCTAATATGTTCGCCATATACATCACCATCAGTTAAAATAACAAGTGGAAGACTCAACTCGTCATGAAGTCTTTTGAGAAGAGTTCTGGTAGAGCGAGGTGCTTGTCCGCCGGTATCAACAATAATTGCTTTAAATTTTTTGTCTACTTGTTCTTCAATAAATCTGGTAAACAAACCGCCTTTCTCAATTGCGATTATCACTTCTGCGCTAGTGTCAAGCAATTCGGCTGAAGTTAAACTTGGTCCAATTGCATAACCATCAGGATGATCAGACAAGTTCATTTTTTTCCCCTCATAGCCCGGCACAGTATATTCTATAGTTAAATCCCCAAACACACTACTCCTTTCCTCAGGAAACACATGAAAATCCTCTCTTGGTCTTGAAAGCACAGCTTCAAGGTCAACTATTATGTTGTCAGATTCACTCTGATCCTCAAAATCAATTGCAAACGCCTGAGATGAGTAGTATACATCTCGGAGTGTTGAGGATTTTTTTTCATTAGTAAGACGGTTTGCAAAAAATGCCAGCCACATTAATTGCGTAAATGAACGAAGCTGAGATGAGTTCCTTGAGTTTCTAATGGCTGTATTTGTTCCTAGTATGTATTGCCGTAATTTTTTATCATATACAATATTACTTACTGAACGGCTTGGAATTGAAAATTTTGGAAATTTTCCATTATTAAGATCATCATAGATTTCTGCCCCATGTTTTTTTAAAAGATCTATTAGCATATTCTGCTTATCTTTTGAAACTTTTTTCTTAGGCTTTTTCTTGTTAGGCTTTTTCTTCAACTATAGGTTCCTCCACAATTAGTTTCTTGTAATCTGGCTCTTTCTTTTTGCCTGCAAGCTCTGTAGAAAACTGCGCTATTAATGGAATGTATTTTGAGTAAAGATTTTTCCTCTTTATGGCTGCCTCAGCTTGACCTCTTTTAGACATGAATGAAGACAATTTTCTAGAAAGAGAAAGTAATGCCAGCTTTAATTCACGTTCAATTTCAGGTCTGTCTGCCACATTTTCTTTTCCTACCGTTTTATAGGGAACTCTTGTAGAACAAATATGAGATACTATTACCAATGGTGGGTCTCCCTTTATCTTATATCGTGACCAGTCAGTCTCATTTACAACCTTGAGAGCAACATCGCTTCCCTCGTCATAAAGAAGAGGGATTCTATTGGCAAAACGATAAACTTTGATTCCATGACTAGAAATTTTTCCTCCATATGCTATTCCCATTTCTATGATAAATGGGAATCCTGAATATGCAGAAGCACCACGCTGTACAACAGTAAGGAAATCCGGTTCAAAAAATTGTGCCATACCCTTTTCTAACGGAGATGCACCAAGTGGAGCAAGACAACTTGGATCAGGTGCCAAAAAGTCATCAAACGCTTGTAATGCATCACTAAGTTTTACGAGTTCTTGGTTTGTCATATTGCCAATTCTTTGTTCAGGTTTGAACTTTGCAAATTCAGCAAACTTCAAAGCTGTAGTGGGTCCAACTCTTTGAAAGCGTTTTGTCAAAAACGAAGTTAATGTTTCACCCTGAACAGTGTTTGCTAACTGTTTATAGTAACGGCTTTCAGGATCCATGTCAAGAGCGATAGATTGTGATTCCCCAAAGTCCCAGTAAGTTAGTTTTTTGTTTCCAACATCAATTTCTTCAATAGTGATCTTGCTTATTTTTTCAAAATCCATTTTTAAAAAAGACATCATGGCTATAACAACACGAACCTGTCGCGACAAATTTTTCCATTTTTTTTGTGCCTTTTCCATTATTCCTGAGTGGTTAAGATTTTTTTTAGACAACCCAAGTTCTTTTCTAACTTTTAGGATCATCTTATCATCAACTGTTGGAATTTGGAAATGTGTGTCTAACAACATACGTCTAATTGTTTCAACGTCGATTCCATGCGGGTGTGGTCTGATAATTGTTGGTGCTCTAGGCATTGTCCTGACAACTTTCGTATACCTGAACTTCTCACCCTTCGGGTCATCAAATGTAATAGTTGCATATGGCGTAATCAATGAGGTTTGATAGACATAATCACGAATTTTAGAACCTGCTTTTGCATAATCACCTTCTAAACAAATACTAACTGATAGTCCAGTTTTCGAAGTATCTTTTGTTTGATGTTTTAGTATTACAGGTTTGTTTTTCTGTATATCCAGTAACATTTCATATTCATCCTGAATTTTTCCATCAGTACTACTTTTCACTATAACAGGCTTGTTTGTTGTGATTTGACCATAAAGAATTGCCATTGTGGCTCCTAATCCAAACATTCCTCTAGCTTGTTTTAGACCAAATTTTGACCCGTACAATACAGTTCCAAATGCTAAAGGAACGTGCTTTGATTCAATACCAGGACCATTATCTTTCACAGTTAAGATGTACTGCCTTGGGTCAGGCTTTTCTGCATCAACCGCCTTTATAGACATATGAACATCAGGTAAAATTCCTTTTTGATCACAGGCATCAAGTGAATTTTCGACAAATTCACGAACTGCAGTGTAAAGCGATCGTGTTGGATTACTAAATCCAGCAAGATCTCTATTCCGATAAAAAAATTCACTAGGAGAAATTTGATTAAAAGATTCTTTAGAAGACATCTTGATCTTCCCATAGCTGTAATTTTTCTAGTTTTTCACGACGTCGCACAGATTCTAGTTTACTATATACAGAACCGTGCATACTTCCACTAGAAAGAGATGAAATTGCATCAATGGTAGATTTTAACTGGTTGGAAGAACCTATAACAGAAACAGTTTTACCATAAACTGAAATCGACGTATTGCTTAGACTCTCCACATTTTTTCGTGCTTTTCCTCCTTCTCCAATAATGCGCCCCTTAATCCGTTCCATTTGGTCTGTAGATTTTCCAACAAACTCATGTAAATCTATGATATGTAAAGTATTATCACCCTTTAACAACTTCATTGCATTTTCCGGGGAAAATCCACGACCTATAGCCAAAACAATTTCCACTGCCTTAAATGGTTGAATATCAGTAAAGTTCCCAGATCCGTTAATGAAAATTTCTCCAGAGTTACTATCTATTTGTAACGACACTGAACATCTTTTTTCAACTTCTCTCTTAGTTTTCCCAGATTTTCCAATTAAAACTCCTATTCGGTCTTGTGGTATTCTAATTAATTTTTCAAAGCTCATTTTGTATCTTTTTTAACACATCGATAGGATTTTTAACTGCTAGCCCCCTTTTAACAAAGAATCTAGATATGTTATTAATGTCTCTTTTTAGTAATTCCTGAGAGTTTGGATGTTGTAAATCAACAGCAGACCCCAGATCAAACAGAATCAAACCATTTTTAGTTTTAAATATATTATATTCAGAAAAATCACCATGAACTAGATGCGCTTTTTTGTAAAGTTGTTCGATTAGTAATATGGCTGATTTGTAGTCTTTGTTATTTACCTTGGATTCAACAAGAGTTTTTTCTGGAACACCATTTTTTCCAACAAATTCTAAGGCAAGTACATTCTTTCTGACTGCTATTGGTTTCACAACAGGTATGCCACATCCAATACAACTAATTAGATTCTGATATTCCTTCTTTGCCCACAAGTATACAAGATTTCGTGTACCACTCTTGATTCGAGAAAATCGTGGATCCCCCAAAATGTAAGAAGCACGTTTTTTAAAACTAGATGTGTTGATTAGGTATGTTTTCAGTATAATATCATCGTTATCTGGAGATACAGCCCAAAATACTACTGATTCCTTTCCTGCACGAACAACACCATTAACATAAGAGACAATTTGTGATTTTATCATTTCATAAATGGTTAGTACAGTTGGTTTGTCTAAAACTTCATTAATTGTTTTATTTTTTTTAAATCCATCATACAAAGATTTTTTTTTAGTTTTTAAAAAAAGTGTAGAGTCAAGAATAGAATCTATATCGTCAATATATTTAGAAGATTTTAGCTTTTTCATATTAAGCAAAAAATAATTTGCAAGTCAGAAATCTTTTGGTATGTGACCATTATCTTTCAGCCAATCCACCTGACTTAGAGTAAATCTCCATACAATGTCTCCTCTCTCAGTTTCTTTAAAATCCCATGGTGCTATAATTACAATATCATTATCACGAATCCAAATTCTTCGTTTTAATTTTCCTCTAATTCTGCCTCGTCTAGTTACATCATCAGTACATTTAACCATCACCTGATCACTGCCAAGTAACTTTAGCACTCTGCCCAGTAGCTCACCCTCTTCAGGTAATCTAATTTGTTTTAATGCACTTTCGTTTAAGACCTTACGCTTACCCATAGATAAAATTATAAATTTTTGTATATAATTGTGATGTTTCACACTTTGAAAACAATTAGAAAAGGAATTCCATCAATTTCCTTTACTCCCCTTTGTGAACCTATTCCCATGTTAACTGATAGAGAAATGATTTCTTTTCCAACCATGTTAATACTGTTACATTTTTTTAGCAGCTCCTTCGCCTCTTCTTTTTCAATATTATTTTTTCCATAAAAATTCTCAGTGATTTTTAAAGTAAATTTATCGCGAGTTAGTGTTTTCCCCAATATATCTGAGTCACAGATGTTTAACATATTCACATCTTTTTGGTTAATCAGACGTGCAGAAAACATTACGAGTATTTACCCTTAATTGTAGATTTAGCCCCGCATGCTTCACAAATGAGAAAAGATATTCTTTTTTCCTTTTCCGTTCTTGTATCAGGGCTTTTGCAGGTTGGGCACATAATATAGTCATTAACATAAATTTTGAGCAATCTGGTAAAATCGTCAGGGTCTCTTCTTCCAATGAACATTGCACTATCACCTATTCGTTCAGCAGGAACAGCAAACTCTTTTGATAAATATTGTAGTAGTTTTGCAGAATCTCTACGCATTATTTTTGGAAAATCAGAGAAGTTTCGTAAGTAAGTTCTCTGACCCTCCCACATCACGTCTACTGGAGGAAGTTCAAATCTAGAATCAGTCTCTGCAGAATTTTTTGAACGGTCATTATCTATTCGTTTAAGAAGTTTTTCGTAGACTGTTTTTTTCATTAGAAAAACAGTGATTAAACTACCTATATGGGTTTAGCTAAAAAAGAAAATGTTTTAAGGTTTACCTATTCGGAAAACATTATAAGGTTTACCTATTCGGAAAACATTAGTCCCACATTCTGGACATTTGCCTTTGACAGCAGGTCGTCCATTTTTTAGCGTAGTTTCTTGTGGATCTTTGATTTCTCTTTTGTCTCTACATTTTACACAATATGCTGTTGTCATTATAACAAACCACAAACAGCCTTGTATTTATGAAGTTGCTGTGAAATTTTTTTAACTAGAGGATAGAACAAAGTATAATTTTTCAATTAAAAATTTACTATATTTAACTAATTTTGACCATAAAAGGGCTTTTTTGATTTTTTTGTCCGGAATTAAAATTAATTAAAATTTCATAACAATGATACTTTTGAAAATGTTATGTATTATAAACAACATATTTAGATAATTTTTGGATGGCATCAAAAAAAGGGATTGGTATTACAGTAACTATTCTTGTTGGTGTTGTAGCAGCCAGTTTTCTGGTTTACCTAATTCCGGAAGATACAACGATGAAATTTGTTGTGTCTGACTTTGAAAAACATCTAGATGATATAGACGAAAGAACCTCAATGTTGTCAACAGCTATTGAGCAATCATTTGAAGATTTGATGAATCATAAAGTATCTCATGATGAATATTTTATTACTGCGGGGGTCACTCAATCACAAGTTAATTCGTTGATAATTGAATTAACTTTAAGTGGTGCACCACAAGAATGGGCCCCAAGCTATAAAATTTATGTTGACGCATTAAAAAAATTAAATGAACAGATCACTGAAACTATTGTTGTTGCAAATTTGATAAAAGATGATAATGTGGAGCCTATTAATGAAATAATTTCTAAAATTCATGAATTAAGGATAGAACTACATGACCTTGTTGAAAAATCAGATAGTTTAAGACCATGAGTAAAGTTAGTGTAATTGCTAATCTTCATACTCATAATAGTAGGAAATCATTAAAAAGTAATTTTGGTATAAAATAGATATGTCACTAAAGGGCAAATTGGAAAATGATGTCCAATCATCTACTGCTAGTAAGTTACTGGTGATTTGTGTAGACAGAGATGACGATGTAGGAGAAAAAACTGGAATTACTACTCCTGTGATTGGTAGAGATGCTTGTATTGAAGCGGCACAAAGATTGGCATTAGAAGATCCCGAAGATGCTGATTCTAATGCAATTTTTTCTGCGATAAAAACGTATGAAGATTTGGTAAGCAAAGGATACAATGCCCAAGTAGTTACAGTCACTGGTGTAACAGGTAGAGGTGTACAAGCAGATGAAAAAATTGCGGCAGAGATTAAATCAGTATTAAAGACATTTCATGCTGATGGATCTGTTATAGTATCTGATGGTGAAGACGATGAGATGGTTATTCCTATCATTCAAAATGTGATTCCAGTTGTATCAGTACAAAGAGTGGTTATGAAAGTTAGCAGAACAATTGAGCATTCGTATGCATTGTTTGGTAAATTCCTAAAGATGGTAGTATATGATCCAAAATATTCAAAATTTTTCTTGGGTGTTCCAGGAATTTTGTTACTTATTGGTGGAATTGGTGTTGTTACTGGATATACAGCTGAGATCTTTGCTGTATTAGTTAGCATTCTTGGTGGCGCATTTTTGATCAGAGCATTTGACGTTGACAAGGCATGGTCCAATTGGGCAAAGCCCACGCCAGAAGGATTTATTCGTCTATTTACACTGATAACTGGACTTATTCTAATAGCTGCATCAGTACCAGCTGGTATTGCTTCTGTTGGTATAGAAAATATTTCTGCCGATTTAGGCATTCTTCAAATTATTACTGATAATGTTATAGTTGGGCAATTTATTTCAGGTATGATTCCATTTTTGTGGATCGGTATTGGAACAATATTTGTAGGAATATTATTTAACAACTGGTTAAACAGAAAATTACGACACATCAGTGATATTCTTAGAGTAATTGCACTGGTTTCTGTATATCCAACTTTATACCAGTTTACAAATGTCTTAATCTATGAAGAAAGTTCATTTTCCTTAATCTTGCCATTGATAACAGGATTTGGAGTAACTGCTGCTTCTGCTACTATCTTAATACGAAAATACAAGAAAAAGAAGGAAAACAAATCATAATAAAATATTCTTTTTTGTGAAAATATTTTGTAATAACACATATCTGTGCCTACGTATTCTAATTAATTGAAAAAAGGTGATCTAACATTAATGGGATAGTGAATAAGATGTTGAATTTATCTGGGCTTTATAGATTCTATTCTGATAAACTAGAAAAAGAAATTACCGAAGGTGATATGCCAAATCATATAGCCATAGTTCTGGATGGTAATCGTAGATGGGCAAAACGAAACTTAGTCATAGAAAAACAGGGCCACTTTCAAGGCGCTGATGCAGTTGAAAATCTTCTTGATTGGTGTGAAGAATTTGATATAAAAATTATAACTTTGTATGTTTTATCAGCTGAAAACTTGGGAAGAAAAAATGAAGAGTTGGAATATATTTTTGAGCTGATTAAAACTAGATTAGAAAAACTCTACAACGATCCTAGAATTCATAAAAATAAAATGAGGGTCAAGGCAATAGGACGTATTGAATTATTGCCAGATTCTATTAAAAATGTAATATCAAGATTAGATGATGCAACAAAAGGTTATGATAATCATTTTCTAAATATTGCAATTGCATATGGCGGTCAAAATGAACTAGTTGATGCTGTTAAAAAGATTGGAAACAAGATAAAAGAAGGAAAACTAGACACAAAAGACATAGATAAAAATGTAATAAGGACGTCTGGTGAAAAAAGAATGAGTGGGTTCTTAATGTGGCAAAGTGCATATAGTGAATTGGTTTTTTTGGATGTTTTTTGGCCTGGGTTTAGAAAAATCGATCTTATGCGTGCAATCCGTGTATTTCAGAAAAGAAAAAGACGTATAGGAAAATAACCTGTTATGCTCATTAAAATTTAGAATCTTATGATAAAGGAAACATCTGCAGGTGCTGTTTTATTATGTAAGACTTCAGGTAAAAATGAATTTCTTTTATTAAATTATCCTCAAGGACACTGGGATTTTGTTAAAGGAAAAATGGAAGTGGGTGAAACACCACACGAAACTGTGAGAAGAGAAATGAGAGAGGAGACCGGTATTTCTAATTTTCAACTCATAGATGGCTTTGAAGAATATGTAGAATATAATTTTAGATTTAAAAATGAAGTAGTTGATAAAAAAGTGATTTTTTTCCTAGCAAAAACAGATATGAAAAAAATTTCCTTATCTCATGAGCATAATGATTATCTTTGGTTAGGATATAATGATGCATTAAAAAAGATTACATTTGAAAGTGCTAAAAATATTTTGGCAAAAGCAAATAAATTCTTGCTAGATACAAGCTCATAGTAATTGTTTTGCAGTATACACAGGCTCCTTTGAATTAAGAATTGTTCTTCCCACAATTAAAAAGTCACACCCATTTGCGATTGCCTGTTTTGCATCTCCGCCTTGAGTTCCAATTCCGGGCGAGTAAATATCCAGTTTTTTACCAGTAATTTTTTTACAGTGACTAATAATTTTCGGAAAAGTTGCACCAACAATTATGCCATCAGCCTTGTTGGCTATAGACCAGTCCAAGAATAGCTGGTATAACGACATGGTTTTAGAATTCTTTGAGAGTTTTACATTCATGTCATATGACATCTTAGCTTCAGGTGCACTCATATGACATAATGTGATTACCCCCTTGTTACATCTATGTGCTGATGTAATAATTTTTTTCAGGTTTGATAGACCCATAATTGGATTTACAATTACAGCATCAAATCCAAAATCCCATAATGTTTTTGTGGTTATTAGATTTGTATTTCCTATGTCATTGAGTTTTATATCAGCAATTGTTTGAAGGCCATACTGATGTGCAGTTTTATTGATTCTTACGATCTCTTTTTTTCCTAAAGGTAGAAGTAGATGGAAGTTTAATTTTATTCCACATAGATATTTGTGTAATGTTTTTATATTTTTGATTGTTTGTAAAACAAGTTTCTCATTACTGATATCATAGTCATTAGCAAGTATAATCCTACTATCCTTAGAGGATTGATGAATTCTAGTTTTGAATTTGGTCATAGTTGACCAATGGATGGGTTTCCTGTAGTTTAATTATTTTGATATAAGAGTATCCGTGTTCACCAGTGTTATTTACAAAAATGGGCTGTGTTCCATTAGTTGCGCTATGTTTTAGGAATGGTTTAGTTGGTTCTTGATTTAATACAACATAACAGAAAAATGAATCTCCATCCTCATTAAAATTTAGAAACACTCCAAGAAGCCATCTTCCATGAAATGGAAATGAAAACAATGGAAACGGTGCCTCATCAAAACCATAAATGGTCGAAGAGATTCAGGTAATGATTTAATTTTTACAATTGGAGAATAAAGTTTTGAGTTATCAAGAGTAGAATCTACCATTAAAGATTCTTCCTTGCCGGATTTGAATCCATAAGAGAGATAATGACCAAAATTTTCAATGGGAGAGTAATAAATTACAGGACTTTGTTTAAGCATGTCCATTTGCACAGAAAGAACTTTTTTTCCTTGGTGTTCATGAAGAAATGAGACTCTAGGTGACCTTTCTAACGCACATACTAATCTAGTAAATTCCAAAGGTGAATTTACTTGAATGTAGCTTGGAAATTTTACCATGATCAATAAAATGAAATACTACATTAAAGGTTAACCAAAAAATAACTACGTCCTAAGGTCTACAACATCATCCACGAGTGGACCAGTTCCAATAAGCGTGACAGGAACTTCAAGTTTCTCCTCAATATTTTTTATGAAAGATTTAGCATCGTTACTTAATTCATTCATAGATTTTACGCCTGAGCATTCAGGAAATCTCACATCTAGTTTTGTAATGGCTATTTGAGTTGCACTATTCAGCATTACTGCTCTTTGTGCTAGATTAAAGTCAAATTCTGCTGCACGCCTAGGTCTTCCAGTTACCGTGCCAAATTCAGCCCAGCCCTTTTTTTCGGTTTCCTCTGCACCAAGCTCACCAGGCATAGGTCCAGTTCCAACACGTGTCAGATATGCTTTAAACACAATTAGAACTTCATTCACATTTTTTGGTCCTAAGCCAACATCTGCACATATGCCTGCTGCAGTTACATCCTTAGAAGTAACAAATGGGTATGTACCATGCCACAACGAAAGATGAGTACCTTGAGTTCCTTCAACTAGAACTTCTTCTTTATTTTTTAATGCAGAATTGATTTCATCAGGCACATCTTTAATGTAAGAAGAAAGTGTTTCAATATCTTTTGCTATTTTCAAAGTTCTCATTGCCCTTTCAGCGTTTGCAGGACCAGTTCCTGAACCAGTGCTTCCAATCTTCTCCTTCAATCTGCCTTTAGAATCCTGATCAAGATGATTTTGTTCAATAATTCCACAAAGATTATCCAGAAATACTCTGCCAGAAACTCCAAATTCTTGTATTTCCTTTAGAAAGACTTGAGGATCAACAACTACACCAGGTCCAATCATGACTCTGGCATTTTTATTTAAAAATCCACTAGGTAACATTCTAACTTTGTAAGTATTATTACCATCTTTGATAGTATGCCCTGCATTTGGTCCAGCTCCACCACGAACAACTATTGTTGGATTGTCTTTTTTTGACAAATATGAGATGATTTTTCCTTTTCCTTCGTCGCCAAAAAAACCACCTACCACAACAGTTGAGGGCATACAAAAATACTAGAGTTTTCATATATTTAATTCAACAACAAGTTACGATTAATACCTCATACTACAAATAACAATTGTATTGTCTGAACCAAATTATGCGGGAAATATAATAATAAATCTTGCAAGTTTACCAGATTTTCTTAGGAAGCCCATCCTGAAGAAAAGAATGACTGAGTTTTTCTCGATGTCAGAACCTGAAAAATCAGAAATCATCAATAATGCCCTAGACGCTGGACCAACTATACCTTTTCCAAATTTTTCAAAACTGTTCAAGACATGGCTAGATGTGCTTTGCGTAATTTCTGAAGAAAATAGGCATGATATGTTTTCAAATTACATCAAACATGTGATTAATTCACCCCAAAAGATAATTTCGTTTAACTTGGATGGGATTCTTGAGATATTCCTAAGCTTGGAACAAGCAAATCAGGAAATTATATCAGCTTCAGTTCAAAATGTGGTTAAGGGTTTGGACGATGATTCAAAAAGGAAGTTGTTTTTGGTTATTCCAGAAAGCGCCAAAAGATTTATCGGCTTTTAGGCTGGCGGTTCTTCTGGATTTCTGTTTTCTTCATTAGTATAGTCAACAATGTCTCCTTCGGGAGTCAATACTCCAACAAATATTTTCTCATGTTTTTTTAGAAGTTTTCTATGATCCTTCAAGGACATATCTAGCCGCAATTCATTGATTACCATAACACGGTTTTCTTTCCACCCATCCCAACATTTAGTGCAGCAAGGATATGAAGCTGGAATTGGTTCTAATTCTTCATCATCTGTAATTTCATTCTTACATTTAGTGCAGGTTCGACTCATATTTAGAAAAATCAGATGCTCTTTTTATTTTTTTTCTATCAATACCAATAATAGGCAACAAGATAAGCAGAAATTATGAAGATTAAGTGTCCCAAATGTAAGGAAGAAGCTGAGCTTACTCCTGATTTTTCATTAGTTGCTTGCAAAAAATGTGATTATGAGATGAGCTATGGAGAATATGTTAGATATATTGCACATGCAGATTCTACATATTCAGATATTCTTGGAGACTATACAGGAAGCACTGAAGGCGAAAAAGCTGGTACGCTAGATGACTGGGATTAGCTTGTTATGTAATTAATCAAAAAGTAGGAAAACTTGTTCTCAAACCTTATTTAAAACAATTTATCAATAGTGTAATTGGAATTTTTACTTGAAATTATTTTAAATTTTCTTGGACTTGCAGTAGGACTTGTAATTGCTACCATGTCATATGTAGGTTACAAAAATACTGGTAGTCCTACATTATTCAGGTTAACAATAGCTTTTTTTGCCATTGGAATAGGCTTTGGAATACTGGCAATAGGATATGTTCTTGATGACTTTAATTTTCAAACAGGAAATATTAATCGTGGAATCTCAATCCTTGGTGTTGCTTCTCAAACAATAGGATATTGGTTCATTGCGTTTTCCCATACTATCAAAACCTTCTTCCCTAAATCAAGACGAGTACGTATTACGAGCGGTTTCATTTATTTTGTTAGTATACGGTTCAATTGAAACTATGATATCATATTTGAATGGAAAAAGATCTACAACTCTTTTTGTTGCTGTAGGTCTTGGCTTACTAGCACTGGGTGAATTTATTGGATGGTATTCGTTTGTGTTTCCAGAAACTATAATGTATTCAGTATCGATTTGTTTAAAAATCGGAGGATTGATTTCGTTAGGCTTTCCAATAACAAAAATCCCATTACGTAAAATTACATTTGATGATAATTCATGATGGATAAAATTGTAATAGCGAAAATGTGTGAGTATGTCAATTTCTTTTATCCTCTGGGTATATTGAAGAAAATTCTCGAATTTATCACAATTAATGGGAATAAGGAAATTATATGGCGCATAGAACCCGAATGGAAGTAATTGGGAATATCTTAACTACAACAAGGGACTATGCTGACAGCGATGAGTGCACGGGCATAACGCATTTAATTAGAAGGGTAAATATTTCCCATGGAAGAATTTCAAAAATTCTGAATAATTTAGTATCACAGGGACTTTTAGAACAAGTAAGTTCAGAAAGATCTTACAAGTATAAAATTAGCCCATCAGGAAAAGAATTTCTTTTAGCGTACCAAACTTTTAGGGACTTTTCTGAATATTATGGATTAACTATTTAGTTAGAGATGGATCCTTAAGATTGTCAAGAACTTGAGAATTTCATGTAATAATGTAGGTATCCAAAAGGCTGCTCAAATAATTAACAAGGGAGGAATTGTAATTTTCCCTACAGATACTGTTTATGGGATAGGATGTGATCCTTACAATCAGAAGGCAGTATTTTCATTATATAAAATTAAAAAAAGGGAAAAAACAAAACCGCTTCCCGTAATTGGATACTCAAAAAAAGAATTGGAAAAAATTGCCGAGTTTAACGATAAGGCAGAAAAAATTGCTGAAATGTTTTGGCCAGGTCCAATCACGCTAATTTTAAAAGTAAAAGATGAAAATATTAAGAAGTCTCTGGGACTTGGAAAAAAAATTGCTGTAAGGGTACCTAATAATCAATGTGTTCTGTCACTTCTTAAGGAATGCAAATTACTAGTGGCAACAAGCGCAAACATTTCAGGTACCACATCACTTACGGACCCCAATGATTGTAAAAGAGACCTAAATGGATATGATTTGTTAATTGATGGGGGAATTTTATCAGATAATGGTGAATCAACAATAGTTGACTTGGTGATCAAGAACCCGAAATTCTTAATTCTGGAATGAGGGGTGTTTTGACAGTTAGCACAGTTGTAAAACCATTAGAAGTAATAGATTACGCAAAAAATAAGATAAATGAAGAACCATGGTTTATGCGTTATTGCCTTAGAATAATTCCAATTCAGATTGTAACGGACACAGATATTGGTAAAATAAAACAAAACGTAACTAAATTGAAGGAGTGTATTCAAAAAAATGATTCTTTTCGAATTACAGTTGAAAAGAGAGGTTCAATTATCTCAAGCAAGGAGATTATTACAGAGATTGCAAAATCCTTATCCAACAAAGTTTCGTTGGAAAACCCTACTTGGATCATATTGATTGAGGTTCTTGGCAACAAAACTGGGATATCAATTTTAAAAAATGATGCCTTGTTTAGTTTAGAGAAGTCTAAGCGTAATCTAGAATAACACAGCGGCTTTTTCTACAATAATATCTTCTAATGGGTCACTTGATGAGAGTGCAGACATTTGTTTTTTGGATATTTTAAATTGTTTTTTTAAAAATGAGCGATTGTTTTTTGAAAGCGGTTTTGGGTTAAGAAATGACATAAGATCAGAATTTAGCCTATCCAAAGTTGATTTTTTGCCTATTGCAATTATTACAAAATCATTTTTTGGTTTTCTGCCGGCAACCTTAATTGCATGAGATATTTGTGTGGTGCACGCAAATCTCAATAATATGTCAGTTTCAATTTTTTTTGAAAGTAGCGTTTTATTTTTTTTTGCATAAAGAGATAATGCAAGTATTTTTTTTATATAACTTACATCAAGAATAAACCTAGAATTTATTGCCTGTATGATTAAGTATGGATATTTTTCCCTCAATTTATTTAAAAATTCAATATCAAGTTCCCCGTTAGTAGTTATATCAAAAATTTCAACATTTGAATTTGTTATCGAAAATTGTATTCTAGAAGCAGATCCTCCATGAATAATTGGAATAATACTGATAACATCATTATCTTCTAATTTAGTATCTAATCCATCTAACGCAGAAGAATCTATACCGTTTACTGCAATAAGCAAATTTGCTATATCAAATTCTAAAGTATCTTTTGGTTTTATCTGGATCAAGTGGTTAATCAATTCAGATAATGTTGAAATATTTTTTTCAAATGACATAGTATCAGTAGAAAATGACTTTTTTGCACCACCCAGCAGTTTAACAGTAATCAACAAAAGTACTCCATATCACTTCAAAATTAATCTTATAATTTCAATATTCAAAAATTAGTCAGCTAAAGATGTTTTTACTGCAGATTTTTATGATGATGCTTCAGCTGGTTGTGTATCTCCAACTGTATCCAATTTCTTTCCATCAAGCTCCACTTCTTTAGTACTTGCCATACGTTTAGCTTTTTCTATTTTCGCCTTAAATTCATTTTTTATAAATTTCGTAATATAACCAGCCAGCTTATTTTTCAGTGTTTTAGAAGTAATTTTGGATATATCGTTCAATGCCTGCTTATTTTTAGCGAAATCAACTCCAAATTTTTCTTTATGATCCTGTAAGACCTTCATTGAAAGCATCTTTATTCTGTTCACTATAAACCGAGAAATTTGCACCTTAGATGCACAAAAAACAACACTTGGAATAAAGTCTATTTGAGCAATTTTGTTACCGAAACATCTAGAATATCTTACTGGTCCGTCAGTTTCTACTAGAATTCTATTTTTGTCCGCTTTAGATAGTAAGACTTGTTTGTCCTTTGCGTATGTCATGACTGGACCAAAGGAAACATAGTATCCTAAATCCATTGCTTGCTTTAGTTGCTTTTTGTTTCCATCAAACCAATGTAATAAAATTGTAGGAGCATTATATGATGGTAGGATTTTTAGTATCTCGGTAAGTGATTTTCTAGAATGGATTGAAACAGGTTTTTTAAATTTTTCTGCATAAGAAAGTTGGGCTCTAAAAACTTGTTCCTGTTTTAACAATTCCTCATCTGAGTTTGAATATGTAGGATCTAATCCAATCTCGCCTATCCCTGAAATTGTTTCTTTATTTTTGTTTATTAATTCAAATACAGGTTGAACATCATCTTGTGCTTTTTCTGGGTGCACACCAATGAAGGGAAAAACCAAGTTACTCTTTTTCCCAAGCTCAAGAGTTTTTTTTGATGAAGTATAATCCATAGAAACACAACATGCCTTAACGTGAATTTTTTTCATGGAATTAAGAATTCGAGTGATATCATCCTCATATTCCAAATCAGAGAGATGGATGTGGGCGTCATAAAGCCAATTCATTACTAGATAAAACCTGAACAGCCTAAAATAGTCTGTTTTAATCAGTCTTCTATCAGTATTTTTTTTACTAATGTTCTTTTATCATATATTCATTAAAAAAATTTATGAGATCATCAGAACTGGGGCTCTCCGCTATGTATCGTATTTTAAAAAAATCTGGCGCTGAACGTGTTAGTGATGAATCTGCCAATGAGCTTAGGAGGGCTATAGAAGAAATAGCCGAAGCTATTGCCAAAAATGCGGTAGATATGTCAAACCATGCTGGAAGAAAAACTGTGAAAGCCGAGGACGTTAAACTAGCTTCTAAACAATTTAACAAGTATTAATCTAAAGAGTTAATTGCTGATTTTGTGTTTTTTTTACTGCGGTGAGGTAGTACAGTCCGGTAGTGCATGGGCCTGCAAAGCCTAGTGTCGGGAGTTCAAATCTCTCCCTCACCTCTTT
>LULL01000182.1_pt1 | contig 25537 bp, 21 predicted proteins | sample 728161 | NCBI WGS metagenome assembly LULL01 (sample SAMN03860290, study PRJNA289734) | marine metagenome | biome: seawater column; feature: ocean; material: water; isolation source: Red Sea water column Station 149 - depth 500m | place: Saudi Arabia: Red Sea | collected 2011-10-15 | depth 500 m
CCTATATATAGCATATTCCATGTTTATAGAGCATCCAGATCCAATTTGAGATATTGGATGATTAATAGATTTGTTTTTTTCAATAGCGGCAGCAAAATATATCCCATTAACTGATTGTGATACAATAACATCAGAATCACTTATAATGTTAGGTAAAATAAAACCTATTTTCTTTAAGATTTTTAATGAACTTCCAATATTAATGAAATCATTTGTGTTTCCTAATTTTCCAAGAATTAAATATTCATATAATTTAGATAAATAATGTCTTTCTAACAACTCCATAGCTCCATGCAAAATAGCTTCTTGTTTAGAAGTTCCTAAAGCAACACCTGAATTCGTTCCATACTTAGATAAAAAAAGCTCAGCAGAGTTTTTTTGTTTATTATTACCATTTCTTAAAACTATAGGAAACAAGATTTCCTTACTAGGATTAAAGAAATCTACCATTTTAGCACATGACAATATGTCATTTTGAAAAAATGATAAATTCCTAAAAATACCATCTTTATTTATATTATTTATTGATATGATTTCACTGCATTTATTTTCAAAAGTAATTGATTTATTTTCTTTTAATATTAAATGTTCAATAGCTTCTGCTATTGCTCCTATTTCATGATTGTTACCTTTTCCTGATCCTATGCTATTTATATTTTTATTAAATATTTCTACATTACTAACATAGTTAATATCATCATTAATATTGAATTTATATTCTAAATCCAACTCTGTTATTAATGATAGTACAATATTTTTATTGTCTTCTTTTTTTAAATCTCTTTCAAATTGTTGCATTTAATATTTCCAATTAAATTATATAGCACATATAACAATAAAGTTATATGTGCTAAAACTTTAAGAAGCTAGGAAGTTAAGAAAAGATTTTTCAGAATCAACTAAACTAGCAGGACCCATTTTAACAATTTCACTGCGTTTGTTTCCCATTTTATATTCCTCATATTGTGAAATAAGTTAACTATTAAACTTTATTGTTTAAGTAATTTACTTATTTAAGTTTTAATAAATTATTGAATAAAATATCCAATAAATATTATTTACCATAAGTTAAAAAAAGGTTTGTGTGGTTTATGTAAATAAATATAATGCCATTTATTTGTGCTTATTTGATCCATTTTAGTGCGATTTTTTTAAATCCTATTGTATTATTTATTATAATTTTATTTTTGATAGATTTCTATATTACAGAATATATTGGATCGTGAATAATTTGATTTTTTAATCAATGATACTTGATTATTATACTGTTGATTTTATTTAATTTACTCAATTAAATTTCATTGAAATATAAAAAATAGTACATGTATGTTGAAAACTGCACCAAAAAATTACATTTTTATTAAACATAAGTTAATTCTAATAAATTTCAAAATATGAAATTGCTTATTTAACCCGAATCCTGTTTAAGCTAATGAATTCATAATATGAATTTTTGGCTTATTCTAATGAGTAAGTTGATATGCACAGAGTGATGCGTAGACTCCACTGAGCAATCCAGTAATACTATGTGCTTTAGCCCAAGTCCTGGTACAGTTATGATTCATTTGCGTTATTTTATATACCGAATCAGAAAAATTTAAAATTCATTTACCTTTAAAATCAGGTAATCGCCTTTCAAGCATAGCGCTTACACCCTCTTCGGCATCTTGAGATGAAAATAACGGTTTGAGATAACTATCCATTTTCTGAAATGCAAACATCTGCCCTTCGGTTACAGCATCGGTTGCAGAAGCTAATAGAGCCTGCACAGCAAGTGGCGCAGCAATACAAATTTCTTGAGCGACCTCGATAGCACGATCTAGCTGTTTACCTTTTTCAACGATCTCCGAAAGCAAATTAAGTTTATCTGCTGTTTGGGTATCAAAGGTTTTACCCGTTAACAAATATGGCATCGCTTTTTGCCAACCTGCTGCTTGTACAAATCTTACTGTCGCGCCACCAAATGGCATAATTCCACGTAACACTTCAAGCTGTCCAAATATGGTGTCTTCACTTGCAATCACTACATCAGCATTGAGCATTAACTCAACGCCTGCGGTATAACAAAAGCCTTGTACGGCGACAACAATAGGTTTCGTTCTATGTCGTCCACTCACACCCCAAGGATTTACTTGACCTTCCTCAAAATTAAAAATTCCTTGTGGAATTTTCGGTTGTAATTCGACCAGATCTAAACCCGCCGTGAAATGATCACCATGTGCAAAAATCACGGCGCAACGCAATTCAGGATTATTTTCATATTCAGTTAAGGCTAGGGATAAATCGGCAATCATATGACTGTCAAAAGCATTACGCTTTGCGACCCGATCTAAGCCGATCAACATAATATGTCCCATTATTTCTCGACTTACTTTTCCTAAGCTCATTTTATTTTCCTCTTTGTAATCATCATCTCGGTAATAAACTAATTGATGGTTTAAATATCTTCAATGTATGTCTTGTAGATTTTTTGGCTTAAACACAACTCTTTTTTTGATTTAATTAAAAGTATTTCAATCATCATATTTTAGGTATTTTTGCATTGATTAGAAAAATGAATAAACAGTGAATTTTTTTAATCAGAAACTTGATTAAATACTGATTTAATTTACCTTTTCAAAATTCAGCTCGATAAAATCAATATAAAAATATGTCTGAATTCTCAAACTAAACGGATCAACTTTTAACTTCGCCTGACCATTTCAACCATGTGCACTGATTTGTCGCATCATCATTTTGACGTTATTATAGTCAATATGAAGAAAATGATGTCGAGCAAAGCACACACTTATTCTTATAGATTCAAACGCATTATCATCTATCAATGATGTTATACGGACCCTCTATCGACTTAAAAAATTTAAGAAAAATATCGAAAGGAAAGGTTTTGTATGACTTCCACTACAGAAACAAAAGGATTTTTTAAAACAGCAATCTTACTTCCTGTTTTTATTCCAGCCGTTATCGTCATTGTCTTCGTGCTATTTGGAACAATCAGTAATCCAGAATTAGCAGGTCAATTTTTCTCAGAAGTTCTTAACTATGTAACCCATACTTTTGGTTGGTTCTACATGTTAGCCGTCGCAACATTTCTTATTTTTATTGTTGGGATCGCAATGAGTAGCTGGGGAAATATCAGATTAGGCCCTGATCACGCTGAGCCAGAATATAGTTTTTTATCATGGTTCGCGATGCTATTTTCAGCAGGTTATGGTATTGCGCTTTTATTCTTTGGGGTGGCCGAACCTGTTTTACATTTTAGTCAGCCACCTCAAGGGACACCAGAAAGCGTAGATGCGGCCAAACAAGCCATGCAAATCGCCTATTTCCATTGGGGTTTCCATATCTGGGCAATCTATGGCGTAGTTGGCTTATCACTTGCCTATTTCACTTTTCGTCATGGTTTACCACTGGCGATGCGTTCGACATTATTCCCCTTAATTGGAAATCGAATTAATGGTTGGATGGGACATACCGTCGATACCTTTGCAATTTTAGGTACTTTATTTGGGATTGCCACGACCTTAGGATTATCTGTAACGCAAATTAATACGGGGATGAATTACTTATTCCCTTCTATCCCAATTAGCACGCCTGTGCAGATTGCAACCATTTTAATTATCACGCTGTTGGCAACTTTTTCCGTTGTTGCAGGTATGGATAAAGGCATTAAGCGACTCTCCATTATTAATATTGGACTTGCTGTTGCGCTCATGTTGTTTGTATTTATTGTTGGCCCAACCTTATTTATTTTACAAACATTTGTTGAAAATACAGGGAGCTATCTCAGTAATTTAGTTGAACGCACTTTTAGTTTACAAGCCTATACCTCAAATGACTGGATAGGAAACTGGACTTTATTCATCTTTGGCTGGACGATTTCATGGGCGCCATTTGTTGGTATCTTTATTGCGAAAATTAGTCGTGGACGAACCATTCGACAGTTTATTGTCGGGATCATGCTCATTCCAACCTTTTTCACGTTCTTATGGTTTTCAGTCTTCGGTGATACCGCTCTGCATTTGATTATGGTCGAGGGTTATCGCTCACTGGTGCAAGATGTTCAACAAGATAAAGCAATTGCCTTATTTAAGCTCTATGAACATTTACCACTCACGTCTTTATTATCCTTTCTCAGTGTTATTTTAATTATTACGTTCTTCGTAACCTCAGCAGATTCAGGCTCATTAGTGATTGATTCCCTTGCCTCTGGCGGGGTAACAGATACTCCGATTTGGCAACGTATCTTCTGGTCGACCACACAAGGATTAATTGCTTCAGCATTACTACTTGCTGGTGGTTTAACGGCTTTACAAACGGCCTCTATTGTGAGTGCTCTGCCCTTTACGATCATTATGTTGATTGCAATTGTTGGAATGTGCCGAGCCTTGGTGATTGAACAACATCGCAATGCAAGCTTAACTCACCATCAACCAACCCAACACGCCCCTGAAAAAAGTGATAATACAGAATCCTTAATTCAACGTCGTCTACACTGTCTTGTAACGTTCCCAACTCAGCAACAAGTGAGTCAATTTATCGCAACGACGGCTTATCAAAGCATGGAAGCGGTTAAACAAGGTTTCCAAGACAAAGATTGGCCATTTGAAGTGATTTACGATGAAGTCAATACGCGAGTGCAACTCAGACTATCCGAACTCGATAATGTTGAATTTATCTACGAGATTAGGATGTGTGAATATACGATTCCAAGCTATATGAAAGACTTGAAGCGTAAGGAATACGCTGATCAAGAAAAATATTATCGCGCTGAGGTTTTCTTACTTCGTGGTGGTCGAGCGTATGATGTTTATGGTTTTGATCAAAGTTCTCTCATCAATGATATTTTAAATCAGTTTGAGAAATATCTTCACTTCTTGCATATTTCACCAAGCACTTTACCATGGAAAATGGAAAGTGATATGCATCATTAATCTGACAGCAAAATGCCCCAAATTATGTAAATAATTTGGGGTTTTTACTTTTATGGTTTTGATCTTCCCTCATACATTCAGATAACACGATCCTATTTTAAGTACCAATTTATGCTACCTTATCCCTATTCAAAAATAGGGATTTTCTATTTCATGACTGTGCGTTTTTTTCATACGTCTGACTGGCATTTGGGACAGTTTTTTTATAACCACTCACGCCAATATGAACATGAACAATTTCTTGCATGGTTACTGGAACAGATCAAAATAAAACAACCGCATGCGCTATTGATCGCGGGTGATATTTTTGATGTCATCAATCCCAGCTCACAAGCACAAAAACAACTTTATCAATTTCTCGCAGATGCGCATGATCTTGCGCCACAAATGCAAACTTTAATGATTGCAGGTAATCATGACTCAGGTTATCGCATCGAACAAGTTGAGCCTTTATTAGAAAAATATAATGCCAAAACCGTCGGAGTGATTCGTTGGAATCAAGACAAAAGCCTCGACTTGGAGCGTTTAATTTTACCGATTTATGATGAGCAAAAACAGATTGTGGCGTGGTGTATTGCCCTACCTTTCTTGCGTTCAGCAGAAATCACTGGGTTTAATGAACACACCACCAACAGCCAAAATGCGATTGCTTATTTACATCAACAATTAATTGAAGAAGCTAAACGTCGTAAAACCGATGACCAAGCACTAATTTTAATGTCACATGCACATATGCAAGGTGGAGAAACCTCTGATTCAGAGCGACCAATTATTATTGGCAATGAAGAAGCACTTTCGACTGCTTTATTCGACGACAGTATTGATTATGTTGCTCTTGGGCATTTGCATAAACCACAGAAAGTTCAACATCCACATATTCGCTATAGCGGCTCACCGATCCCACTTTCATTTAGTGAAATCAACTACAAGCACCAAGTCGTTGATGTCACAATTGACTCAGCAAATATTGAAAATAAATTTTCTTTTGACGTCATTGCGATTCCACGATCAATTCAGTTGCATAAAATCAAAGGCGAATTGAATGAAGTTATGCAGCGTCTTAAAAATTTACCAAATGAACCCATCGAAAACATTGATCACCGAGAATATGTCGATATCGAATACCACACCGCCACAACCCAATTTAAGACAACAATTTGAAGATGCTCTACCTAAAGATCGTTATCGCTTGGTACGCATTTCAAGACAGTATTTGTCTACTGAAAACTCAACTGAAACTAAGCAAAGTGTCAATTTAGAACCGCCAACACCTGAAAAGCTTTTCCAGCAAATTTGGGAGAAAAAAGGATATGACAATGATAGTGAAGTTATCAAAGACTTTATGAGCCTCGTTGCTGAAGCACAAAAACAACTTGAAGATGATCAGACTGTTTAAGGATTTGCCGTGAAAATTTTATCGATTCGACTTAAAAATTTGGCATCTCTTGCAGGTGAACATTTTATTGATTTTGAAAGCGAACCACTGGCAAGTGCTGGTTTAATTGCCATTGTCGGCAAAACAGGCGCAGGTAAATCTACACTACTTGATGCGATGTGTTTAGCTTTGTTCAATCAAATTCCTCGTCTTAAATCGAGCGATGGCAAACTGGTCGATGTTGATGGTTCAGAGCTGCTGACTAATTCCCCTTTGACAGTATTACGTCGTGGGACGGGACATGGTTTTGCTGAACTGTGTTTTGTTGCTCAGGATCAAAAACATTATCAAGCACGTTGGGAAATTAAACGCGCCCGTGAAAACCCAAATGGCAAACTACAAAGTGTACAACGGTCATTAAAATGCCTGACTGATGGTGTGGTGATTGCAGATAAAACCAAAGCCGTAGAAAATCATATTCAACACATTACCCAACTCAGTTTTGAACAATTCACCCGTGCCGTGTTACTCGCGCAATCCGAAGTGACCGCATTTTTAAAAGCACGTGATAATGAACGTGGTGAATTATTAGAATATCTCACCAACTCTAGTATTTTCGCCAAGATTGGACAATTGGCTTTTGAAAAAACCCGTGATATCAGCAATCAACGCAAACAACTGGAAAATATACTGGGTCATATCGACATCCGTTCAGATGAAGAAGTTGCTGAATTACAGAACCATTTTCAACAAAAACAACAGCAGGTTCAACAGCTTGAAATTGAAAAAAATCACCTCAAACAACAACAGCAATGGTTTGAGCAACGAGATAAAATCAACAATGAAATTGGATTAAAACAACAACAGTATGATCAGCAACTTAAAGCACAAGAAACCATTACCAAAGATCGCCAATTACTGGGTCAATTAGAACAGTTTGCTGAGATACGCCCTGTTGTATTTCAAGAGCAACAGTTGCAAAAAACATTGCAACAACTCGAAACAGCGTTTCAACAACGGCGACAAAGTTTTACAGCATTATCGGCTCAGTTCGAACAAGAGAAAAAACAATATACTCTGGCTGAAACTGCATTAAATCAATTTCAAGATTTCGAAAAAAAGCATCAAGTTGAACTAATGCAAGTACGCAAGTTTGTGCAGGAGCGCGACTATATTGCTGAAGAATATAAAAAAACCAAAACTCGAGTGAATCAACTGGAAAGCCAGCAGCAACCACTCATTGAGCAACACCAACTGCTTGAACAACGCATTAAAAATTTAATTACGCAACATACGACCTGTTTAGAACAGTTAGAACACAGTGCTCAATACGCGCCTTTAGATAAAGGTTTAAATGCCCATATTCAACAACTTAAGCAATTTATTCAGCAATATCAAAAAGTAGAAAATGCGCTCGGTTCTATTCAACAAGCACAAGCGAAACTTGAGCAAGATCAAAATATATTCGACAGTTTAATCACACAATTTGGTACAACCCAACACATTGAACAGCGTACTGAGCAGCAATTGAAATTAAAAGAAGCTCAACAGATTCAACTCAATCAATTGGATGTAATTCAACAAAAACTTCAGCATTATTTTGAATTAAAAAAAGAGGTGCTTACCTCGCAAAACAAATTTGATGCTATACGAACACAATCTCAACAGCTAGAACAACGCAGCAAAAAAACTGAGCAAGATTATCATGCTGCTAAAACTGAACGTGAGAAACTACAACAGGTTTTGCAACAACAACGTCTACTGCATGCTGAAAATATTGAACATCTACGTGCTGAACTCAAACACGGCGAAGCCTGTCTAGTCTGTGGCAGTACCGAGCATCCTTATCGTGATGATGAGAGTCAAATCTCTAAAGCGCTGTATGAATTACAGCAACAACAAGAACAACAAGCAATTCAGCAAGAACAACAACTTTTTCAAGTTTGGCAAAATACACAACAACACTTCACCCAAAGCCATAGTGAACAAAATCAATTGCAACAACAGTTACAGCAGTTGAATGAAAAATTAAAAACACATGATCAAGTGTTACAACAGCATGTATCACAGACGAATATTCAACTCGATTTCAATCTCAGTGAGCATGACATCACGAATAAGATGCAAACATTCATTTTAGAGTCGACGCAGGCTCAACAACAGCTTGAAAAGGAATTACAACAACTTAACCAAGCCAATAAAGATCAGCATACGCTCAATCAAAATATTCAGAATACCCGTCATCAACTCCAAACCATAGAGCACTTACAACAACAGATTCAGCATATCGTGGACTGTCTCAATACAGACGATAAAACTTCATGGTCTAAGCAAGGCGTGTCATTCTCACAACAAGTCTTACAAGCATTGCAACAACGCAGCCAACAAATAGAACATGCGGAATCACTCACCAAACAGAAAGACCAATTCGATCAGCAGCTAATTTTATTAAAGAGCAATTTGGTAGGACTTACCACTCAACAAGTTGAATGTGCACAACAGCTAAAAGACATCGAAATTAAAGGCAAACAAAATACTGATGCTGCCAATCAACTAATCTTGACCATGACAGGTTCAACTAAAATCAAAGCCAATGAATGGTTACAACAGCATGATCAACAACGTCAGCAATTACAAAACCAATATCAGCAGTTAAAGCAGAGTTTTGAACAGGCTCGTCAAAATTTTGAACAACAGAAAAACGTACTCGATCAACTCAAATCACAACAGCAACAGAATCATGCGTCTTCGGAACAATGTAAAACTGAAATTAACAGTTGGTTAGCTCAACATCAAAATTTTGCAGAAGTTCAACTCAACGAATTAGTTGCGATTTCATCAGCTCAAGAACAGCAGATTCGGAGTGCAATACAGCAAGCAGATCATACGCTCAGTGAAGTAAATTCTGCACTAAGAACTATCCAAGAACAGTTGAATACACATCTTCAATCAGAACCGAATATTCAGGTTGAACAACTCACTGAATTGATAAATACCAATCAAGAAGTTTTGCAGCAAGCAACAGATCAGCGAGATCAATTAAAAGTTCAACTTGAGTTACATCAGCGTAGCATTGAGAAACAAAAACAATTTGCCGAGCAAATCCAGCAGGTTCAACAGCAAGAACATCGCTGGAATAAAATCTCTAGTCTGATTGGCGATTCTAAGGGTAAAGAATTCCGAGATTTAGCACAGCAATATAACTTGGATATTTTGCTCGAATATGCCAACCAACAATTAGCGATGTTGTCTCAACGCTATACATTAAAGCGCTTGGATAATTCGCTAAGTCTTGCCATTATCGACCATGATATGGATGGTGAAACTCGTTCTGTGGCTTCATTGTCTGGTGGTGAATCGTTCCTGACTGCCTTGGCAATTTCTTTAGCGATTGCCAATATGGCTTCTGGTTCAATGAAAATCGAATCTTTATTTATTGATGAAGGCTTTGGGACTCTCGATGCATCTTCGCTTCATATGGTCATGAATGCGCTTGATCAACTACAAAGTCAGGGACGAAAAGTGATTTTAATTTCCCATATTCAAGAAATGCATGAACGGATTCCTGTACAGATTCAGGTACAACCCATTGGTTCAGGTTCAAGTCGGGTTGAGGTAATTGGATAATATTAAAAAGCCTCGATATTCTACCGAGGCTTTTCTTAACTTTAGTTTAATATAGCTAGAAGTTAAAAGTCTTTATTTCAAATTTTTAATCGAATAGATTAAATTTAACACCCAAAAGTAGAGCATTATTTATTTTAATTATTCTCTTTTAGCTTATTCACTAATTTAGCTTCATAATCATCTAAAGCAAGATTAGTATTTTTAATCCACATAGCCCCTGTCACAGCTTGAAGCGATTTCGTTATTTTTGTTTCAACCACAATTTTTTTTGCTGGTTCTTTGTCGTTTAAAATAGTAGTTTCTATTTCAGTATTTAATTTAGCAGCCCAGAATCCAAGCTCAACCCACGACCAAAATTTATCTATTTTCACTGAGATCACTAAATCTGCATTTTGGTAGTTTGCTTCTGATGCAGGTACAACTCGATATCCTGATTGATTTAAAGCACTGACGACTCGCTTTTCGACTGTAGAAGCTACAGTACCATCACGCAGCATAATATCTCCAAGCGCTTTACCATAACCATTTCTTTTTCTTGCTATAGCCTTTGCTTTATCGTCTGCTGTTGCTTTCTCTAACCCACCTTTTAATGAAGGAATATTTGGCGTTTTTGGTTTTTCCTCAAACACTCGATCATCTTCTACAATTTTGATAATAGCTGTTTTATTTAGATTCTCTGGTTGAGCTGTTACTTTAGGATCTGCTAGGGTTACTAATCCTCTTGTCGTAACACAACCAGAAAGGACAACAACTAACATCAACAAAGATGCCATTAAAATTCTATTCATGATATAACTCTATAAGTTTTCTAATACTAAATGAATTGAAAAATGATTTAAAAAATAAGATTGAGTAACTCAAAATCAATCTTATTTTAAAATAATTTTAATATAGTTAAAAAAGATTGCATTAAAAATTATTGCAACTCATTTTTAAACTAGACATTCTACATATTTAATTATTATCTACAATTTAATTCTAAGTATTAATTAACTTCTTTTTCCAAACAACGCCGTCCCTACTCTTACCATCGTTGAACCTGCTGCAATTGCAGCATCTAAATCAGCAGACATTCCCATACTTAAAGTATCCCAGTCTTGTGGCTGTACATGTTGAGATTTTACTTGCTCAAATAGGGCTTTAGCATCTGCAAATGCAGCATGATTTTCAGGTGCAGGAATCACCATCAAACCACGTAAACGGATATTTGGAAGTCGGCTAATTTGTTTAACTAACTCACTAACTTCTTCTGGCTGACAACCATCTTTGGAATCTTGCCCATCAATATTCACTTGCAAACAAATATTCAAAGTTTTTTGAGATTCTAAGCGCTGACTCGATAAACGCTCCGCAATAATCAAACGATCAACCCCATGTACCCAGTCAAATTTTTCAGCTAAATGTTTGGTTTTATTGCGCTGCACATGTCCAATAAAATGCCATTCGATCTCTAAATCTTGTAACTCTTCTATTTTGGTCAGTGCTTCTTGTAAATAGTTCTCACCAAAACTACGCTGTCCAACGGCATACATTTCTCTAAGCGCTAAACTTGGATGTGTCTTTGACACGGCTAACAATTGCACTGTTGCAGGATCACGTTGGGCTTGCTGACAAGCTTGTTCAATTTGACTTAAAACAGATTGGCGGGATTGTTCCGATTGATTCATTGACACAGTTCTCATTTATGAAATCTTTTTTTGCGTTCACATTCTATAAGGTGTTGGTAAGCTAGAATGAAAGCCGTATATTATTCTACAAAATAATGAGACATTTTTGATTGTTTCGGGGAAATTATGGATATTACAGAATTACTCGCCTTTTCAGTAAAAAACGGTGCTTCAGATTTACACCTTTCTGCGGGTATGCCGCCTATGATTCGTGTAGATGGTGAAGTTCGTCGTATTAACTTACCTGCATTAGAACATAAAGATGTACACCGTTTGGTGTATGACATTATGAATGACAAACAACGTCGTGATTTTGAAGAAGATCTAGAAACAGACTTTTCATTTGAAGTACCAAATATCGCTCGTTTCCGTGTGAACGCATTCAACCAAAACCGCGGTGCTGGTGCAGTATTCCGTACCATTCCTTCAAAAGTTTTAACGATGGAAGATTTAGGATTGGGATCAATTTTCAAAGAAATTTGTGACTATCCACGTGGAATTGTACTTGTAACAGGTCCAACAGGTTCGGGTAAATCAACCACCTTGGCTGCGATGATCGACTATATTAATGAAAATCGCTATGACCATATCTTAACTGTCGAAGACCCAATCGAATTTGTACACCAATCAAAAAAATGTTTGATTAACCAACGTGAAGTTCATCGTGATACACATGGATTCAATGAAGCACTTCGTTCTGCGCTCCGTGAAGACCCTGATATTATCTTGGTCGGTGAGATGCGTGACTTAGAGACCATCCGCCTCGCTTTAACTGCAGCCGAAACAGGTCACTTAGTATTTGGAACGCTACATACCACCTCAGCAGCAAAAACCATTGACCGTGTGATCGATGTCTTCCCTGCTGAAGAAAAAGACATGGTACGTGCCATGTTGTCAGAATCGTTACAAGCCGTTATTTCTCAAACACTATTGAAGAAAAATGGTGGCGGTCGTGTTGCTGCACATGAGATTATGATTGGTATTCCTGCGATTCGTAACCTTGTACGTGAAAACAAAGTTGCACAAATGTACTCAGCGATTCAGACGGGTGCTAACTATGGTATGACAACGCTAGATCAAAGCCTGAAAACCTTAGTTTCTAAGGGATTAATTAGCCCTCAAACAGCCCGTACTGTTGCTAAACAACCTGAATCATTCCTATAAAAATAAATGGATTAGAGAAATATCATGGACTTTAATGATTTACTCAATTTGATGATTCAGCAAAATGCATCTGACTTATTTGTCACTGCTGATGTTGAACCATCAATGAAAATTAATGGTCAGATCGTACCTGTATCAAAAACTAAATTGTCTGGGGAAATTGTTGGTCAACTTATTCAGTCAGTAATGACTGATAAGCAACGTAAAGAGTTTGCAGAAACTCGTGAATGTAACTTTGCCATTACCAACCGTGAAAAAACTGCACGTTTCCGTGTGAGTGCATTTCAGCAACGTGATATGCCTGGCATGATTTTGCGTAAAATTGAAACGCACATCCCGAGCATGGAAGATTTAAAATTACCCGAAGTTCTTAAAGAACTTGCAATGACCAAACGCGGTATCATTATTTTTGTTGGCGCAACAGGTACTGGTAAATCAACTTCTTTAGCATCAATGATTGGCTTCCGTAACCATAATTCGAAAGGCCATATCATTACCATCGAAGATCCAATTGAATTTGTACACCAACATGCAGGCTGTATCATCACACAGCGTGAAGTCGGTATCGACACAGATTCATTTGAAGTCGCACTGAAGAACACCTTACGTCAAGCACCAGATGTGATTCTAATTGGTGAGATTCGTTCTCGTGAGACCATGGACTATGCGATTGCTTTTGCTGAAACGGGACACTTAGTGCTTGCAACACTACATGCGAACAATGCCAACCAAGCGTTAGATCGTATTATTCACTTCTTTGAAGCAGACCGTCATAGCCAACTTTACATGGACTTGTCTCTAAACCTACGCGCGTTAGTAGCACAGCAACTTATTCCAACACCTGATGGTAATTCACGTCGCGCTGCAATTGAAATTTTAATTAATACTCCACTCCTTGCAGATTACATCCGCAAAGGTGAAATTCATGAGATTAAGGATCTAATGAAACGCTCGCGTGAGCTAGGTATGCAAACCTTCGACCAAGCGTTGTTTGATCTTTATAAAGCAGGTGAAATTACCTATAAAGATGCGCTTAAACATGCAGACTCTCCAAATGACTTACGTTTAACCATTAAGTTATCTGAAGAGGGTTCAGACCAATTATTGAGCGCAAGTAAAAATATTACCTTTGATGGTCAATAATTAGCGCTAAGCCCATAAAAAAAGGAAGGTTTTTTGTAACCTTCCTTTTTTATTTGTTCATTTTTAGTGAACAAGAAAATAAAGCATAATTCGCACTTATTTTTTACGATAAGCTTCTTGGCATTCTGCATCATTACAGTAGCCATATAAATTTAAAGAGTGTCCAGTGAGTGCAAATCCATGTTGATCTGCTACAGCATGCTGCTCTTTCTCGATAATATCATTAGTAAATTCAACAACTTTATTACAGTTCAAGCAAACTAAATGATCGTGGTGATCTTCTTGCATGATCTCAAATACAGAGTGATTATTTTCAAAGTGATGGCGCTGAATAATACCTGCAGCTTCAAATTGTGTTAAAACACGATAAACCGTAGCTAAGCCAACATCTTCACCTTGCTCAAGCAAAGTTTTATAAATATCTTCTGCACTTAAATGATGTTGTTTTGAATTTTCTAATAATTCCAAAATCTTAATACGAGGAAGGGTAACTTTAAGTCCAGCTTTGCGTAAGTCTTGATTGGAAATAGGCATGAAAAAAGGTCTCTCAACAAATCTTAAGTTGGAATAGGCAATAGAGTTTAGATGCAGTATGATCTATCCTTGAACCAAATGCATCATCATTTATCAGGATAGTGTAGCAAAATGCAAAAAATCATGCTGACGTTATTCGTCACTTCAGTACTTAGCGGTTGTTCAGTCTTTGGTGTGTATAAAGTCGATATTCCACAGGGAACTCCATTAACCAAAGCACAAGCATCTCAAGTACAAGTAGGCATGAGCTTTCAACAAGTACGTTTCTTACTTGGTAGTCCAACTGTAACAGATCCTTTGAATCCACTGCGTTGGGACTACATTTATAACTACATTCCAGGTACTTATGCTAAAAAAGCAAAAATACCAGCAGCACATGGTCAACATTTAAAAGTTTATTTTGATGGAAATGGCATCGTAGAACGCATCGAAGGTTTAGATACTATTCCAGAATCACAACCTGGTTTACCAGCATCAAAAGAAGCCATTTTGACTGCGCCCCCACTATAACCACTTTCACATAAAAAGAAACCCCTCATTGAATTGATCATGAGGGGTTTCTTTTTATGAATTTGATGGTCTAAAGCGATTGCCCTTGGCAAATCTTCCTACAGGATTCTTTGCGGCACGTTTTCGCCGAATATCTTTGGGATTAATTGTTAATGCACGATAGATTTCAACACGATCACCTGCATTGAGAACAGTATCCACGTCGATCTTGCTTCCAAAAATACCCAACTGTAAGGGCTCAGGTAATGCGACCTGCTCAGCGATTCCACTTTTATGAATAGCATCTAATGCTGTCATTCCATTCATGAAATCAACAGTAATATGAAATTGCTGCTGTTCAGTTGCGAATGCAACCGATACATGCTGCTGTTTGTGTTCCATTAGAAGATTTGTCCAATAACTGCCACAATTGCGACAACGATTGATAATGGCAATACTAAACGAACCGCAATACGCCATAAATTATAAAACAACTCATTACTAAAATTCATCGCTTTACGCAAATGACTGATTTTCATAATCCAACCAGCAAAAATGGCATAGATTAGACAAATCACAAGTCCCCATAACATAAGCGCAATATTAAAAAGTGATTCAACTTGTGGTACAGCCCAAACTGCAATTGCAGCGAGAATGATCAACCATTGCACAGCCATCGCCAATTGACGCTGAGCCAATTGCTCTTTAGCAAACTGAATCAATAAAGCTGCTGACGAAACAGCTGCAAAGATCCAAACAAGTGCTGGAATTTGTGCTTGTAAAGAGAAGAATCCAAAAGCAATGACAGCCAATAATTGTGCAATCCAGACAGGTAAGGCTGTAGATGTCGCAGCGTCTTGTTTTTGAATATCAGCAAGGCTTGTCTGCCAATACAGCCCTAGACCTAAACCTGTCGCTACAAGCGCAAGAACGGTCGCATTGCCCCACTCTTTAAGCTCAACACCAGTCCAGTGCCATGCTTGTAGATGTGTTCCCATAACATTTGCGAGGACGAACGCAGCAAGTACCCCAAGTGCAGATAAAGCAATCAAAAACTGACGAGGAATAAAAGATAATCCCACAGCAATAACAGCTAAAGCTGCAAAAATAATTTGGCTCGTAATATCTAAAGAGAACTGTTGTCCGATCAAATGCGTAGCGGTCGTTAAAACACTACCAGCAAAAAAAGGAACAAACACAACCGCCAACCACCCAACAATACGCCATTTAGGTGAAGCATCAGCATCTCGTGTCAGACTCGATAATGCTTGTAAAGCCGTCACCTTCGAGCGTTTTGCTAATGCAATTTCTAAATATCCAATTGGCAGTGCCAATAAAATCATCGTACCTAGCCAAAGCAACCAAAAATCAAACTGACGATCAATTTGAATCCCTACTGTCGGTGCTAGTGTAGTGATCATGACAAATGATAAGCAAAATGCCATCACTGGAGTGAGCCAGCGTGACAGAGTTGTGTCCTGCATAATGCATTCCTTGAAAAATCTTTGAACTCATTGCGCTATATGGTGTTTGCAATGAAATATTCAATGTATTTTGCCTTTCTCAAGCATGAAAATCAAAACAAAAGATGTCGAAATAAAAAGGCAAACCATCATTTCAGATGGTTTGCCGCGCACTAATTATTATAATGTTTATTCGACCCTCTATTTCTCACTCATGCCTATCGTATTATTTTTATTTAATAGAGGGTCTTTTTTATTATTTTTTTATTCTCTTATTATTATGAGAAAAATCTAGAAAACCAATTCTTCCCTTTTTTCTTTTCATTTTCTTTAATAATACCCATCATATTTTCTTTAACTGCACCCACATAATCAGCATCATCATGACGGATATGATTAATCAGCCATTTTGATAGTACTTCATGCAATTCAGTATCAATGTTATGTCCTAATTCAAAACGCTCACGATATGTCTCTATCTTCTTGATAAATAAGTCATGAACACGTTTATGTGGAACGCGATATTTGTAGTTCGCCTCTTCTTGAAGACTTTCTTCAAAAGTAAAATGAGACTGAGTATAGTCAATAATATTGTCTAAAACACTTTTCATTTTCATACGATCATTGGAGTGCTTTAAATCAGCAATTTCATTAATATAATCTAGAATACGTCGATGTTGATCATCAATAACCTCGATTCCTGTATTATATTCGACAGACCACTTCATACCCATATCGAACCCCAAACCAACACTTTTTATTGAATAAGAGCATAATATCTACAAAGTGAGTAAATAAAAACACAGTGTTTTTGTCAGATTTTAAGTATTTCCAATTAAAATAAATTAACCTATTGTTTTATATTTATTTAAATATTTTCACCAATCAAAACACTCAAGTATTTTTTAACCAATAAGAAAAATTATCTCTTTAATTTTATTGAAATATGTATAAAAAATACAACTTTAGTAGCATAAGAAAATAATATGCAGACTATTAATTAGAGTTATATTGAAATTAATATTGATCAGCTTTTGTCACTCTTTTTAATGATGGGTTTTCAGCTTCTCTTACAAGTCGCTCAATATGAGTTAATGCGTGTTTTATTGATTTACCATCTTGAAATAAAATCATTTCACCAGGCTGATACGCTGTCCATGCTTCATTATGCGTTAAAGGTTCTGTCGTGATGACAGCAACTCTGTCTTCAGGTGTTGTCACTTCACTAAAGTCGACCTCAACGTCTAAATCAATGAGATGTGCATGCTGAAAAGGATATTCCCGTACTAACCAATGTAGCTTCGTTGTCGCATAACTAAATAAAGCTTTGCCATTCGACAAACAGAAGTTAAAAGTTCCATGCTCAGCTACTTGCGGTGAGATACGTTCTAATAAAGAAAATATTTGCTCCAAGCTCGGCTCAGTATAGCCAAACTCCTCAACCAATTGATCAAGCAAAAAGCAAAAAGCGAGTTCACTATCAGTATTACCAACAGGTTCAAAGCGACCACTTAATTTTGGATCAAAATTATGTAAATCACCATTATGTGCGAAAATCCAATGTCTCCCCCATAACTCTCGCAGAAATGGATGAGAATTTTCTAAAGTAATCTTACCCTGTGTTGCTTTTCGGATATGTGCTATGACATTACGAGACTTGATAGGATAATTACGCACTAAGTCTGCAATTGGGGATTCAACAGCTGATTGATTATCGACAAATAAGCGACAAGCTTTATCTTCAAAGAATGCAATCCCGAACCCATCACAGTGATCAGACGTCACACCAGCTCGTTGAGAAAAACCACGAAAAGAGAAGGTAATATCTGTTGGAGTAGCGCAATTCATTCCTAATAGCTGGCACATATCTATAATCTTTTTAACATCTTCGCCTATTGTGCATGAGGTTTCGATGTATTGTAAATCTCAATATGTGCTCACTATAGGATTGAGAACGATATATGCTTATCGTTGCACCATCTTATTCATTACAAAAGAGGTAGCAATCTTATTTACTTCTAAAAAAACAAAATAATCTAAACATTTAAAATGCTCATCATAGAATGCTTCTTTAGATAGTTTTGACTGCATGCCCAAATAAGTTTGGAACAATTTCGGCATACGCTCATCTTGAGGGAAACTGAAATCAGGACGTACTGGCTCAAACGCATGCTTTGAACGAATATCGATGGTTTGATGATCTGCCAACTGTTGAATCTGGCGATGAGTGTAATAAGTACGAGCCAAATTGTCTTCTAGATGAATGCTGACGCAACCCATCAAGTATTTTGCACGCATTGACCAAAGTACTTTTGGGGCTAAGTTCAGCCACAACATTGACAAAGCTTTGCCAGAACGGAAACGGGGATGTACACAGGTACGCCCAATTTCGAGAACATTTGGCAGATGTGATAACTGAGGAACGATTTCAAACTCTTGTGCGCTATAGCTCTGACCGATTTCATGACCTTGGAACAGTTTAAGACGCGTATAAGCAACAATCTCACCAGTCCACTTCTCACGTAACACGGCGTGTTCACAACCAAAATCGTAAAGATCCTGATCTAAACCATCTTCAAATGACATACCAAATTGATGAGCAAATTGTATTGCTCTAAAACGTTGTACTTCTTGTAATTCTTTTAAATTGTCCACCCATTCAAAACGGAATTGATTTTGAGCTGGTTTGTGGCGTAAAGGTAAAGTCAATGTCTGACGATATTGATTTAATTTTTCTAGCATAATGAAAGCTCCTTATGGCTAGATTTACCTTAAATCGCTTAAATGACACTGCCATGACTAAAACATGAACAGGTCATGACAAAAAAAGAGACCTACTTGAGATCTCTTTTAAATCAATATGATGAATTAATGTTTTGCACGATTAGTAATGAGTGTTCCCACACCATGATCAGTAAAGATTTCTAATAAGCTTGCATGTGGCACACGACCATCAACAATATGAGCGCTAACAACACCACCTTTCACAGCATCAAGCGCACAACCGACTTTAGGAATCATGCCACCATAAATCACACCTGTATCGATTAGACGATCAACTTCTTGAGTTGTTAAACCTGTTAATAGGTTTTTATTTTCGTCCAAAACACCAGTGATATTGGTGAGTAGAATAAGCTTTTCAGCACCAAGTGCTTCAGCAACTTTACCCGCGACAAGGTCAGCATTGATGTTGTAGGTATTACCGTCCTCATCGACACCTAATGGTGCGATCACAGGGATAAAATCACCTTGGGTAAACATTTCTAATACATCAGTTTTTACGCCTGTAACCTCACCCACCATACCTAGATCAATTTGCGAAATTGAACCATCAGCTTCCTGTTTTTCCATTAACAGTTTACGCGCACGAAGTAAATTACCATCCTTACCCGTTAAACCAATTGCACGACCACCATGTTTATTGATCAAATTAACGATTGATTTATTGACGCTACCGCCTAATACCATTTCAACCACTTCCATCGTGGCTTGATCTGTAACACGCATACCATCAATACGGTCAGACTCTTGACCTAGACGCTTAAGTAATGAATCGACTTGTGGGCCGCCACCATGTACTACGATTGGATTTAAGCCCACTGTTTTTAACAGCACGATGTCACGAGCAAAAGAGCTTTCTAACTCAGGATCAGTCATTGCGTTGCCACCATATTTTACAACCAGCGTTTTACCTGAAAAACGTTGGATATACGGCAAAGCTTCAATCAAAATTTTTGCTTTATCAATGCCGATATGCTCGTGTGGCATGTGACTCTCCTTCATTAAGCCTGTGCGAGTTCTTGTGCAATCAATGGATACTGTGGTTGCAACATAGAAACAAATTTCTGGCGGATTTCAACTAAGCGGTCAGGATGATCTGCATCAAAACGAACAGTAAAATACTCGCCAGTATTAGATGCTCGAATAATGCCAAAACCATCATCAAAATCAAGTCTTACACCATCGATTTTACTGATACGAGCACCTAAACGATGACTTAAAATTTCAACATCACTCAAAACTTGCTTTGGATTGATATGATGCGTGCTGATATATGTGTCTTCGGTACAGTATCTTTCTGGGTAAACTGAAAGTAACTCAGCTAAGCTTTTAGCATCAGATTGAGTCAAATACTCCATAACGCGTAACGCAGCATATAATCCATCGTCATAGCCATAACCGCGCCCATCGTTAAACACATAATGCCCTGCATATTCACCGCCAAATACAGCTTCACCTTGCGACTGCGATAAATACGCGCGTAAAAAACTACTACCTGTTCGGATCATTTTCGCTTGTCCCTCAAGCTGCTGAACTGTATCAGCGACCATACGAGAGCATTTCACATCAAATACGATTTCTTTATGTGGATGTTGTTGCAAACACATCTGGGCAAATAAAGACAATAAACGATCAGGACTAATAATATGTGCTAGCTCATCCAATAAAACCACTCGATCTCCATCACCATCTAAGGCAATACCAAGATCGGCTTTCTCTGAAAGAATAGCTGCTTGTAATTGTGATAAATGTTCTGCATGTGAAGGATCAGGTGCATGATCTGGAAAGTGCCCATTTGCCTCACAACGCAGCGCGATCACTTCGCAACCTAACTTTTCCAAAACAAGCTTTGCACATCGCCCAGCAGAGCCATTCAAACCATCTAAAACAACTTTTAATGGTCTTGTTAAGTGAATATCACTGAGTAAAGAATGTTGATATTGCAAGCAATACTGCGGAATGATTTTATGGAGCAGACCATCAACCAAAGGACTATTGAGCTGATTCTTAGATATTTGAGCAAGATGTCCGACATGTTGAATCATTTCAGGACAAGGTGGCTCTCCTTTTAGAATCCATTTAATCCCATTATCAGATTTTGGATTGTGACTTGCCGTCACTATGATGCCATTACCACCAAAATCTCGAGCGATGTAATACATCATCGGTGAAGAACAGCACCCTATATTGGTTACAACTATTCCTTGTTGTTCAAATATCTGTTGAATGATATTTGCATACGTTGGACTGGTTAGACGAGCATCATAACCAATGACAATATGGTTTTGCTTACTTTTTTTATATTGATCTGCTAAAGCATAAGCGATAGAACAAATGACTTGAGGTGTTAAATTGCTAAGTTTTCCACGGATATCATAAGCACGAAAAATATTCAGAGGAAATGTATGTTTTATATTCACAGCAAGCCCCTATTTCTTATAATTGAAATGCCAATCCAAAAGATAAAATACTATTAAGAAATTAACTAACCCTTGTTCAGAAAAATTAAAATAATTCATCTGCTGCTTTTTAATATATATTTGGTTAACAATCAATATGAGAAATGCAATGTTTTCCAGTAAAACATTGCATTTTAAGTGATATTTACCGGAAAATTATTGCTTGCCCGTATGTCCGAAACCACCAGCACCGCGTTCAGTTGCAACAAATTCACTCACTTGTTCAAACTCGGCTTGTACGACTGGAACAAGAACATATTGTGCTAAACGCTCACCTGGTTCTAAACGGAATGTATTTTGACCACGGTTCCAGACAGACACCATCAATTCACCTTGATAATCTGAATCAATCAAGCCAACCAAGTTACCTAAAACGATCCCATGTTTATGACCGAGACCAGAACGAGGCAAAATCAAACCAGCAAAGTTTGGATCTTCAATATAAATTGCCAAACCGGTTTTAACCAAAACAGTTTCACCTGGCGCAATATCAATCGCTGCATCTAAACATGCACGTAAATCTAAACCTGCCGAACCTGTGGTTGCATAAGAAGGCAAAGCCCACTCTTGACCTAAACGCGCATCTAACACTTTAACTTGGACTTTCATAAAGCTAACCTTTCGAATATAAAACTTCTACTTCCAAAGACTAGAAGATATGTAATCAACTAATCTTTTAAATTTCTCATAAAATCTGAATACAAATCCCAATCTGGTTGATAAGTTTCAACAATTTTTATTGGATAAATTTTCTTACCCTTTAAAACTTGATTGAATTTCTTTTTCCAAACAATCGGATTTTTTACATACCAGACCCACTCTTTTCTAGAGTTTCCAGTTACAACTAAAACTAGTTGGCCTAGATCTTTGGTATCTAATTTAGAAATATCTTCTTCAAAATCAAATTGTGCACCCATTGTTGGAGAATCAGGCATTCCACTCTTATTAATATCTGAGTAATGCCAATAAATTCTCAATAAATATGGATAATTCGACTTGACTATACCTTCTGCATATTTGCCACGAAATACTAGAACTTTGCCATTTTCAAAACCTTTTGCAGTAAAATAGGTTTCTTCTGCTGTTACGGTTTGGCTAAAAAACAGCAATGATAGAAAAGTAATAAAAATATATCGCTTCACAAAAACTATCGTTTCAACAATGCTTTTAAATTGGCAAGATACTGCTGCGCCTGTTCTTTTGGATCAACATTTGACGCAAGTTTCTTTTTACGTCCATGCCATTCCAACTCATCTTGTGGCAACTCATCCAAGAATCGACTTGGTGTCATTTGACGCATTTGACCACCATTCTTACGCTGTTCAGCTAAAGTAATTGTCAAACCTTGTCGCGCACGTGTAATCCCCACATACATCAATCGACGCTCTTCCTCGATGGTTTCTGAGGCGATTGAATTTTTATGTGGTAATAACTCTTCTTCTAAACCGATCATATAGACATAAGGGAATTCCAACCCTTTCGCAGCATGTAAAGTTAATAAGTTAACTTTATCAGTATCTTCCTCTTCCTGTTGCTGCTCAAGCATATCTAACAACACAAGTTTACGAATGACACTTTCAATATTCTTCTCATCAACATCGTCTGTACGATTCAATAAGTTTTGAATGCTGGTATATAAACTTTCGATATTGTCTATTTTAGTTTTTTCTTGTGCAGGCGTTGCAGCTTGTTCTCGAACGTAATCGATATAGCCTGCTTCATTGATCATCTGACGGACTTTTGGAACGGGTTCATCATCATCTAATAACTCGCGCGTAAATGTTGCAATAAAGTCTGCAAACTCATGCAATTGTGTGGCAGCTTTCTTCGGTAAAACCATCGATAAACGTTGATCCGAAGATGCTGTTAATAACGACAAAGTATTTTCTTGGGCAAATAACCCCAACTTTTCAAGCGTTACAGGGCCAATCGCACGTTTTGGCGTATTAATAATACGTAAAAATGCGCTGTCATCTTCGGGGTTGATGATCAAGCGTAAATAGCTCATCACATCTTTAATTTCTGCGCGTGCGAAGAAAGATTGCCCGCCAGAAAGTTTATAAGGAATTTGCATTTGGCGAAGTTGTGTTTCTAAAACACGTGCTTGGAAGTTACCACGATATAAAATCGCATAATCTTTCCAATTTTTCCCATTCATCAATTTATGTGTGATGAGATCCTTAACAACACGCTCGGCCTCATCATCATCATTTAAACAAGTAATAATACGGATGGTCTCGCCATGCCCTTTATCACTCCACAACTTCTTATCAAAAATATGTGGATTATTTTCAATAACAGCATTGGCTGCTTTTAGAATACGGCTGGTTGAACGATAGTTTTGTTCAAGCTTAATCACTTTTAAGTTATGGAAATCATCTTTCAACAACGCCATATTTTCAGGTTTTGCACCACGCCACGCATAAATGGATTGGTCATCATCACCAACGGCAGTAAACTGCCCCATCACACCAACCAACAGCTTCACTAAGGTATATTGTGCCGTGTTGGTATCTTGATATTCATCGACCAGTAAATAACGCACACGATTCTGCCACTTATCACGCACTTCAGCATTTTCTTGGAGTAAACGTGTTGGCATCACGATCAGATCATCAAAGTCTACAGCGTTATATGCACGTAAATTGCGCTCGTAGAGTTGGTATAAATGTGCAAGTTGTACGTCTTCAACAGTTTCACAAGTTGAGTGTGCCTGTTCTGGCACAACCAAGTCATTTTTCCAATCTGAGATTTTCTTCATTGCTTTCGCAATAAGCTCTTTACTCTCTGCCCCAGACATATTGTCACGTTGCATCAAATCCATCAGGATTCGTTTACAGTCATCCGCATCTAGAATCGAAAAATTATTTTTAAGCGGTAAATGTTTTAGTTCTATACGTAATAAATTCAGACCAAAGGTATGGAAAGTAGAAACCGACAAACCTTTTGCTTCTTCACGAGAGAGTAATTTACCAACACGCTCTTTCATCTCACGTGCTGCTTTGTTCGTAAATGTCATTGCTGTAATACGATGTGCTGGAATACCACATTGCTGCACTAAAAAAGCAATCTTTCGGGTAATAACAGAAGTTTTACCTGAACCTGCACCTGCAAGCACCAACAATGGCCCCTGAACATATTTCATGGCTTCAAGTTGCTTGTCATTGAGTTGACTGGCAGATGACATTAATAATACCTCTCTCGTTTCCGAGCCTTATTTTTCGAGCACAATTATAGACATCTCTTTTTTAGAATCCCAATAGTAAATCTTGGGATATGTATAAATTATGATGTCTTATGCAATTGCTACGCCACAGTTTGTCGCAAGATTCTAAACGCCATAAAAAAACCACCCGAAGGTGGTTTTTAGAAATCAGTAAAAATTACTGTTTTGCATAAATGCTGATTTCAACACGGCGGTTTTGCTCTTTACCAGCAGCAGTTGCGTTAGAAGCGATCGGGTTAGAAGATCCCATACCTTGCGCATCAATACGGCTGCTCGAAATGCCTTGACCAGCTAAATACGTTTTAACTGACTGAGCACGCGCTTGAGATAATGGAATGTTAATTGAGTCATTACCTGTATTATCTGTATAACCTGTTACAAGAATCGCGCTCTTGTTATCTTCAGCTAAAACTTGTGCAACTTTGTTTAAAGTGCCGTAGAAGTTAGGTTTGATATTTGATTTGTTAGTATCAAATGTAATGCTACCAGGCATAATCAATTGAACAGAACCATCTGGATTACGACCTACATCAACGCCAGTACCTGCCATTTGCTCACGTAATTTTTTCTCTTTGTTATCGAGATATAAACCGCTCGCACCACCAAGAATCGCACCAATTGCAATCGCACGGTTATTTTGGCTGCTGCTACCGTTGTTAATACCCTTAGATACAC
>LULL01000499.1_pt1 | contig 25499 bp, 29 predicted proteins | sample 728161 | NCBI WGS metagenome assembly LULL01 (sample SAMN03860290, study PRJNA289734) | marine metagenome | biome: seawater column; feature: ocean; material: water; isolation source: Red Sea water column Station 149 - depth 500m | place: Saudi Arabia: Red Sea | collected 2011-10-15 | depth 500 m
TATATAGGCCTTACTATCGCAATTATTGTCTGTGGGATATCGCTTTCAATTAGACAACTGTATCTTCAAAACCTTCCGCCCGAACTAGTCCCTACTTGTGGACCGGATATAGATTACCTCTTTGAAACCCTGCCTATTTTGGAAGTTTTTATGCTTGCTATTCGTGGAGATGGAAACTGTGCAGAAGTTCTCTGGTCATTTCTCGGTATCAGTATTCCGGGGTGGTTACTGGTAGCTTTTGTGGCCCTATTTATTTATGCCATGGTTTCTTTATTTATTTCAAAGAAATTGCATTCTAAAAGTTAAATATATATCTATAATGCGCATTTAATCATCCCGACTCCCATGGCAAAAATACAGGAAAACTTAAACCAAGATGAGCTTATAGAGCTTTCCCTTAGCAGAGGTGAAGGCGAGATAGCAGCCAATGGAGCTCTATTAGTTAAAACTGGTAAAAGAACTGGGCGAAGTCCCCTGGACAGATTTATTGTTAAGGATCTTATTACAGAGTCTATGGTTGACTGGGGTGAAGTAAACAGACCCTTTGATAGCGAAAAGTTTAATTCTCTTTGGAAAAGAGTTGAGTTTTATTTATCTGAAAAGGGTGTTTTTGCTTCAAGTTTGCATGTAGGAGAGCACAAAGAACATTATATTCCGGTAGAAATTCAAACAGAGTGGGCTTGGCACAATCTTTTTGGCAAGCAAATGTTTATACGACCAGAGGTTTTTAACCCATCTAATAAAGAAACTTGGTCTGTTATGAGCGCTCCAGAATTTGTTTGCGATCCTGAAAGAGATGGGACCAATAGTGATGGAGCAGTAATCATTAATTTTACAGAAAAAAAGGTGCTACTCGCAGGTATGCAATATGCAGGTGAAATGAAGAAGTCTATGTTTTCAGTTCAAAATTTTCTTTTGCCGGAAAAAAATGTTCTTCCTATGCATTGCGCAGCAAATGTTGGCCAAGAGGGTGATGTGTGTCTTTTCTTTGGGTTATCGGGCACAGGAAAAACAACCCTTTCCGCAGACCCTGATAGAGACTTAATAGGAGACGATGAGCACGGATGGAGCAAAGGATCTGTCTTTAATTTTGAGGGGGGTTGTTATGCCAAGTGCATTGATCTCACTCAACAAAATGAACCCGTTATTTGGGATGCTATAAAACACGGTAGTGTTATGGAGAATGTAATTATTGACCCAGAGACTAAAATTCCGGACTACAGCGACTCTTCTTTAACTGAAAATACTAGAGTGGTTTATCCACGAGAACATATCGAAAAAAGAGCTAATGAAAATTCTGCTGGAGAGCCCCAATCAGTTATCTTTCTAACCTGTGATCTTTCGGGAGTTATACCTCCAGTATCCATTTTAAGTAAAGAAGCTGCCGCTTATCATTTTTTAAGCGGATATACAGCAGCTGTTGGCTCTACGGAAGTTGGCTCTACAGAGGCTTTTAAAACTACCTTCTCAACCTGCTATGGAGCGCCTTTCTTTCCGAGACCTGCAGGAGTATATGCCAATTTACTTATGGACAGAATTGAGGCATTCGGTAGTCATGTTTACCTTGTAAATACTGGTTGGACAGGCGGTCCTTATGGTATCGGAACCCGTTTTGACATCCCTGTAACCAGAAAGATTATAAATGCAATTCAAACAGGAAAATTAAACTCCGTAGATACCGAAAAGATAGAAGGTATGAATTTACAGGTGCCCACTTCCTTAGAAGGAGTAGACAGTAACCTGCTTAATCCCATAAGAAACTGGAAGGACCCCTCTCTATATGAATCTTACGAGAATAAATTAATAAACCAATTCACCGAAAATTTTACTAAATTCGATGTAGCCCGAGAAATTGTAGAGGCTGGGCCTAAAGCTAGTTAAACTTTAATAATCATGCATTTAAGCTTAAAGGACCTTAGGGAAGCCGGTGCTTTGGATGACCTTAAATCCATAAAAAGAGGCATTGAAAAAGAAAGCTTACGGATAGATTCTCAAGGATCTATTTCCAAAAAAAAACACCCTGATGAGCTGGGCTCTGCCCTTACAAATGCATTCATAACTACCGATTTTTCGGAGGCCCTTCTCGAACTTGTAACTCCTACTTTTACAGATGTAGAAAACTGTTTAAGCTTTTTGACCGATCTTCACTCCTTTGTACATAAGTCTATTGATAAAGAGTTTTTGTGGCCCTTGAGTATGCCCTGCTCTATAGACGCTAATGAAGATGTTGGAATAGGGGAATATGGAACCTCTAATTCTGGAATGATGAAATCTGTCTACAGAAAAGGTCTGGCTCACAGGTATGGGAGCAAAATGCAGGCTATTGCAGGAATTCATTACAACTTCTCTTTTCCCGATGACTTTTTCTTAAAGATAGCCGATTTTAAAGGCCTCAAAGACGAAGAAATTAAAGATATTAAAAGCGAAATATACCTTGGCATGGCAAGAAATTTTAAAAGATTCGAGTGGTTATATTTTTTACTTTTTGGAGCTTCACCGGCTTTCTCCGAAACTTTTACAGAAAAAAATCTGAATAGATTTGAAAGATCAGCTAAAGGAAGCTATTTTAAAAAACAAGCTACTTCTTTACGTATGGGCGACCTAGGCTACATCAGTGAAACACAAGATGACCTCAATATTTCTATAAATTCAATTCAAGAATATATTCAAGACTTGAAAACAGCATTAACCAAGACTCATGTTGACTACGAAAATATAGGTGAATTTTCGGATGAACAAAGAATCCAATTAAATACTTCAGTGATACAAATAGAAAATGAGTACTACAGTACAATTAGGCCAAAAAGAATCTGCCCATCAGGTGAAAGACCAATTAATATTTTAAACTCTCAGGGCATAGAGTATCTTGAACTTAGGTGTGTTGATTTGGATCCTTTTAATCCCATAGGAATAGATAGGAGCCAAATAGATTTTTTGGATGCTTTTTTGCTTTTTTGCTTTACTAAAGAGAGTCCGCCTCTCGACAAAAAAGAGGCAAGCCTCTTAAAAGAAAATCATCAAAAAATTGTCAATGAGGGACGAAATCCAAATTTAAAAATTTATGCTCAAAGAGGCGAAGCCAGTGTAAGTGAATTAGCGAATGAATTACTTGAAGAAATGAACCACACATCTGAAGAATCAGGGACATTCGTTTTCGAAGAAAAAAATAATCGCTGGAGTGAAGCATTAAAAACGCAAAAAGAGAAAATAGAAGACTTAAATTTAACCCCTAGCGGTAAAGTAATAGAAAGATTAACTAGCGACAACGTCTCACATGAAGAGCTAGGCATGGAAATAGCAGAAAAGAACTTAGCTTTTTTTGAAAACTATAATAATTCTAGAGAAGAAGAATTCAAAAGAGAGGCTTCCTTATCAAAAGAGCAGCAAAAGAAGATGGAGTCACAGAAAAGCCCTCCTTTTGAGGAGTATTTAGCAGAATTCTTGAATAAAGTTTCTTGACCTTATTAAACTTATTAGTAACGTATCATTAGGAAGATGTAATTAAGGAGAGCATTTAAATGAAAGCATTTGTTTGTAAAGAATTTGGACCTATAGAGTCTCATGGAATAGAAGAGGTGCCTGATCCTATAGCGGGAGACGGCCAGGTGGTTGTAGATATAAAGGCTACTGGAATAAGTTTTCCAGACGTTTTGATTGTACAAGGGCTATATCAATTTAAACCCCCCTTCCCATTCAGCCCAGGAGGTGAGATTTCGGGGATAGTATCTTCTGTAGGCAAAGGTGTTTCTCAATTTAAAGAAGGTGACCGAGTAATGGGTAATATTGGATCGGGTGGTTTAGCTGAGAAAGGAGCATATTTTGAACAACAGCTTATGCCTTTACCGGAAACTATGGATTTTAAAATAGCAGCCGGATTCTCTCTTAATTACGGAACAACTATTCATGGGCTTAAGCAAAGAGGGGAACTTAAAGAAGGAGAAACTATTTTAATTCTTGGAGCTGGAGGCGGCCTTGGTATAACCGCTATACACGTTGCCAAAGCTATGGGGGCTAAAGTGTTGGCAGGAGTTTCTTCCCAAGAGAAATTAGATTTATGTAAAAAAGAAGGCGCTGATGAAGGAATAATCTATCCGAGAGAAATGGACAGAGACGCTCAGAAAAAGTTGTCTAATGAAATAAAAGAGATCTCTGGCGGGGGTGTTGATGTGATCTATGACATAGTTGGAGGAGACTATGCAGAACCTTCCTTAAGAGCAATAAAAAGACATGGCAGATATCTGGTTATAGGTTTTACAGCGGGTATACCTAAAATGCCCCTCAACCTCACCCTTCTTAAAGAATGCCAAATAATAGGTGTGTTTTGGGGACAATTTGCAGGCCTTGATAGGGCTATCAACAAAGAAAATTTTGAAGAACTTTTCCAAATGCATGCTGATGGAAAAATTAATCCTTTCGTGAGTGAAGCCTACCCCCTAGAAAAAGCAGGTGAAGCTATAAAATCTTTAGAAGATAGAAAAGTATTAGGAAAGGTTGTTGTCAGCATGGAATAAACCTGTTGAATTAGATTTTGAGAAGTTTAAAACCGCTGCTTTTTTTTAGTGCCCTAGTTTCTATGGGACTTTTTGCTGATTTTGAAAGAGAAAAAAAAGAATTTGTTTACGACCTCTCCCTTGCAACTCAGGGAGTTATGGTCAGCCAATACAACACAGGCGTTAATTATTCACTTGGTATAGGTATTCATGTAGATTTAGAAAAAAGTGTCTTTTGGTTCCAAGAGGCCACCAGGCAAGGACACTCAAAAGCTCCTTTTAATTTAGCTATTCTTTATGCAAGGGGCGGTAAAATTTTAAAAGATTTAACTTTGTCAGAGACTTATTTTCTTTTGTCTGCCGAAAGAGGCAATAAAGAAGCAAAAAACTTTATGAACAAGGTTTATGCCTCGAAGTTTAAAGATGGCGAAGATGCTATAGACAAACTATGTTGCCCTCCTCTTTTGCTCCATGCCACCGCTCTGCCCTTTGTCGAATAAGCATGAAAAAAGAATTTCGTCCTCAACTAACCCCTCAAGAAATGCTTGAATTAGGTGTGTTTGGAGGCTGGTATTTTAAAGGTGACATTAGAGAGTATCCCAAAGCTTGGTTTAAAAAAGCGAAACTGAGCAATGACGGATTTAATGAGAAGCTGAATTATTTTGAAATCAGGTCTGGACAGACTATGTCTGTGTGGAAAAAGAAGGGGTGGATAACGCCGGAAGATCCCCTGGGTTGGTTTCAGTGGTATTGCAGATATTTTTTAGGAAGAAGGATTCCTGGTGTAGATGATTTCCAGATTAAAAGATGGAAAGCTTTTGGGCCACGCCATATAGGTGGAATTACTTCCAACTGTGAAAAAGGAGATATATTCTGCAGACCCAGGCAAAGACAGGCCTTACTTCAGTGGTCTTATGATCCCTTTATTTAGTGGTTACGGAGTATATTGAAACAGTGAATTAGGCTTTTTGGTTTTCATTGATTAAGCCACGTCCACAACAAAAAAACATAAAGCCCAGCAAGCTTAACTCAAAGCTTTAGACAAACTTCCTGCATCATGCAGCGCGTAAAGATCATCGCATCCACCTATATGAGAATCGCCAAACCAAATTTGAGGAACTGATGTTTTGCCAGCTTTGGCAGCCATTTCTTCTCTAAGTTTTGGTTTTAAATCTACAGAAATTTCATTAAATGAAACGCCGAGCTTATTCAACAACCTCTTTGCTTTATAGCAAAATGGGCATGTCAGAGTAGTATAAATTGTTACTTCTTTCATAAATTAATTCGTCACTCTAAACTATTCCACTGTTACGGAGTATTTTTAACCCAACCTAAATTTAACATTCATAGATTATTATAGTTTGTCAGCTTCCCGGGTCTGCGAGCCGACGTCTGCAGCGATGTCATTGGGGACGAGCATGGTCAAGGCGTAGTGGGCTATTTTCCATTCGCCGTTGATCAGCTGGACAACGCCAGTCCCCCTGCAATGTCCTAACTTTTCATTGAGCAGAATTTCATCAAACCAGCGTGTATTGCCGTCTCCCTCCCAGTTGCGCTCGACTACTGCGTAAGTCCATCCGTGACCATCTGCAAATGCCGGTTTGGCATAGGATTTAAATTCCTCTATGGTCCAGCGCTCACTTTTATCTGTTCCCAAAAAGACGGCATCCGAGCTGTAGCGAGCAAAGTAGGTCTGAAAATTCCCATCGTGTGCGTCCCGGTGAAGGCCATCTAACAGAGCATCAAGTTTTTCTTGAGCCCAACCACCATATGAAAACACCATCAAGATTATGGGTATTATTTTTTTCATATTCTATAAATAAATCAATTCGGCAAACGAAACCACTCTTTCATCTTTCAATTAAGATCAATCGCAAACTTTTTTAGAAGTTCTAAAGGCACTATATCTAAAGTTCTAATGTTTGTTTTCTTGATATACAACGTAGGCGCCATATCAGCTTCATAGGCTTCAGCCCACCTTTCAGCACACAAACACCAGCTATCGCCTTCTTTTACACCGGGAAAATTAAATTCTGGTCTAGGGGTACTTAGATCATTTCCTCTCGCTTTAGAAAATTCTAAAAAATCATTAGTCATGCTTACACAAACTGTATGAATCCCCTCATCCCTCTCATCGGTATGACAGAACCCATCCCTAAAAAATCCTGTGATAGGATTTTCACAGCACGACTCTATTTCTTCTCCAAAGACATTTTTTTGTTTTACTTCTGAATTCATAAATTTCTACTAACTATATCTAAAATAGCTTTTTTTATATCGTCTTGATTGTGGGGTGCTCTAAAAAAACCAGCATAATTGCCTTCCGGATTAATCAAAATAATACTGCCGGTGTGGTCTACACTGTAATGAGGGTCTTTACTATTCGAAATCGGACTAAAAGGAGCATTTACTCTGGTAGCGAAATTATAAATTTGATCTAACCCTCCAGTCAGACCAATAAAGTTTTCACTGAAATTTTCTAAATACACTTTTAGCTGATCTGGACTATCTCTATCGGGGTCCACGGTAACCAGAAAAATTCTTATTTTTTCCTGATTCTCTATATCTAATCCTTTTTCGATTCTTGAAAGCATACTCATGGTTATAGGGCAGATATCTGGACAAAAAGTGAAGCCAAAAAACAGCATGTTCCACTTTCCCTTAAAATCTTGAGGCAGAAACTCTTTACCACCTGAATCAATCAGATTAAATGAACCAAGGTTTCGAGGTGGTTCGATTAAATAAAGGCCCATATCCTTTAGTTGTTCACTACTTAAATGGACCTTGGTAGTCATCTTATTAACATATAAAGATACAGCCACAAGCATCACTACTACACAGCTTGCAATCGTCCAAGTGAAATTACTTTTCATGTAAATATAAACCTATCAACTAACATTGAACTAAAAAGAAAGGCTAAATACCATATTGAATAAAGGAAGGTAGGTAATGCCTTTCTGTTTTCTGAATCCCTATAGAGGGCTATAACGTAATAAAGAAAAATTAGCCCCAAGATGGTGGCAGAAATGAAATAAATTATCCCAAACATCCCAACCGAAAACGGAAGAAGGCTGACCGCCATCAATAAGACGGTATAAAGGAGTATGTGTTGTTTTGTGAAAGGAATTCCTTTTTGCACGGGCAACATAGGTACCCCCGCTTCCTTATAATCGTCTGCTTTATGGATTGCCAGAGACCAAAAGTGAGGAGGGGTCCAAACTAAAATAATTAATACCAACAAAAGAGCATTCGGATCTATAGAGTTACTTACAGCTGTCCAGCCTAAAAGGGGTGGCATTGCTCCTGCTAAACCACCTATTACAATATTTTGACTTGTCATAAATTTTAAGTACTTGGTATAGATAAAGCCGTAAAAAATAAAGGTTAAGACAGTTAATGTCCAGGTTAGAGGGTTAGTAAAATACAGAAGCAGAAAAGAGCCCAAGACAAAAAGAGCCACTGAGAAAACAATAGCCTGTCTTCTTGAAATATACCCTTTTACTATGGGCCTAGAAGAGGTTCTTTCCATTAAAGAATCCAGACGCACATCAAAAATATGATTTATAACTGCGGACGAAGCTGCTAAAAGACTAATGCCCATAAGGCCAGCAATAAATACTTCTATTGGTGGATAAAAATCTGAAGCTATCAACATTCCAGTTATACAAGAAACAAAGAGTAATGCCTGCACTCCCGGTTTAGTTAGCTCAAGATAATGCTTCCAGGTTCCGTTTTTGCTTACTTCAGTTGTCATCTTGATATCTAAATCTTAAAACCATTAGATAAGTTATAAGAGAAAGTCCTCCTAAGTTATGTGCAACGGCTATTAATAGAGGTAATTGAAAGATTATATTAGATACTCCCAGAAGTATCTGTACTAAAAGTAGCCCCATTAAAATTAAAGAGACCCCCTTATAATTATCTTTATAAATTTTCCAAGCCAGAAAGGATAAAAAAAGTGAAACGACCAAGGCACCTATCCTGTGGGTAAAATGTATTGCCGTTCTGGACTCCAAGTCCATCTGACCCCCTAGATAGTTGGGCCCTATGTCTTGAAAAAAGTTAAATCCTCCTAAAAAATTCATATTAGGAAATGCTTTTCCCTGACAAAGCGGAAAGTCTGTGCAAGAAAAGGCCGCATAATTTGTACTTGTCCAAGCCCCCAGGAAAATTTGAATAAAAACTAAAACTGAAGCAAAAGAAATTAAAGACTTAAGCTTTTTTGTAAACCTCCATTGATCGGCAAGACCGATGCCTTCATCAACTAATTTAAAATACAACAACCACAGCAATGTAGTAGTAATAAAGCCAAATAATAAATGAAGACTCACTATCTGAGGCCATAACTTTAGGCTAACAGTTAAATAACCGAAGGCTCCTTGAACCAAAACCCAAATAAGCAAAACTGTTGAAAGAATTTTAATATTGGGTTTATACGACCTATCTAAATTTATAACGGTAGCAATACTTAGAATAAAAAAACCTAAAGTTGCAGCAAAGTATCTATGCACCACTTCGGGTATAGCCTTGGCAAGTTCATAGGGGCTGTCTGGGAACCTTGAATTTGCTAAATCTATTTCGTCAGGATTTACTGGTAAGGTTACAAACCCATAACATCCAGGCCAATCAGGACAGCCTAATCCAGCATCTGCCAATCTGGTCCAAGCACCCAATGCGACTACAATGAAGGCAAAGCATCCTGAAAAAAAAGTTAGTCTCCTTATTAACATTTTTTTATTAACCTATTTTTGAGTTCTGCAAAACCTTCTTAAGGTCTTCTAAAAGTTCGCCCCCTGGTAAGTCTGGTGAATAAATCAAAATCCCGTTTCCTAAAGGATCAAATAATATATAGGAATCTTTAATAATTTCTTGAGGAATGTCTTCTTCCAGAATTCTGAATAATTCCAGACGAGGATATTCTTTTGTTAGTTTTGCGGTCTCTTGTGGAGAAAGATTGTAAGAGCTTGATATTAATAAATACCTGCCGACTCTTTCTGCGTCTCTTCCAAGCCTAATATTTACTTGTCTTGTTTTATATAACGAATTCCAACAACTCTCTTTGCAGGGAGCATTCAAAAAGTGAATTACGGTCCACCTGCCTGGAAATTCATCTTTAAGGCCCTCAATCTTTAATGCAGACAGATCTATTGGTGGGTCTACCAGCTGGCCATTGTTGGTTCTTCCCTCGGGTGAATATCCGATATAAAAGAACAAAGTACTAGCAATTAAAACAAGGATAGGCGTCAAAAAAATAATAAAAGCTTTGTATTTTTGGTTTGTTTCTTTTTGTTTCATTGCTTTGAAGGTTCCTTATAACCAAAATAGAAGTAAAGAATAAGCAGTACTAAAGCGAGACCAAGCCATTGCGCTGCATATCCCCAATGCCTTGGGGCTTTGAGTTCTTTTCTACTTTAGACAGGTTCAATCCGTATTTATCAAATGGAGAAATAATCCCTTCAATGAGGTGTTTCCCTTCTGGTGCTTTAAAGGGGTGGTCGCTGTAATTACTAGTCCATCCTCTGTTAACTAAATAGACCTGTTGGCCTTCACTTTTAAAAGGAGTAAAAATCTCATATCCCTTTTTGCTGCGATACACTCTATTGTCGAGTAAAAAGGAATCGTTACTGTAAGAGCCCTGGATAACTACACTCCGATAAAATAGATCCTCTATTTTATAAAGAGAAAGCTCTTTTTCTTGAATTGGAGGTAAGGTCTTGTTAATTGAGTAGACTTCCCATATTGCTTTTTTTTCAAATCCTCTAGATATTTGCCAATATCCCAGATACAAAAGTATAGGTAGAAAAAAAATTACAAAACAGGTCATCCATACCCCAGGGTTGAAGCTATTTTTAAGAAATTTAATCATATTTAATTTTTAATACTTGTATACTTCGCTCTTCACTATGATCAAGTATTTTATACTTTTCTTAATTGTTGCCATGCTTTTGAGTCTTTTCAGCGGCGGCTTTTTTCTCATTAAAGATAAAGGCAAAACAAAACGAACTGCTTATAGTTTGGGCATTAGAGTTTCAATTGCGGTGGTGTTGTTTTCCACAATTCTGTATGGCTTGATCACAGGTCAGATTGGTCCTGGATCTTAATCACATCACATAAACAAAAGCTACAAGACAAATCCAAACCACATCCACAAAGTGCCAATACCAAGAACCGGCTTCAAACCCAAATTGGTCGTCGTGACTGAAATGACCTTTTAGACCCCTTATAAGCATAACGGTTAAAATTATTGCACCCAAGCACACATGAAAACCGTGGAAACCGGTTAACATAAAGAAGGTAGTCCCGTAGACACCAGTCTTAAGAGTTAAGCCCATATGGGTATAGGCTTCATAGTATTCATAGGCCTGTAAGGCAACAAAGGCATATCCCAGCACCAAAGTTATTGCCAACCACAAATTAAATTGTTTTCTGTTGCCGTTCTTTAATCCAATGTGGGCGATATGCACAGTAACGCTAGAGGTAAGAAGAAGCACAGTGTTATAAAGGGGTATCCAGCCCAAAACTCCTGCTAACCCGCCATGAGAATAAGCAGTACCAAGAGACATTTCCTCTGCTGGTCCTGGGAAAGCAGCTTGGTCAGGAGTAATCATTAAAGGCCAATGGGCTTCAAAACCAGGCCATAACATGTTTGAACATTCTTATGTAACCAAGAGCCAGAAAGAAAGCGAAAAAAAACATTACTTCCGAGAATATGAACCAAGCCATTCCGTAGTAATACGAATTATTCAACATATTATTATTCAGGCCTTCGTTATTCTCTTTAATAACTTGAGAGAACCAAAAAAACATGGTCGTCCACATCATTAAGAAACCTGTAAGTAACACCAAATAAGAATTCTCACCGAAAGGACCTAGCTCAGGCTTCACTGTAGTTGAAGCCCCAATAATTAAAACCAACATGGTTACAGCCATTGCAAAAGGAAGCTTGCTTGATTCGGGTACGTAGTATGGTTGTGGACTGGACATCTATTATCTCCTACAAGGCTGCTATTTGATTCTCGCTTAGCTGATCTGTTATATCGAACAAGGTATAGCCTAGGCTCAGTGAGCCAATATCTAGAGGAATATTCGGGTCCACAATAAAAACAACAGGGAGCTCCACTCTTTCGCCCGCTAATAGTTTTTGCTGCTCAAAACAAAAGCACTCTGTTTTGTGGAAATATTCAGCACCTCTTCCAGGGCTAACACTTGGAATGACCTGTCCTACCATGTCTTCAGAGGTCTTGTTCTCAAATACAAACATGACACTTTGTTGAACGCCTGTTTTAATTCTCAATTGTGAGATCTCCGAAGTGAAAGTCCAGGGCATGGCTTCATTATTGTGAGTCACAAATTGAATTAACATTTCCCTTTTATCGACTTCTTCTATGTTTACAGAAGAGAGTGTAGAAGGCCCTTCTATTTTTCCATTTAGTCCCGTGATTTCACAAAAGACGTCGTAAATAGGGACCAGCAAAAAAGCAAAAGCAAACATACCCACTGTTAGCAGTGCTAATTTCTTTACAGTTTGTTTCGAGTCTTTCATTACTTAACTTCTGGTTGAACGGTAAAGCTGTGATATGGAGGAGGTGAATCCAGTGTCCACTCTAACCCCCAGTCTTTAGTATCTTCCCAAACTTCATCGGAAGCCTTTTTACCCGTCCTAATTGATTTAATTACTATAAAAAGTAATAACAATTGAGTGAATCCAAAAATAAAGGCCCCTACCGATACTATTGCGTTAAAGTCTGCAAATTGCAGAGCGTAGTCAGGATACCTTCTTGGCATGCCGGCAAGGCCCACAAAGTGCATTGGGAAAAAGGTTAGATTTACAGAAAAGAATGATAGCCAAAAATGCAGTTTTCCGAGCGTTTCGTCGTACATGTTCCCTGTCCATTTTGGTAGCCAATAATAAACACCAGCAATAATTCCAAATAAGGATCCTGGTACAAGCACATAATGGAAGTGAGCCACTACAAAATAAGTATCGTGATATTGAAAGTCAGCTGGAACAATAGCCAGCATCAATCCTGAAAATCCGCCTATGGTAAATAAGGATACAAATGCTATAGCAAACAACATGGGTGTTTCAAAGCTTATTGATCCCCTAAACATAGTGGCTACCCAGTTAAAAACCTTTACCCCTGTAGGAATGGCTATAAGCATGGTTGAGTACATAAAGAAAAGTTCCCCAGCTAGTGGCATTCCAACAGTAAACATGTGGTGAGCCCAGACTACAAAAGAAAGAACAGCTATAGAAGTTAAAGCGTAGACCATCGAGGAATAGCCAAAAATAGGTTTCCTAGAAAAGGTTTCTATTATATGAGAAACAATACCAAAAGCAGGCAGAATCATTATGTAAACCTCTGGATGACCGAAGAACCAAAAAATATGCTGGAATAAAACTGGATCTCCACCGCCTGCAGCATCAAAAAAACTAGTACCAAAATGGATATCCATTAACATCATGGTTACAGTCCCTGCCAATACTGGCATTACTGCTATTAACAAATAGGCTGTTATTAACCAACTCCACACAAATAATGGCATTTTCATAAGAGTCATACCCGGGGCTCTCATATTTAATATTGTAGTAATGATGTTAATAGAGCCTAGAATGGAAGAAGCTCCCATTACATGCACTGAAAATATAAAGAATGTCACTGTATCCGGAGCGTAGGTTGTCGAAAGCGGTGCATAGAAGGTCCAACCAAAGTTAGGCCCTCCAGCCGGCATAAATAAAGTAGAGATTAAAATTCCAAAAGCCATAGGCAGTAGCCAAAAACTTAAATTATTTAATCTGGGAAGGGCCATGTCGGGTGCTCCAATTTGCATTGGAATCATCCAGTTAGCCAAACCGACAAAAGCCGGCATGATGACGCCGAAAACCATTATAAGGCCGTGGTTAGTGGTCATCTGATTAAAGAACTCGGGTTGCACTATTTGTAAACCAGGCTCAAAAAGCTCTGCTCTAATGACCATCGCCATAGCGCCACCTATAAATAGCATTAGAAAACTAAACCACAGATAAAGTGTCCCAATGTCTTTATGGTTTGTTGTGTACAGCCATCTGGTAAGTCCTTTAGCCGGACCGTGATGACCATGATCGTCGTGTGTTTCTACTATTGTGCTCATCTTCTCTGGTCTCTTCCTATAATTTAAAGATCTACTTTGTTTTTGTAATCTACTATCTCTTGGGGAATTATTATTTCACCATCTCCATTTTTTCCATTACTCCAGGACTGTCTGGTATAAGTTATTACAGAAGCCATATCCACTTCTGATAGCTGGTTAGCAAAAGACTGCATGGCAGCCCCTCGTACTCCTTCCATTAAGATTTCTATATTTCTTGTTTTGTCTCTCATAACTATTTCGCTACCAACAAGCGCAGGAAATACTGGGGGCAGTCCTTGTCCGTTTGTTTGGTGACATGCGACACAATTTTTTAGGTAGACTCCCTCGCCCCTTTCCACAAGTTCTGCTTTGGTCCAAACCTTTTCATTAAGAAGTTTTTCTGCTTCAGCTAATGCTATTTTCTCGACTACCCAGGCATCGTATTCTTCTTGTTCAACCGCCCTTACAACCACAGGCATGAATGCGTGCTTGATACCGCATAACTCGGTGCATGCCCCCCTATAAATGCCAGGCTTTGGAACATTAGTCCAGGCGGTATTAATAAATCCCGGAACTGCGTCTTGTTTTACTGCAAAATCAGGAACCCACCAGGAATGAATAACGTCGTTTCCTGTAATAAGGAATCGTATTCTTTTATTTATCGGGATAACTAAAGGCTCGTCTACTTCTGAAAGATAAAACTCTCCCTTAGGAATGTCATTATCTATTTGTTCTTGTGAGGTTGCTAGATTACTAAAAAAACTAATATCGTCTTCTAGGTATTTATACTGCCACTTCCACTGGTATCCAGTTACCATGATATTGATATCGCCCTCCCTATCATCGTAAGCATTTATCATAACTGTGGTAGAGGGAATTGCCATCCCGACTAAAATTAATGTTGCCGCTACAGTCCAAGTAATTTCAAGCCAGAAGTGATCGTCAATTTTTGAAGCCTTAGCTCCTGCAGATTTCCTATACTTAAAGAGGGAATAGAACATAATCCCAAACACAACCACCCCTATCCACACACATATCCACATGATTAACATGTGAAGATCAAAGATTTCCTTGCTTACTTCAGTTACCCCAACTGGCATGTTGTAATCTGAGGCTTCAGAAAAAACTGAAGTAGGCGCTAAAAATAGAAGAGCGTATATGAACTTCCTTGTAACCCTTGAAATTGACTTCATAAATTCATTTATATCTTTAGGTTAGAGCGAGCAGAATCCGCGCGGATTTTATCCTAAGGGGTCTGAGCGAACAACCAATATTATCAATCCATTCAAAATAAAAATGGGGGCAAAAAAAAATATTTGTAGTCTTATGACAAAGAAAAGAAATCTTTTTTAAAGGCTGCTTTTTATCGAGTTGAGAACTCTATTTGTTTCTGGTTCTATGCCTGTCCAAATTTGAAAGCTAGCCGCTGCTTGGTTTACTAGCATACCCAGTCCATCTAGACATATTTGTACACCTAAATTTTTTGCTAATTTATTGAAGGGAGTTGCTTCTTTTGAATAACTTAGATCATAGGTCCAACTGACCTCATTAAAGAGCTTAGGGTTGAATATGAAATTACCCCCTGTTATGCCTGCTGAAGTAGTATTTATAATTCCCTCAATCTTTCCTTCAGGAGTTTCACTTGCCCTTAAGGCTTCTACTTCTACCCCTTTATTTCCAAATTGTTTTGCTAAATCTGATGCCCGATCAAAAGTTCTATTAAGTAGCGTTACTTTTTTGGGACCTAAACTGATGATGCTGGGAATAATAGAACGGGAAGCTCCTCCAGCACCTAAAATTACTAACTCCTTGTCTTTAAGAAAAATTTGATTATTGACAATGTCTTCTAAAAAGCCCTTGCCGTCAGTTGAGTCAGCAAATATTTTGTCCTTATCTTTCCACAGGGTGTTTACTGCCCCTGTTTCTGCCCCCATTTCACCTATTTCATCTGCTAAGTCAAAAGCCAGTTCTTTTAAAGGGAGCGTTACGTTGAGCCCCTCATATCCTGTTTTAAATAATTTTAATGTCTCTTGTTTAAAGTTTTTTGGGTCTACTTCTATTGCTTCATAAGAAATATCAACCCCGGCATCTTTAGCAAATTCAGCGTGAATCCTTGGAGAAAGGGAGTGTTTAATTGGCTGACCTATGACCGCAAACTTTTTCATCATTAACTTAATCTCTTATCCACCTTTCGGTTACAACGTCTTGAATGGGTGTAGAACCCTTTAAACTGCCCAAAGACCCTTCAACTATACTCAGTTGGTCAAAGCTTTTCTCCACTTCCTGCTTTGTTCTTAAAGGCTTTTTGCCCTGTATGTTAGCTGATGTTGAAACAATGGCAGCTTCAAACTTGTCACAAATTTCTACAATCGTGGGATGACTTGAAACTCTTAAAGCCACCGAGTCATATTTTCCTCTTATCCACACAGGAGTATCTTCTGTAGGCACAATCCAAGTATGAGGTCCGGGCCACTTTGATGTTAACTTCTCTTTGTACTTATTTATATTAATGTACTGCTTCATTTGTTCTATATTGCTGCCTACTAATATTAATCCTTTGCTCACAGGCCTTTTCTTTAATTTAAGTAATTTATAAACGGCCTCTTCATTCTGTGGGTCACACCCCAGGCCCCAAACTCCTTCCGAAGGATAGGCAATGATCTTGCCTAGCTTTAAATCAGCTAAAGCGGTTTGAAGCCCCTTCATGGTTATTTTTCTGAGAGTTTTTTATTAACTTCAGCAATTTGCTGCTTATTAGCTTCCCTTATTGAATTAAGAGTGTCTGCTATTTCTTTCGAGTTGATGGAAAGCATTTGTGCTGCTAAATATCCAGCGTTGGCTGCGCCAGCTGAGCCTATAGCGACTGTTGCGACCGGAACTCCTTTTGGCATTTGAACTGTTGATAAAAGTGAATCAAACCCATTTAAAGGACCCCCATCTCCAGGAATTCCTATGACCGGTTTGACAGTTTTTGAGGCTATGGCTCCTGCTAAGTGGGCCGCTAATCCAGCTATAGCTATATATATTTTAGTACCCCCTTTTTCTGCTTCTTCTAAGTGCTTATGGAGTAGATCGGGTGTTCTGTGAGCAGAAAAAACATTTATAGTGAAGTCTATAGATAAAGAGCTTAATACTTCTCCACATTTCTCGGCTAAACCTAAGTCAGATTCAGACCCCATAATGATTGAAACTGTAGCAGTCACTTTTTCTCCTTATAATTTAAGAAGTCGTATTCTAATATAATCCACGCGGTTAAAATATAAGCAATGGCCCTATTAAAGATTTTAATTTTTCCAGACCAACGTTTGCGAACTGTCGCTAAAGATGTCCTTGATATAAATGAAGAAGTTAAAGCCCTTTGTAATGATCTTTTAGAAACGATGTATGAGGGCAATGGCATAGGCCTTTCGGCCACACAAGTTAATATTCATAAAAGGATCTTGGTAGTAGACGTAAGTGAAGAAAAAGATAGTCCTATGATTTTTATCAACCCGTCTGTTGAGGTTCTTGGACAAGAAGAAAAGACTTACGGCGAGGGCTGTTTGTCTGTTCCTGGTTTTTTTGAAGAAGTTTCTAGGCCAGCTAAAATAAAAATAACTGCCCTGAACCTAGGTGGAGAAGAGTTTTCTATCGAAGCAGAAGACCTGTTAGCAGTGGCTGTACAACATGAAATGGATCATCTGGACGGAAAGATATTTGTAGATTTTTTGTCTAATTTAAAAAGACAAAGAATTAAACAGAAGCTAATAAAAATATCTAGAACAGCGGTTTAAAATGAAGATAGTTTTTGCCGGCACCCCAACATTTTCAGCTTTCCATCTAGATTTGCTTGTAAAGAGTGAAAATGAAGTGGCAGCTGTTCTTACACAGCCTGACAGAGAGTCAGGCAGAGGGAAAAAAATAAATGTATCGCCGGTAAAGGCTCTTGCACAAGAAAATCAAATTTTAGTTCTACAACCAAAAAGTTTAAAAAAGAACACCGATGTCATTGATCAGCTTAAGGAGATAGAGCCTGAATTAATCTTAGTAGTAGCTTATGGTCTAATTTTGCCTAAAGAATTTATCAACTTGCCCAAGTTTGGCTGCATTAATATTCATGCTTCATTGCTTCCAAGGTGGAGGGGTGCTGCCCCTATAGAGAGAACTCTCATGGAAGGAGACACTGAAGGCGGAATTACTTATATGAGAATGAATGAAGGCTTGGACACAGGTCCTATCATGAAATTACTTCCTTGCCCCATAGAATCAGAAGAGAACTCTGAGTCTCTAGAAAAAAAATACCAAAACTTAAGTGAATTAAATCTCTTAAAATTTCTAGAGGATATATCTTCAAGAAAAGTTGCGGAGTTAGGCCAAGATTCTAGTAAAGCTACTTACGCCGAAAAAATTGAAAGGCAAGAAACTGAAATACTTTGGGATTCTGAATCTGCTGAATTGATAGAACGAAAAATAAGAGCCCTATTCCCCAAGTATGGATCTTTTACTTTTTTAGGAAATAAAAGAGTAAAAATTCTAAATGCAAGTCTTGAGGATGCACCTAAAGAATTATCACCTGGAAAAATTTATACTTCAGATGAAGGTCATCTTTACGTGGGTTGTCTTGATCGTAAGTGTCTAAGGATTCACCGTCTTCAATTCGAAAGCAAGCAGCTGGTTGAGGCTAAAGACTTTATAAAGGGGAATAAAGAAAAAATAATACAGATAAAAAAGTTTTCAAGTTCCCTTGAAAAATAATAGTTAGGATCATAAATAGGTTTATAATCGAAAAAACTTGATTTCCGGGAAGGAAAACTTTTGAAGATAATTATTCTTGGGGCAGGCACAGTTGGAAGCACACTGGCCATTTCATTGTCTAAAGAGGACAACGACGTTACGGTTGTTGATGAAAACCCAGCCACGCTTCATCACCTGGAAGAAGAAGCAGACATAAGTACCATAGCTGGAAGTTGCTCTTATCCCACCACTTTAGTTAACGCGGGCATTAAGGAAGCAGATATGGTTGTTGCAGTTACAGGCAGCGATGAAATTAATATTGTTTCTAGCCTAATGTCTAAAGTTCTGTCAAAGAATGTTAAGACAATCGCCAGGATTAGAGAGTCTTCTTACTTACAAAATAAAACTAAGGAAGCAATTGATGCAGGGGTTATACCTGTTGACATAGTTGTAAGTCCTGAAAAACTTATTACAAATCATATTCAAGCTTTAATAGACACCCCGGGTTCTTTGCAAGTTCTAGAATTTGGAGATGGTTTGTTAAATCTGGTGGGAGTTAGGGCTGTCAGCGGAGGCCCTTTGATAGGCCACGAAATAGCCGATCTAAAAAAACACATGCCCAATGTGGACACGCGTGTTGCTGCAATATTTAGAAGCGGTGGTGCCATTATCCCAAAAGGCACAACTACAGTTATGGCTGGTGATGAGGTATTTTTTATAGCTAGAAAAAAAGATGCAAAAAAAGTTATAAATGAAATGAGGACAAAGGAGGATCCCTACAAGTATGTTGTTATAGCTGGCGGAGGGAAAATTGGAAGTAGTCTTGCAGAACAAATTGAAGGCAACCACAGAGTAAAAATTATTGAGTCTGACCCCTCCAGAGCAAAAAAAATCTCTGAAAGCTTACTAGACACAATTGTTTTAGAGGGGAATGTTTCAGATAAGTCTCTCTTGCATGAAGAAAACATAGAAGACTGCGATGCGTTCGTGGCTGTTACAAATGATGATGAAGCCAATGTTATGTCTTGTATGTTAGCAAAGGAGATGGGCGCCCATAAGGTTATTGCTCTCATTAATAATGAAGCTTATGTGGATTTAGTCCAGGGAAAGAGCATAGATGTTGCTATCGCTCCTTCTCAAATCACAATAGGCACCTTCCTGTCAGAACTGGCTGGAGATGAAGTTGTAAAAGTACATTCTTTAAGAAGAGGGGTAGCTGAAGCTATAGAAACTATTGTAAGGCCTTCACCTAATGGGAACGGAGATGTTGTGGGTAAAGAATTAGGGACTATAAAACTACCTCTAGGAGCAACAATTGGTGCTATCATCCGTAAAAATAAGGCTAAAATCGCCCATGATAATGTTAAATTACGCGAAAATGATCATGTTATACTTTTTTTAACTGACAAGAAGCTTCTGCCCCAAATTAAAGATATTTTTTCTCCGCATTATTAAGCTGAAATGAATTTTCTATACACCCTTAGAATTCTGGGCATACTTTTGATGCTATTTAGCACAGCCCAGCTGTTTCCTGCTGCTGTAGCCTATTATTACGATGAATTTGGTCTAATTAAAGTATTTTTTAATACTCTTTTAGCTACCTTTCTCTGTGGCTTTCTTCTCTATATTACTAATTCTTCTAGAAAAGAAGACTTAAGGACAAAGGATGGATTTATCATAACAGTCCTTTTTTGGATAGTTTTAGCGATTTTCGGTTCATTTCCATTCATTATCGCCGAAGAAATAGAAATTTCTTATGTAGATTCTTTGTTTGAATCTATATCTGGATTGACCACAACTGGGGCGACAGTTCTAACAGGCCTTGATGAACTCCCTAGGTCTATACTGTTTTACAGACAACTTCTGCAATGGCTGGGGGGCATGGGCATAATAGTGTTAGCTGTAGCTGTATTACCACTATTGGGTATTGGAGGTATGCAGTTATATAAAGCAGAGACGCCAGGGCCCTTAAAAGACTCAAAATTAACTCCCAGAATTAAAGAAACTGCAAAAGCCTTATGGTATGTCTACCTGACAATGACTATCCTTTGTGCTGCTTTCTACAAATTCTTTGGAATGACCACTTATGACGCAATTTGCCATTCCTTTTCAACAGTATCTATCGGTGGTTTTTCTACTCATGACGAGAGTTTTGGTTTCTTTTCCCAGTCCAACATCAGGTGGACAGCTGTAATTTTTATGGTTATAGCTGGGATAAACTTTGGCCTTCACTACATTGCATGGACTAAAAAAAGGCTTCTACATTACATATATGACTCAGAAGTTAAGGCTTACTTTTTTATTCTAATATCTGCTTTTGCATTAACTTTTCTAACTCTAGTCATATATCTAGAAACCCCGGGTGAAAATTTGATACAAGAAAGTGCCTTTCAGGTAGTTTCAATAGCCACAACCACAGGCTTTCTTACGTCAAATTACTCAAACTGGCCTCTATTTGTTCCTATCTTACTTCTTTTTACGGCTTTTATTGGTGCTTGTGCTGGGTCTACAGGCGGAGGCATAAAGGTCATAAGAACTCTTGTTCTTGCAAAACAAAGTGCTGGAGAAATAACTAAATTGATTCATCCCAATGCAGTAATTTCGATAAAATTAGGGAAAAAAGCTGTTAGCCCAAGAATTGCAGAGTCAGTTTGGGGATTCTTTTCCATATATGTTATTGTTTTTATTATCTTATTTATGTTTTTGTTAGCACAAGGAAATGATTTTATCACTTCGTTTTCAGCTGTTGGTGCTACATTGAACAACCTGGGGCCGGGCTTAGGTGACGTTGCAAATAACTATCAATCACTTAATGATTACTCGAAAATTGGTTTGTGTATAGCTATGATTCTGGGTAGATTAGAAATATTTACACTTTTAGTGCTTTTTACGCCCGCTTTTTGGAAAAAATAGGTAAAAATACATGCTTAATGGCCTTTTAAAGCTATTTTTAACCCTTTTTAGCTATATTTCACTTAAAAATATACATTTTTTGGGTGAAATAAGTGGTTTTTTGCTATCAATCGTTCCAAATTCTTTAAAAAACACTACAAAAACTAACCTACAAATATGTTTTCCTGATAAAACTTCTAAGGAAACCTACAATTTAACTAGAAAAAGCTTAAAAGAGACCTCTAAAAGCTTGTTTGAATCGGGAAAATGTTGGATTACTTACCCTAAACTTGACATAAACAAATTGGTGGAGGTAGAAGGGAAGGATTTAATTTTAAGAAGTTTAGAGGAAGGTAGGGGAGTAATCTTATTTACTCCGCATATAGGCAATATAGAAATTCTCCTAAACTTTGTTGCTAATAACTTTAAAACCACCGTTCCTTATACGCCTGCTAAAATTTCTGCACTAGATTCAATTATAAAAAGTGCCAGAATACTGATGGCTAGCGACCAGGTACCAAAAAAAGATAATGGCATTATTTCAAGCTTTTTTGGCGTCTCTGCATTAACTGTGTCTCTTGTCTCTACCCTGTCAAGAAAAACAAAAAGTCCCTGCCATTCAGTTATTTGTTTAAGGCAGAGTAGGGGCCAAGGATTTAAAATTATTTTTAGCGAAAAGATAAATCAGTTGAATGATTTAGATGTTCAAGACGGTGTAAATCTTATGAATAGAGAACTAGAAAAATGTATAATGAAAGCTCCCGAACAGTACGCTTGGGAATACAAGAGGTTTAAACATTCAACTTTTAAAAATCCCTATTAAAGAATATATAAATGATAGTAAGTACTCACTATATCAATTAATTTAGATATAAATATGCCAGCTAAATCAATGGAAGAACTTGTAGCTCTTTGCAAGAGACGAGGCTTTATTTTTCAAACAAATGAAATTTATGGGGGGCTTCAGGGGTTGTACGACTATGGGCCGTTAGGTGTTGAATTAAAGAGTAATCTAAAGCAGGCCTGGTGGAGATCAATGGTTTATGAGAGAGACGATGTTGAGGGATTAGATGCTGCAATTTTAACTAATCCAGAGGTATTGAAACAATCGGGTCACGAGGAGACATTTACAGACCCGCTTGTTGATTGCAGGTCTTGTAACTCAAGATGGAGAGCTGATCATTTAGAGAAGTCAGCCTGCCCTTCTTGTGGCTCTAAAGACCTAACAGAACCCAGGCCTTTTAATCTAATGTTTAAAACAAACTTGGGCCCCATAGATGATGGAACTTCTTTTGCCTATCTGCGGCCTGAAACAGCGCAACAAACTTTTACGAACTTTAAAAATGTTGTTGACTCTACCTCTAAAAGTTTGCCATTTGGCATAGCACAAATAGGAAAGGCCTTTAGAAATGAGGTCACTCCAAGAAACTTTATATTTAGAGTAAGGGAAATGGAACAAATGGAACTAGAGTTCTTTGTAAAACCTGGAACAGATGAAGAATGGCATCAATTTTGGGTAAAAAACAGGCTAAATTGGTGGTCAAAGCAGGGTATTTCTGAAGAAAAGCTTGATTTATATGATGTACCAAAGAAAGAATTGGCACATTATTCCAAGTCTACAATAGATATTATGTATAAATTCCCTCATGGCTTAGAAGAACTAGAAGGAGTGGCTAACAGAACTGACTTTGACTTAGGCTCTCATACTAAAAATCAATCTGAGCTTTCTATAAACGCCAAAGTAGTTAAGAACACTTCTTCTAATGCAAAACTAGCTATTCAAGATAGAGAAACCAAAGAATGGACAGTCCCCTATGTAATTGAGCCTGCTGCTGGGGTTGAAAGAGGTGTTTTAGCTGTTTTAAACGAATCCTATGAAGTTCAAGAATTAGAAGACGGGAAAGAAAGAACAGTTCTTTCGCTAAAACCTCACCTTTCTCCGATAAAAGCAGCAGTTATTCCTCTTAAGAGAAATAATGAAGACTTAGTTTCAGCTGCAACCAGTCTTAAGGGCAAGCTCCAAGGACTTGGACTTGGTAGAGTCTTGTTAGAGAATTCAGGAAATATTGGTAAAAGCTACAGAAGGCATGATGAAGTTGGAACACCCCTTTGCATTACTTTAGATTTTCAAACTCTTGAAGACCAAACCGTAACAGTCAGAAACAGAGATAGCATGGAACAAGAAAGGATTCATCAAAAAGAAACGGTTGCTTATCTTCAGGAGATATTAAAGTAAGTGTCTGAATCTTCCCCTAAACCTATCGTGCTAGACAGAGATGGGGTTATAAACGAAGACCTTTGGGGCTACGTTACAAAAAAAGAGGAATTCAAGCCCATAGAGGGCAGTTTGTTAGCCATGAAGAAATTAACTGATGCGGGCTTCAATGTGGTTATAGCTACGAACCAAGCGTGTATAAGTAAAAAAATTATTAATGAAAAACAACTCCAAGCCGTTCACGATCACATGTCTTTCTTGGTGCAGGAAGCAGGAGGCAAGATAGATCATGTTGCTTTTTGTCCTCATGCTCCAGAAGAGAACTGTTCTTGTAGAAAACCACAAACGGGGCTTTTAGATGAAATTGAAGAAAGGCTGGGTTGTTCTTTAAAAAATAGTTTCTTTATTGGGGACAAGGAATCTGACGTGTTGTGCGCTATCAATTATGGCTGCACTCCTCTTTTAGTTAAAACCGGTTATGGGGAGGGGACATTGTCCTCAAAGCACTGCCCCCCTGAAGAAAGATGCTTTAACAATCTTTTGGATGCGGTTAAGTATGTTTTGGAGACTTAGGCTTAATCCTCAATGATTTATCTTAGATCGTTCTCTTTTTATATTATTTATCTTTTGTCTGGGTTACTGGTTGGATTTGCTGGTTGCTTAATAGGGCCCTTTTTAAATATAAGCAATAGAATTAAGTTTTTATCTGCTTGGCCAAGATTTGCAAATTGGGTTCTTTATAAATCTTGCAAGATAGAAGTGGTGGTAGAGGGAACTGAGAATATACCTCAATATTTTTTCTTCCCTATGACCACCCTTTTAAAAAGGGAGTTATTATTCATCCCCTTCTGGGGGTGGGCGCTTGCTTTACTCAGGCCTATAGCTATAAATAGAGGCAATCCTGCTGTGGCATTAAAAACAGCCCTTAGGGAAGGCGAGAAAAGAATAAAAAAAGGGTTTTCAATTTTAAATTTTCCAGAAGGAACGAGAAAAGATCCGGGGGAAATAGGAAGGTATGCAAGAAGTGGATTTGAGTTAGCAAAAAAAATGCAGGTTCCTGTGCTGCCCATTGTTCATAACTCTGGTGACTGTTGGCCTGCCCATAGATTTTTGAAATTCCCTGGAAAAATTAACCTTACCATCGGAACTCCTGTTGAGAATATAGAGTCAAGCGCAGAAACTGCGAAAAAAATGGAAGACTGGGCCAGAAAAAATCTAGAACTAATAAAGCGTAACAACTAGACGTCTAGGTTAACAACAAACTTTGCGTTTTCATCAATAAAGATTTTCCGTGGCTCTACATCGTCTCCCATCAATGAATTAAAAAGTTCATCTGCTTTTTGTGCGTCTTCAATCGTTACCTGCCCAAGAAGTCTTGCTTCGGGGTCCATAGTTGTGTCCCAAAGTTGATCTGCATTCATTTCTCCTAGCCCCTTATATCTCGACATTGTGAAAGATTTTTTCGCGGCTTCCACTAGATCACTTACTGAACTAGAGAAATTGTGTATATTAAATTTAGTACCATTTAATTCAAAGTATGAGTCTTTATTAAGCAGCCCATTTATATGTTCGCCAAAAGAACAAATGTCTTTATAGGCCTTTGACCTAAAAAATCCAGGCAGAAGCTTCCAAGTAGTTTCAGAGCCATGGCGGTATAAAACAACCTCAGGTTCTGTAATTTTTTGTTCATTATTTTTTTTAGCCCTAACTTCCCACTTGGATCCATTTAGCGTTGAATCGTTAAGTCTCTCCTGAAGTTTCTTGCTCCAGTTTTTTACTTTTTTATCGTTTTTAAGGTCAGGTAACTGTTTTACATACATGCTTGCTTGTAGGATTTCTTCGGGATATTGATGAGTTAGTGAAATTACTGAGTCTTGGGCTTTTTGATGTTGGGAGATAAGTTTGCTCAAAGCCCCACCTCCAATTGATTCGCCTTTTTTATTCAGAACCAGTCTTGTCTCATCTAGAACTTCTGCAAGAAGCTGTTCTCTTAACTCTTCGTCGTCTCTAACATAAACCTCCTGTTTTCCTTTCTTTAATTTATAAAGGGGCGGCTGGGCAGTATAAATAAAACCCTT
>LULL01000184.1_pt1 | contig 25457 bp, 25 predicted proteins | sample 728161 | NCBI WGS metagenome assembly LULL01 (sample SAMN03860290, study PRJNA289734) | marine metagenome | biome: seawater column; feature: ocean; material: water; isolation source: Red Sea water column Station 149 - depth 500m | place: Saudi Arabia: Red Sea | collected 2011-10-15 | depth 500 m
CCCCCGGTCACCTGCCCGTCCCCCACCAGACCGCGCACGACGCTCGCCTGACCCCCGGAGACCAGCCATGACGATCCTCGCCACCACCGCGGCACCGAGCCACCGGGACCGCTCCCGCTCGGCCCGCGCCCGCGGCTTCCTGGTCAACCTGGGGCTCACGCTCACGATGCTCGTGGCGCTCGCGTTCCTGCTGCCCAGCCTGATGGGGCTGCAGCGCTACGTGATCATGGGCGGCTCCATGGAGGGCACCTACGACCTCGGGTCGGTCGTGCTCTCCGAGGTCGTCCCCGTCTCCGAGCTCGAGGTCGGCGACGTGATCACCTACGTCCCGCCCGCCGAGTCCGGCATCACCACCCTCGTCACCCACCGCATCGTCTCGATCGACGGCGAGGACCTCCGCACCCAGGGCGACGCCAACCCGGCCGTCGACCCGTGGACCTTCCAGCTCACCGCCGCGACCCAGCCGCGGGTCGTCGCCCACGTGCCGTACGCCGGCTACGTCTTCATGGCGCTGGCCGACCGCGGCACCCGGATGGCGCTCATCGGCCTGCCGGCCGCCCTCATCGCGCTGTGGAGCCTGGTCGAGCTGGGCCGCGCGCTGCGCCCGGAGCGGCCCGTCGAGCCCGCCGTCGCCGCCACTCCCGCGACGAGCGCCGAGCCCCGCACCCCCGCCCTCGTCTGATCCCCACACCCCACCCCCAGCAGGACCGCGGGTGTCGACCCGTGCCCGGGACATGACCCGGACGTGACCTGCGTGTGGGGTCCGTGTGACCCGCGCTGCGACAGAGTTCCGATCAGTCCCTCCCCCAGGAATCGAGCTCCCGTGAAGACCCGTGCCCAGCACCGTGCCGCCCGTCGGGCGAGCGTCGTCGGCCGCCCCTCGCGGCGCCTGCTGACGGTGCTGCTGGTCGTGCTGGTCACCGCCGGCACCAGCTGGTTCTCCGGTGCGAGCTTCACCTCCTCCTCCTTCACCTGGGCCACCGTCGGCGCCGCCGCGGACTACCACCCGCCGACGGTCACCGTCACGAGCCCCGGCGCCACGGTCTCCGGCACCGTCACCGTGCAGGCCACCGCGAGCGACTCCGCCAGCGGTGTGGCGAGCGTCCGCCTCGAGCACGCCCCCGCCGGCTCGGGCTCCTGGACCACGCTCTGCACCGACACGACCGCGCCGTACTCCTGCTCGTGGAACACCACGCTCGTCGCGGACGGCGACCACCGCCTGCGCGCCCTGGCCACCGACGTGGCCGGCTTCAGCGCCACCTCCGCCGAGGTCACCACGCGCGTGGCCAACCCCGCGAGCGTCACCCTCACGACCGTCCCCGACATCGTCCGGGGCACGGTCCCGCTGTCGGCCACCATCACCGGCGCCGGGAACCGCAGCGTCTCCAGCGCCTTCCAGCACCGGGTCGACGGCGCCACCACCTGGACCACGATCATCGGCTGCTCCGCCGTCGCGGGGACCACCCCGTCCTGCTCCTGGGCCACCGGCACCCTCGCCGACCTCTACGACGTGCGCGTGGTCAGCACCGTCGGCACCGGCGCGTCCGCGCAGACCGTCAGCGCCGAGCAGCTCGACGTCGTGGTCGACAACCTGGCGCCGACGGTGAGCATCACCTCGCCGTCGGGGACCATGAGCGGCACCGTGCAGGTGGTCGCCGTCCCGCTGGACGAGGACTCCGGCGTCGAGCGTGTCGAGCTGTCCTACAAGCTGGCCACGGCCTCCACCTACACGCCGCTGTGCACGATCTCGACCGACCCCTATCGCTGCGCGCTCAACACCACGAGCCTGACCAACCTGGCCAGCTACGACCTCCGCGCGATCGCCTACGACGAGGCCGGCAACGTCAGCACCGCCGCTGTCGTGCGACGCCAGGTCAACAACGGCCTCGCGACCATCACCATCACCTCGCCGCTGACCGGCGACCTGGTGACCGGCACCCGGACGATCACCACCGACCACTCCACCCCGCTGGGCACGTCGGCGAGCAGCGTCCGGATCGAGGCCCGCCTCGCCGGCGGCAGCTACGCCACGATCTGCACCGACACCACCGCGCCGTACTCCTGCACCTGGGCGACCGCGAGCCTGGCCTCGGGGACCTGGGAGCTGCGCGCCACGATGACCTATGGCGGCGCCCTGACCGTCACCTCCCCGGTCGTCACCGTGACCGTCGACAACAACCCGCTCAAGGCGCTGGACGTCCAGGCGGCCAACGGAGGCGTGGCGAACGTCCCCGGCGCCGGCGACACGATCGTGCTCACCTACCAGGGCGTCGTGGACCTCACGACCGTCAAGGCCGGGTGGACCGGCGAGAGCACCCCGCTCACGGTCACCTTCGCCGACAAGGCGGTCTCGCCGTCCACGAGCGGCGACCGGGCCGGCTTCAGCGTCCCGCTGGGCTCGGTGGTCTTCGTCCAGAACTACGTCAAGAAGAACAAGTCGGTCGCGATCCCGGCCACGATGACCGCCGAGACCTCGGCGTCAGGGGGTGTCGCCCTCACCGTCATCACGGTCACGCTCGGCACCAGCACCTCCACCGACCTGCGCTCCAGCACCACGGCCGGGGCCATGCGGTGGACCCCCTCGGCGAGCGTGCGCAACACCGGTGGAGTGGCCTGCTCGACCACGCCGGCGACCGAGTCCGGCGCCAGCGACCGGGACCTGTGACACCTAGGCTGCACCCGTGACCACCGCCACTCCCGGGACCCCCACGACCGTCCTCATCGTCGAGGACGACGAGGACATCGCGCTGACGCTGAAGCGGATGCTCGAGCGGCAGGGGTACGCCGTGACCTGGGTGACCACGGGGGCCGAGGCCCTCGACGCGATCCGCGCGGTCCCGCACGTGGTGCTGCTCGACCTCGGCCTGCCCGACATGGACGGGCTCGACGTGTGCCGCCAGGCCCGCGAGGAGGGGTACGACGGCGGGATCATGATCCTCACCGCCCGCTCCGACGAGCTCGACCGGGTCGTGGGGCTGGACTACGGGGCCGACGACTACCTGCCCAAGCCGTTCCCGATCGCGGAGATGCAGGCCCGCGTCCGGGCGCTGGCCCGCCGGGCGGCGCGCACCCTGGGCGGCACGCCCGCGCCGACCGGTGCCGACGAGGCGGACGCACCCCCGCCCCCGGCGACTCCAGCACCGAGCAGCCCGTCGACCGGACACGCCGCCCCCGGAGCCACCGGGGCCCCCGCCGCCCGCGCCCTGCGCGTCAACACCGCCGCTCGCCGGGTCTGGGTCGGCGAGCAGGAGCTGACCCTGACCACCAAGGAGTTCGGCGTGCTGGCCCTCCTCGACGCCGAGCGCGGGTCGGTCGTGACCCGCGAGACGCTGATGGCCACCGTGTGGGACGAGAACTGGTTCGGCTCCACCAAGACCCTCGACGTCACGATGGGCCGGCTGCGCGCCAAGCTCGAGGACGCCGGCGCGGACGTCGAGGTCGTCACCGTCCGCGGCGTCGGGTTCCGGCTCGAGGACGACACGTGCGCTCCCGACTGACCCTCGCCTTCGGGCTCCTGGGCGTCATCGTCGTCGCCACCTTCATCCTCTTCCGCGCGGTGACCATCACCGACCTCGCCGAGGACGACGTCCGTCGTCAGGTGCAGCGCGAGGCGCTGGTGACCGCCACGCTCCTCGGGCAGGGCCTGTCCGCCGACCAGCCGCCGCCGTCCGCGGAGGCGCTGGCGCCGTTCGCGCTGCCCGACCGCTCGGTCGCGGTGAGCATCGAGGGACAGGGCAGCACCGTGGCGACCGGGCCGCAGTGGCGCGAGGAGGACCGCGGCGACGCGATCACCGCCTCTGCCACCGTCGAGGCCGTGACGGTGGAGGTCGCCGCCCCGATGCGGGAGGTGGACCGACTGGTCTCGGCCGCCCTGCCGTCGCTGCTGGCCCTCGGCTCGGCCCTGGTCGTGCTCGCGGTGGTGCTCGGCGCCCTGGTCGCCGCCGGCCTGTCGCGCCCCTTCCAGCAGCTCGCCGGTGCCGCGAACGCCCTGGCCCGCGGTCGCTCCGACCTGCGCATCCCCCGCACCCGCATCTCCGAGGCGCGAGCGATCGGCACGGCGCTGCAGGGCGGCGCCGAGCAGCTGCGCGGCTCCCTGGAGCGCGAGCGGGCCCTGGCGCTGCGGGCCTCCCACGAGCTGCGGACCCCGCTGACCGGGCTGCGCCTGGCGCTGCACGAGCTCACCGACCGCGACGACGCGCCACCGGACCTCGTGGAGGCCGCGGGGGTCGCGGCCCGGCACGTGGACCGGCTCGACCGCGCCGTCGGCGAGGTCCTCGAGGACACCCGCAACCACCCCGTCGTCGCCGGTGCGCAGCTGCCGCTGTCGCTGGTGGCGCCCGCACTGGCGCAGCGCTGGGCCGACACCCTGTCGGTGGCCGACGTCGAGATCGAGGCCGAGCTGCTCGGCGACGGCTCCCTGGTCGTCACCCCGGGGCCGCTGGAGCAGCTTCTCGACGAGGTGCTGGCCGCCGTGCTGGCCCACCGCGGACGTGCGGTGCGCCTGGCGCTCGACGGCGAGGAGCGGCACGTCCGGGTGACGGTGCAGGTCCTCGCATCGTCGGTCCACGACCCGACGCCCGAGGCCGAGCGTGCCCTGCGGCGGGCCCGGGCGGTCGCCGAGACCGTGGGTGGCCGGATCGGCGGCTCGGTCGTCGCCGAGGACGGGCTGAGCGTGGTGCTCCCCCGCCGCTGACCAGCCCTCAGTCGTCGGCGCAGTCGCGGCAGAGCCCGGACAGCGCCACGTGGTGCGGGTCGAGGCGGAAGCCGGCGGAGGCGTCGAGCCGGCGGCGTACGTCGTCGAGGACGTCGTCGGGCAGGTCGATGACCCGGTGGCAGGTGCGGCACTGCGCGTGCACGTGCGCCGGCATCCCGCCCGCGGTGTCGGCGAGGTGGTAGGCGGTGCCCGACGCGAGGTGGACGTGGGTGACGACGCCGACCTCGGCGAGGGTCTCGAGGGTGCGGTAGACGGTGGTGAGGTGGATGCCCGGCCAGCGCTCGGCGATGTCGGCGGTGATCTGCTCGACCGTGGGGTGGCCCTCGGCCCGCGACAGCGCGTCGATGACCGCACGGCGCGGCATGGTGATCCGGTGCCCGCGCTCGCGCAGTGTCGCCAGCACCGCCTCGACGGCGTCCACGGCGTCCCCGCTCACAGGACCGCCGCCCGCGGAGCGCGCTGCAGGCCGCGACCACCGGTCGCCATCAGCACCAGCGCGAACACCGTCGCCCCGGTCAGCACGATGGTGGTGCCCGAGGGCACGTCGAGGTGGTAGCTGAGGTTCATGCCGACCAGGCCGCACAGCGCGCCGATCGCGCTGGAGAGGCACAGCATCGTGGCGAACCGGTGCGTGAGCATCCGCGCGACGACCGCCGGGATCACCAGGGTGGCCGCCACCAGGGTCACGCCGATGATCGACAGCGTGGCGAGGATGGCCAGGGACAGCACCAGCATGAGCAGGGCGTCGGTGCGCGCGACGCGCACGCCGCTGACGTCGGCGACCTCGGGGTCGAAGGTGGCGAAGAGCAGCGCCCGGTAGCGGGTCAGCACCACGGCGACGGTCAGCGCGCTGACGGCCACGAGCGTCCACACGTCGGCGGTCGAGATGCCGATGATGCTGCCGAAGAGAGCCGCGTCGAAGCTCGGTCCGCGGTTGCCGAAGACGGTCAGCAGCGCGACACCCAGGGCGAAGGAGGCGGTGGTGATGACGCCGATCGCGGCGTCCGCGCCGATCCGGTGCGCCCGCGAGACCCGGTTGATCGCCAGCGCCGAGGCGAAGCCCCAGATGCCCGCGCCGAGGACGTAGTTGAGGCCGATCACGCTGCTCGCGGCGAAGCCGCCGAAGATCGCGTGCGAGAGCCCGTGGCCGATGTAGCTCATGCCGCGCAGCACGACGTAGACGCCGACCAGCCCGCACAGCGCGCCGGCCAGGGTCGCCACGACGACGCCCTTGACGAAGAAGGCGTAGCCGAAGGGCTCCAGCAGGGTCTCGATCACGGTCTCGATCACGGGGCCTCCACCACCGGCCGGCGGGGGTGGCGCTTGCGGTCGAGCACCACCGGCATGCCGAGGTGCTCCAGCACGTCCATCGGCGCCCCGAAGGTCTGCTCGAGGACGGTCGGGGTCATCACGTCGGCCGGGGCGCCCCGACGCAGCACGGTGCCGTTCATCGCGACCAGGTCCGGCACGTGCGCCGCAACGCCGTTGAGGTCGTGGGTGGTCAGCAGGATGGTCATCCCGTCGTCGTGCAGGTGCCCGAGCAGGTGCAGCATCTCGTGCCGCGTGGCGACGTCGACGCCGCTGGTGGGCTCGTCGAGGAGCAGCAGCTGCGGGTCGCGCAGCAGCGCGCGGGCCAGGAACATCCGCTGCTGCTGGCCCCCCGAGAGCTCACGGATGTGCCGGTCGGCGAGGTGGGCGATGCCCAGCCGGTCCAGCACCTCGGTGACCGCCCGCCGCTCGGCGCGGGTGGCCCACGGCAGCCACCGGTCGCTGCGGACCATCAGCACGCACTCGGCCACCGTCACCGGGAAGGACCAGCTGACCGTCTCCAGCTGCGGGACGTAGCCCACCCGCAGCCCGCGGGCCCGCTCGATCCGCCCCGCGGTCGGGCACAGCGTGCCGAGCGCCAGGCGCAGCAGGGTGGTCTTGCCGGCCCCGGACGGACCGACCACGCCGACGAAGTCACCGGCCCGCAGGGTCAGGTCGACCCCCGCGAGCACCGGCGCACCGTCGTACGACAGCTCGACGGAGTCGAGGCGGACCAGGGGCTCGTTCACGGTGCCCATCCAACAGCACGGCTCACGGGGGTCACAGACTCACCGGGGCTCACTGGCTCACCGGGGCTCACTGGGGGTAGGTCGCCTCGTCCGGGACCGCCGGGGTGACGTCGAGCGCCTCGAGGGTCGGGGCGCTGCCGCCGAGACCGGTGAGCATGGTGACGTAGTTGGAACGCATCAGGCCCAGCCACGAGTGCTCGGGGTCGCCGGGAGCACCGGGCAGGTCGTCATCACGCAGCGTGTCCTCGTAGCGCGCACCGGTGGCGCGGCCGATCTCCTCCAGCGCGTCGGAGGGGAAGACCTCCGAGCCGAAGATCGTCGGCACCTCCTGCTCACGGACCTGGTCGATGAGCCGCGCAACCTCCTTCGGCGTCGGCTCGGCGAAGTCCTCGGGCTGGATGGCGCCGATCACCTGCCAGTCGTAGGTCTCGGCGAAGTAGGCGTAGGCGTCGTGGTAGGTCAGCAGCACCCGCTCGTCGGCGGGCACCGACTCCTGGTCGGCGCGCAGCGCGTCGGAGAGCTCGGTGGCCTGCTCCTCGAAGGAGGCCAGGTTGGCGTCGTACGTCGCCTCGCCCTCGGGGTCGAGGTCCACGAGGTTCTCGTGAACCAGCTCGGCGTAGCGGATCGCCCAGGTCGGGTCGGTCCACAGGTGGGGGTTGGGCTTGCCGTCCTCCTCGGGGAAGGAGAAGTCGTAGAGGTAGTCCGACTCCGGGAGCACCTCGGTGCCGAGCTCGACCAGCCGCCCGTCCTCGCTCATCGTGGCCTCGGCCAGCTCCACCGTCGGCTCCTCGAGCCGCAGCCCGTTGACCAGCACCAGGTCGGCCCGCTCCAGCAGCGCGGAGGCGCTCGGCGGCGGCTCGAAGGTGTGGGAGTTGGTGCCCTCCGGCACCAGGCCCTCGATCGTGGCGCGGTCGCCGGCCACGGCCGCGGTGATCGAGGTGATCGGCGCGACGGTCGTGACGATGCTCAGCTCGCCGTCCTCGGCCACGTCCGAGTCGGTGCCACAGGCGGTGAGGGACAGGGCGAGGACGGCAGCGGCCGCGAGGGCGGCACGGAGGGCACGGGGGGTCCGGGAGGGGCTCATGCCCCGAACCCTAGACGAGACCAACTTGCTTCTGCGAAGAGGTTGCAAAAAGGCGCGGGCGCCGGGCTACGGCAGCTCCCCCGTCAGCCGGGCGTGCCGCTCGGCGCTGGCCTCGTTGAGCCCGGTGATCTCGACCGCGATGCCGCGCCGCTCGTACTTGGTGACGATCGCGTCGAGCGCCGCGACGGTGGAGGCGTCCCAGATGTGGGAGTCCGACAGGTCCACGACGACGCGGTCGGGGTCCTCGGCGTACTCGAACTGGGTGTAGAGGTCGTTGCTGGAGGCGAAGAACAGCTCGCCGGTCACGCGGTAGACCGCCTTGACCCCGTGCTCGTCCTCGACGAGCTCGCGGTGGGTGTCGGTCATGTGGGCGACCCGACGGGCGAAGAGGGTCATCGCCACGAGCACGCCGACCCCGACGCCGATCGCGAGGTTGTGGGTCAGCACGGTGACCACGACGGTCGACACCATCACGGTGGTCTCGGACTTGGGCATCCGGCGCAGGGTGCTGGGCTGGATGGAGTGCCAGTCGAAGGTGGCGACCGAGACCATGATCATGACCGCGACCAGCGCGGCCATCGGGATGAGCGCGACGACGTCGCCGAAGCCGACGACCAGGACGAGCAGGAAGACACCGGCCAGGAAGGTCGAGATCCGGGTGCGCGCGCCGGAGACCTTCACGTTGATCATCGTCTGGCCGATCATCGCGCAGCCGCCCATCCCGCCGAAGAAGCCGGTGATGACGTTGGCGGCGCCCTGGCCCATCGCCTCGCGGGTCTTGTCGGAGTGGGTGTCGGTGATGTCGTCGACGAGCTTCGCGGTCAGCAGCGACTCCAGGATGCCGACGAGGGCCATCGCCAGCGCGTACGGCGCGATGATCTCCAGCGTCGCCACCGAGAACGGCACGTCGGGGACGAACCACGCGGGCAGGCTGTCGGGCAGCTCGCCCTGGTCGCCGACCTCGGGCACGGCCACGGCGGCGACGAGGGTGAAGGCGGTGAGCGCCACGATCGCGACCAGCGGGGCCGGGATGACGGAGTTGACCCGGGGGAACCCGACGATGACCGCGATGCCGACGGCCACCAGCGGGTAGACCGCCCACGGGACGTCGACGAGGTGCTCGAGCTGGGCACCGAAGATGAGGATCGCCAGGGCGTTGACGAAGCCGACCATCACCGAGCGCGGGATGAACCGCATCAGCCGGGCGACGCCCACCAGCGAGAGCAGCAGCTGCAGGACGCCGCCGAGCAGCACGGTGGCGATGAGGTAGTCGTAGCCGTAGTCGCGCATCACCGGCGCGATGACCAGCGCGATGGCGCCGGTCGCGGCCGAGATCATCGCCGGGCGACCGCCCAGGAACGAGATCGCCACCGCCATGGTGAAGGACGCGAAGAGCCCGACCTGCGGGTCGACCCCGGCGATGATCGAGAACGAGATCGCCTCGGGGATCAGCGCCAGCGCGACGACGAGGCCGGCGAGGACCTCGGTGCGCAGCAGCCGCGGCGAGCGCAGCGCCGCCCGCACGGTGTGCTCCGTGGGGTGCAGGTGCTGCTGCGAGGGCTCAGGGGTGTGCCCCGGGGTGTTCTCGGTGGGGGTGACGCTCACCACGTTCTCCGTCCAGACGTGCCGAAGGCCCGGATCAGGGCATCCGGGCCTCTGCGCCCAGGGTACGAAGGTCGCACCCGTCCCGGCGAACCCTGACCTGTGCGAGGAGACTGTGCGGATGCGAGCGATGGTGGTCGACGACGTCCGCGCCCAGCCCGAGGTCCGGGACGTGCCCGCCCCCGAGGCGCCGCCCGGAGGGGTGGTGGTCCGGGTCCTCGCCACCGGGTTGTGCCATAGCGACTGGCACGCGTGGGCCGGCCACGACGACATCGCCTTCCCGCACGTGCCCGGCCACGAGCTGGCGGGCGAGGTGGTCGCGGTCGGCTCCGGCGTACGCCGCTGGGCGGCCGGGGACCGGGTCACGGTGCCGTTCGTGTGCGGCTGCGGGCGGTGCTCGTGGTGCGCCGCCGGGGACGCGCAGGTCTGCCCGGACCAGGAGCAGCCGGGCTTCACGCACTGGGGCTCCTTCGCCGAGCAGGTCGCGCTGCACGCGGCCGACACGAACCTCGTGGCGGTGCCGGACGGGGTCGACATGGCCACCGCGGCCTCCCTGGGCTGCCGCTTCGCGACGGCCTACCGCGCCCTGGTCGCGCGCGCCCGCGTGCAGCCGCAGGAGTGGGTCACCGTCATCGGTGCCGGTGGGGTCGGGCTGAGCAGCGTGATGATCGCGAAGGCCCTCGGCGCCCGCGTGGTGGCCGTGGACCGCAACCCCGGGGCCCTGGAGGCGGCGAGTGCCGTGGGCGCCGAGCACGTGGTGCTCGCCGACGGTCGCGACGTCCCCGCCACCATCGCTGAGCTGACCGGCGGCGGCAGCCACCTGAGCGTCGACGCCGTGGGCAGCGAGCAGACGGCCTCGGACGCGGTGCTGGGCCTGCGCCGTCGCGGCCGGCACGTGCAGGTCGGCCTGCTGCCCTCCATCTCCGGGCACCCGCGGGTGCCGATGGAGCGTGCCATCGCGTGGGAGCTCGACCTGCTCGGCAGCCACGGGATGGCGGCGGTCGACTACCCCGGGATGCTCGCGCTCGTCGCCGACGGCTCGCTGCGGCCCCAGGACCTGGTCGAGCGCACGATCGGGCTCGAGGAGGCCGCCGACCTGCTGCCCCGCTTCGACACCGCGACGCTCGCGGGGATGACCATCATCGACCCGTCCCGCTGACCCGAACCGCTGACCCCACCGTTGACCCCACCGGGCCTAGGCTCGCCACCATGACCGAGGACGCGACCCACGACGTACTGATGGTCGGCTGCGGGGACCTCGGGTCCCGCATCGGGCTGAGGTTGGCCGAGCGCGGCCACCGTGTGCTGGCCCTGCGCCGCGACGCCGCGAAGGTGCCGTCGCCGCTGACCGGGCTCTCGGTGGACCTCGCCACCGACGTGCCCGCCCTGCCCGCACTCTCCCTGCGGTACCTGGTCGTGGCGCTCACCGCGCGGCCGCGGACCGAGGACGCCTACCGCGCGACGTACGTCGACGGGATGCGCCGCGCCCTGGACGCCGTCGCCGCCGCTGGCCAGGTGCCCGAGCGAGCGGTCCTGGTGTCCTCCACCGGGGTGCACGGCGAGCCGGAGGACGGGTCGCCGGTCACCGAGGACACGCCTCCGGCGCCGGCCGACGGCCCCGCGGCGGTGCTGCTGGAGGCCGAGCAGCTGTTCCACGAGCGACTTCCCCGCGGCACCGTGCTGCGCTGCTCGGGCCTGTACGCCGGGGACAGCACCCGCCTGGTCGACCGGGTGCGCGAGGGGACGGACCCCGACCCCGGGCGCTGGACCAACCGGATCCACCGTGACGACGCGGCCGCGGCCGTCGTGCACCTGCTCACCCGGGCCGAGGCACCGGACCCGGTCTACCTCGGCAACGACGACGAGCCGGCCCTGCTGGGGGACGTGGCTCGCGAGATCGCCCGCCTCCTCGGCGAGGACCCGCCGCCCGCCGCCGACGCTGCCCAGGTCGCACCCCACGGCAAGCGCATCTCGAACGCCCGGCTGCGCGCGAGCGGCTGGACCCCGGCGTACCCCACCTATCGCGAGGGGTACGCCGCCCTGCTCCGCCGCTGACACCACCGGCTGCACCGGACGGGTGCTTGACAGATCGAGCCTATTTGTCAACCATGGCGTGACCCTCGACGATCTGGAGCCCCATGTCGACCGCCCCTCTCCCCCGCCGCCGCGCAGCCGCTGCCCGTCTCCGGGCTGCCCGACCCCGGCGAGCGGGTGCCGCCGGTCGCCTGGCCGACGCTCGCGTTGTACGTCGGCACGCTGGCGCTCTTCGCGGTCGAGCTGTACGGCGTGCTGGCCGCGGGGTGGTCGCCCTGGGTCACGGTGCCGATGGGCACGGCGGTCACGTTCCTGATGTTCAGCGTCCTGCACGAGGCGACGCACCACGCGGTGAGCACCAGCGACCGGCTGAACAACCTGATGGGCCACCTGTCGGTGCCGTTCGTGGCGCCGTACGGCACCTTCGGCATGATCGGCTTCATCCACATCGAGCACCACCGCAACACCAACGAGGAGAAGTCGGTCGACCCCGACGCGTGGACCAGCGAGGGCCCGTGGTGGCAGCTGCCGTTCCGCTGGATGACGATCGACCTCTGGTACGTCGTCTTCTACCTGCGCCGCATCCCCCAGCGGCCCCGCGGCGAGGTCGTCGCGACGTCGCTGATGTTCGTGGCGGTCCTCGGCGCCTTCGGCTGGCTGGTCGCGGCCGGGCACGGCGCCACGCTGGCGGTCGCGTTCCTCATCCCGCAGCGGCTCGGCCTGGGCGTGCTGGCGTGGTGGTTCGACTACCTGCCGCACCACGGGCTGCCGTTCACCGGCCGGCAGGACAAGTACCGCGCGACGCGCATCCGCGTGGGCGGCGAGGGCTGGATGACGCCGCTGTTCGTCTACCAGAACTACCACCTGGTGCATCACCTGCACCCGAGCGTGCCGTTCTACCGCTACCTGCGCGCCTGGCGTCGCAACGAGCAGGCCTACCTCGACCGCAACGCCGCGATCTCGACGGTCTTCGGGCGGTCGCTGACCCCGTCGGAGTACCGCACCTGGCGGCGGCTGACCGACGACCTCACGACCACCTCCCCCGCGGCCGAGCCGGGCGGCGACGGGCGGCCGGTCCCCCGGTTCCACCCGCTGCGCGTGGCCTCGGTCGAGGCGGACACGGCCGAGTCGACGGTGGTGACGTTCACGGTCCCGGCCGACTTGGCGGCGGCGTACGAGCACCGGGCGGGGCAGCACGTCACGCTGCGCGCCGTGGTCGACGGCGAGGACCTGCGCCGCTCTTACTCCCTGCTCCCCTCACCCGCGGGCACGCTGCGGGTCGCGGTGAAGCGGATCGAGGGCGGCGTCTTCTCCGGCTACGTCCACGGGCGACTGCGCGCCGACGACATCCTCGACGTGATGACGCCCGCCGGACGCTTCGGCCACGACGCCGAGCCCGCGGACGCGCGTCGCTACGTCGGCGTCGCCGCCGGCTCCGGCATCACCCCGGTGCTCGCGATCCTCGCCGAGACCCTCGAGGCCGAGCCGCGCTCGACGGCCACGCTGGTCTACGGCAACCGCACCACCGCCTCCACGATGCTGCGCGCCGAGATCGACGCGCTCGTCGAGCGGTACGCCGGCCGGCTGGTCGTCCACCACGTGCTGTCGCGCGAGCTCGGTGCCGCCGCGCGGACCGCTCGGGCCGGGCGCATCGACGCCACGCTGCTCGACGAGCTGGTGTCCGGTGACGTCGACCGCTGGTTCCTCTGCGGCCCCGAGCAGCTGGTCGAGGACCTCTCGGCAGCGCTCCCCGCGCGTGGCGGGCAGGTGCTGACCGAGGTGTTCCACACCGAGCAGGCGCACGCCGACCTCGCGCTCGACGTCGAGAGCCGGGTGACCGTCACCCTCGCCGGCCAGGAGACCTCGTTCGCGCTGCGCTCCAGCGGCGACACCGTCCTCGACGCCGCGCTCCGCGAGGGCGTCGACGCGCCGTACTCCTGCGCCGGCGGCGCCTGCGGCACCTGCCGCGCCAAGGTGCTGCTCGGCCGCGCCGTCATGGACCAGGACCACGCCCTCGACGACGACGAGCGCGCCGCCGGCTACGTGCTCACCTGCCAGGCGCACCCGGTGAGCGAGGAGCTGCGCGTCAGCTACGACGCGTAGGCCCCCGACGTGCGCGCTGTTCGGACTTGTTCGGACTGAGCCGAAGGCCCACCGATTCCTGCGCCGGTCTTTACCTTCTCGGACATGACTCGCTACCTCTCACGAGCCACAGCCGCTCTCGCCCTGACCACCCTGACCAGCACTCTCGTCCCGTTGATGGCCAGCCCGGCCCACGCAGCCGACGACGGTGCGATCACCGGCATCACTATCGAGTACGACTACAACCTCGGATCCACGAGCCGGGGATGCGGCAAAGACACCTACGCGAGCATCTCGATGGTGCTGCCGGGCACGGGCAAGGCCTTCGCGGACACGGAGTACGCAGACGGCTGGGAGGTCGTCTTCGAGGTGGCGGACGCGGACGAAGGCGTGGAGCCGCGAGGCACCGTCTCGACCGACGATGTCTATGCCTCGACCTACGGGGGCGAGAAGTCTCTGAACGTCCGCCTGGAGTGCAAGGCGGCGAGCGCACTGATGGACCTGGGGTACGGCGCGGGCGAGGAGATCCGTCTGACCGTCACATCGGCTGAGTTCGATGGCGGGCGCAAGGTCCTCGACACCACTGAGGCCACCCGTCTCATCACGCCGCTCCAGATCCCGGTGATCGAGCCTCAGCGGGCCAAGAAGAAGGGCAAGAAGTTCCGCATCAGCTCTCAGGTCCTCCTCTGGTCGGCGACAGAGGACGGCTATGCCTGGGTGGCGCCCGGCAGGGCGGTTGAGGTCATCGGACTGTGGAAGGGCTGCCCCTACCGCGAGGTCGAGTCCAAGGAGAACGGGAAGTTCACGGTGACCTGGAAGCGATCGGCGATGCTGAACGGCAAGAACTTCGGTTACTCCATCACCGAGAGCAAGCAGGTCAGCTCCTTCAACGGCGGATGGAAGCGCAAGAGCCAGACGAAGTTCACCCCCACGGAGAGCTACTACAACGGCTGCGGCGGCGCCTGAGGCACGCATCGGAGGGTGGGCGCGGAGCCAGAGCCCACCCTCCGAGGGCGGCCCACTCAGAGCCCGGCGTACACCGCCCGCTCGAACTCGCCGTACAGGCCCCAGGCACCGGGCGCGATGAACGGCAGCGAGTTGGTGTAGATCGAGGCGCAGACACCCGTGGTCCGGTCGATGAAGAAGTGCGTGTTGAACAGCCCAGCCCACGCACCGGTGCCGGCTCGGCGGCCGCCGGGGACGTCCTCGTTGTTGATGAGCAGCCCGTAGCCCCAGGTCCAACCCGGACCGACGCGCAGCGTGTCGGTGATCGGCGGGTCCGCGGTCGGGATCTCGGCCGGGAACGTCAGGTCGCCGAGCTGGTGGGAGAAGGCCTCGTCGACCGTCGACTGCTCGAGGATGCGCACGCCGTCGAGCTCGCCGCCGCGCAGCAGCGCCTGCTGGAAGCGGATGTAGTCGCGCGGCGTGGAGTAGAGACCGTGCCCCCCGGCCCACCAGTCCGGGGAGTCGTTGAGGATGCCGCCGGCCGAGCCCCAGGCGCCGTCCTCGCCCTGCACGTGGACCATGACGACGTTGTCCCGGCGGGCCTCGTCGAGGGCGAACATCGTGTCGCTCATGCCCAGCGGCGTGGTGATGTTGTCGCGGATCACCACGTCGAGGGTCGTCCCGGCGACGGACTCCACGACCTTGCCGAGCCAGTCGGTGTTGATGCCGTACTCGAACCGCTCACCGGGGTGCGAGGTCATCGGCGCCTTGAACGCCTCGACCGACCCGGGCACCACGTTGGGGATGCCGGTGGCGGACTCGTACTTCACGAGGTCGTCGTTCCAGAACCAGTAGCCCAGGCCGCTGGTGTGGGTGACGAGGTGGCGCACGGTGGCGGGGGTCCGCGGATCGACCAGGATGGGGGTGTCGCCGTCCCACCCCTCGAGGACCTTCACGTCCGCGAACTCGGGGCAGTACTCCGAGACGGGGGCGTCGAAGTCAAGCTGACCGCGCTCGCGTTGCTGCAGCGCGGCGGTGGTGGCGACCATCTTGGTCATCGACATGATGCGGAACTGGGTCGAGGCACCGACCGGGTCGTCGGACTCCCCGTTGATGCGTACGCCGGCTCCACCCTCGTAGAGCACACCATCGGCGTCCGCCACGATCGCGGCCACGTGCGGCACCGCACCGGACTCGACACCGCGCGTCAGGACGGCGTCGATGCCGCCCGCGTCGATCGACTTGGTCATCGTTCTCCTCCTCCGCCCGCCCGGACCGTCCGGCGGGTGTCCTCACCGTCGTGGGTGCCGCGCTCGCGCGGTACCGCCACGGCAGCGCAGATCCGGATGTGATGCCCGACACATGGCGGTCGGCTACGGTTCCTCCGTGACAGCAGCTCCTCGGCCGGAGTTCGACGCCGAGCTCAAGGCCGGTCTGGCGGTGGTCGGCGGCATGTTCCCGCCGACGATCACGCCTGCGCTGCTCGACTTCATGCGCACCTCCTACGCCTCCGCACCCATCGACGACCTGCTCGCGCAGCGCCGCATCGAGCGGCTCGACCTGCCGGTCCCCGGACACCTCGGGGACGAGATCGTCGTGAGCGTCCTGCGCCCCGTCGGCCTGTCCGGCCCGCGCCCCGGGGTCGTCTACGCCCACTCCGGCGGGATGATGTTCGGCGACCGGTTCAGCGGGATCGACCTGGTCCTGGACTGGGTCGACGTGCTCGGCGTCGTGCTGGTGACGGTGGAGTACCGCTTGGCGCCCGAGCACCCCGACCCCTACCCGCGCGAGGACGTCTACGCCGCCCTGGAGTGGGTCGCCTCGCACCACACCGACCTGCAGATCCGCCTCGACCGTCTGCTGGTGGCCGGGGCCAGCGCGGGCGGCGGACTGGCCGCCGGCGTCGCGCTGCAGGCCCGGGACCGTAGCGGGCCGAGGTTGTGCGGGCAGGTGCTCGACTACCCGATGCTCGACGACCGCGGGCTGACCCACTCCACCCACCAGTTCGACGGCGTCGGGGTGTGGGACCGGGTCAGCAACGAGACCGGCTGGGACGCCCTGCTGGGGCCCGCTCGCGGAGGCACCGGGGTGTCGCCGTACGCCGCTCCGTCACGCGCCGAGGACCTCACCGGTCTCCCGCCGGCCTTCATCGACGTCGGTGCCGCGGAGATCTTCCGCGACGAGGCGATGGCCTACGCCGACCGGATCTGGCGCGCCGGCGGGGACGCGGAGCTGCATGTGTTCGCCGGCGCCTTCCACGGCTGCGACCTCTTCGCGCCGCACACCGCGGTGGGGCGACGGATGATCCACGTGCGGAACTCCTGGGTGGAGAAGATCCTTGCCGACTGACCGCGACGCCACGAGGAGGTGGTGAGGTGCAGGAGCTGTTGGGGCGCATCGCCCGGCTCGACCCGAGCGCCAGCCTGGGGCTGCGCGTGATCGCCTGCTTCGACGAGCTCGTGGTGGGTCACGTCAACACCCGTGGGCTGCTGGCCGCCGCCGCGTCCCTCGCAGGCTGCCCGGCCGGCTTCCGACGGATCTCCGAGGCGGCCTGCGTGCGCGTCGGTCCCAAGGGGGACCTGCTGGACGGTCCTGCTCCGGAGGTACCCGCCGCCCTTCGCCTCACCACCGCCGACGGGTTGGAGGTCTGGCTGGAGCGCGACGGCGAGCCCGCGGCCAACGACGGCATCACCCTCGAGCGACTGTCCCTCGCGGTGCGTGCGCGGCACGGGCTGGTGCGCCGCGACGACATCCGGCGTCACGCGGCGATCATGCTCGATCGCCAGTCCTCCGCCGAGGAACGGGTGGCCGCGGCCGAGGCCCTCGGGCTGACCGTGCAGGGCGAGTACCGCATCGCCGCCGCCCCGCTCTTCGCCCAGTGGCAGCAGCACCCCGGCGGGCCGGAGGACGTCATCCCCACCCGCCACGGCCCGCTGCACGTGGTGGTGCTGCCGGCCGACCACGACACGGTCGTCGCAAGCCCGTGCGGGTTGGGCACCGTGACGCCCGTCGACCGGCTGCACGAGTCGTTCCGCGTCGCCGTGGTCGCGCTGCGACTGTGCTCGCCGCCGGACGAACCGCTGGTCGACGCGCACGCGTACGGCGGACTGCTGACGATGCTCGCGGACACGCCCGAGGACAGCCATCAGCCGGACGTCGAGCGGATGGCCGAGGTCGCGGCGCACCCGTGGGGGCTGCCGACAGTCGCCGCGCTCGTGGCGACGCAGTCGATCCGCGAGGCTGCACGGCACGCCGGCGTGCACCACTCGACGCTGCAGTCGCGCGTCGACGTCGTGTCCTCCACGCTCGGCTTCGACCCGCTCGACGGGCTGGGTCGCGCCCGCCTGGGCATCGCGTTCCTCAGCCACCGGTTGCGGCACTCCACCGTGCTGGAGCTCCCGCCACCGTCGAGCTGACGCCGGCGCTCACGCGTGCGGGATGCCGGCACCGCCCTTGCCGGCCTGGTAGGTCGCCGACAGCTCGGCGTACGTCGCCTGCAGCCGAGTGAGCCGCTCCGGGTCGGCCGCGATCGGTCGGCTGGTGAAGAAGTCGTTGCTGCGGTTGTAGAGATCCCGCCCGGGCGCAGGCTCGGACCGGTCCGGGTCGGGGACGGCGTACACGGCCTTCAGGATGCGCAGGTCGTGCGGGATCGCGAAGGAGTCCGCGGAGTCCTGGTGGCTGAACAGGTAGTGCACCTCGGGGAAGCCGCCCCACGCGATGCCCGAGAGGCACAGCGAGCACGGCTCGTGAGTGGCGAGGAAGACGCAGTCGGCCGGGTCCGGGATCCCCTCGAGCTCGTGGAAGAGCTTGATCGCATGGATCTCCCCGTGCCACAGCGGGTTCTCGACCTCGTTGTTGGTGGCCGTCACGACCACCGACAGGTCCTCGCGCAGCAGGATCGCCGCCCCGAACAGCTTGTTGCCCAGCGCCACGCCGGCACGCGTGAGAGGTACGACGTCGTGCTCGATCACGTCGAGCAGCCGCTCGTCCAGCGTGGTCACTCGGTCAGGTTAAGGGCGCAAGGTGTCGTGGGGATGACACAAGGCCCGTGCCGATGGTCCGCCCCTGGAGTCGGTGGTAGCGGGGACTGGACTTGAACCTGCGATCTCGGGTTGGATCGAGTCCGATTTCCGTCAGCTTCCATCGATCGTGGTCAGCAGCGGAGGTCCTGGTTGACGTGGGCAAACGGTGTCTTGCGACTGCCCCATGACGCCGCACCGAACTGGACGCTGCCAGTTGCCTCGGGCTCAACATGGTCGATCGATGGTGCGCTCCGTCGGACACCACGAGGAATGCCGTTCACCGAACGTCGTACCGGTGGCGGCACACGAACGCCGCCTGCTCGTCAGAGAGTTGCCACGGCTCGGAGAGCATCCGTTCCCGGAAGGACTCAGGCTCGGGAGGGCCGGGGTCATGAGCGCAGTACTGGTCGACGATCTCGGGATACCGGGGCGTGCCCCACCAGGAGGACGGATACAGAGGCCCTTTCGTGAGAAACGCCAGCCAGTTGCCGAGGCCATTGGTGGCGATCCAATCAGTCGCGAGGGCAGGAGCCCCTTGCTTCTCGGACCGAAGGTCGGACTTCGACTCGTCGGTCGGCAGCATGGCTCTGAGGTCGTCCAGCAGGCTCTCGAGAAGAGCCTGGACCGCAGCGAGATCGTCGACACGCTCTGCAACGGCAGTGATCGCCAGTCGCGCCAGCTCGGTTGCCCATGCGTTCTTGCGCAGCATGTCCTCGTCCGACCAGGGCCCTTCGGCGTGTGCCAGGGTCTCCACCGCATTCGTGTTGCGATACCAGTTGCTGACCAGCCCGACTGCGGCCTCATGGATGTTGCCCTGCGATGGCTCGAGCCCCTCTCCCCACTGCTGGCGGGCGAACTCCATGATCTGCTCAAGTGACATGCTCATCGTTCGTTCCCTCTACTAACGCCAGTGGCCTGCCTGTGGATCCCAATTGCGGATCGTCTCGCCGGAGCCCACCACAGGATCTGCGAAGGCGAAGACGCCCTCGAGGACTCCGGCGAGTGACTCAGGTAGGTGATCGGAGTTGCTGCGCCGGCGCCAGGCAATCCAACGCGCCTGACCGAGGTCGGCGTACCCGTCGAGGACTTCAGCCAGCGGCGACAAGTCCGCACCACGGTGAGCCGCGACGGCATCGATCGCCATCCGAAGGTCCGAGGCCGACACGGAGTGCCGCCGCGAGAGCGTCCAGATGTCTCCGAAGTCGCGCCACCGAGTGTTGGCGACGCCCCGCTGGATCGCGGTCACGATCTTCTCGGCGTGCACCATGTGGATCGGATAGCCCGGCAACAGGATCGGTTCGCCGCCGCGCAGGCGCGGAACCTCGACCGTGCTCGGCGCCGGCCAGATGGGGTCGCCGACATTGATGTCGACGTGGAACGGCAGGCTTGCCGACGCCAGGCGGGCGCCCATGCTGACGCGAATGCCGGAGTACGCGTCCTCCTCCCGAATCACCTCCGACTTGGCCGCCTCGGGAAGGAACACGACGCCGTCCTCCAACGGCGACGACGCCTCGACGATCGAGCGGACGAGCTCGAGCACGGTCTCGGCATCGTTCGCCAGGTCGAGCCCAGCGAGGTCCACGTCCCGCGTCGGCCGGCGCTCGTCGAAGGCGGCCAGTAGTACGCCGCCCTTGAGCACGAACCGATCCCGAAGGTCAGTCGCGGCCAGCCGGCTCAGGAACGCCTCCAGGACGTAGAGCTGCAGCAGCTCCTGGGTCGGGCGCTTCTCGCGCTGCGCACGATTCCTCAGATCAAGATAGGCGTCAGCCTCAGGCGTTCCCCGAGATATTCGGCTCACAACAGGATTTCCAGGGTCTTGCGCATGGCGCTCGCAGCCCGCGGGAACGACCTCGACAGCCGGAGCACCTCAGACGGCTGCCCGCCCTGGCGAAGCCATCGCTTGAGGGCATCGTTGGCGAGATCCTCGCCCACGAGATGCCGGAGGCGGAAGGCGTCGATGATGCTGCGCTCGGCCGAGTAGATGCCGATCGAGTGATGGTCATCGAGTGCCAACTGGTCGCGACCGAGCTCGAACGTCGCCTTGTCGAAGTGGCGCCACCTGACGGGCACGTTCGTCCCCGGCATCCACCTCCCCCGCGGGATCGCGATGTCGAACTCGGCCGGGATGTCATCGATCAGTCCGTGCCTGGACAGCGCTGACCTCAGGCAGATCGTCGCCATGGGGGCCTTCGCGGCGATCTCCAGCAGGTCGTCGTCGCCGATTGAGTCAGCCTTGCGATACAGGCCTCGCGAGATCGCGGTGATCTGGCCGCTTTCGATCAGCGAGCGGAACTGGCGCTCGTTGAGCCGTTCGCGTGCATCGGAGTATCGAAAGGTGTCCGGGAGCATGGCGAGCAGCACTGAAGCGGTAGACGTCACCCTGCTCACCTCCGTAGGAAATCCTCAACAGATCTGCCTCTAGTGTACAGGTTTTCCTACATGGTGTCTCCGTGCGAGGCGTGACCCGTGTGGCCGGTCGTCGATCGGCTTCCGACCGGGATCACCGGGGACCAGCAGCTCACGCCGAACGGCGACAGTCGCATCCGAAATGACAGAAGGCCCGGACCTGATGGTCCGGGCCTTCTGTGACTGGTAGCGGGGGCAGGATTTGAACCTGCGACCTCTGGACGCCATCAGGGGCATCGCGAGGACTACGGTTTCGGGCCGGAAGCTACCGATTCACGTGGTGTGGTGAGGGATTCCCCCTCGCTTCCGGTCTCAGGATACCGGTTTGGTGCGGAGCGGAACGGACCCAATGTGGACAGTAAATGGCCACAGGTCCAATCCCCCGCATGTCCGTTGGTGCGTGCCTGGGGAGCCCTTCGCCCCACTCTGCGGCGACCTAGACTCAGCACTGTGAGCCGGAGCTTGATCCAGCGCGTGCATAATCCCCGCAACGGCGAGTGTGGCTGCGACGCCGCCTGCTGGTGCCGCCGTACGGCGGTTGGTCGCGCGGTCAAGTGGTGGTTCCCGGCCAGGCTCTTTGGAGTGCACCACCAGAGCGAGGCGACGGCGCAGTGGAAGCGCGACCAGGACTCAACTGGATAGGCCGCTGGAACGCAAGCGACGGTCGGTTCCCAGTTGGATGCGGGGTTGCCGACGATGTCGTGGGAACCGGCGAGCTGGCGGCCGGACGAACGTCGACCCCGCATCACGTGTCTGGGGCGATGATGTGACAGATCTTCGAGTCGGTGCAGTCCGCTGGATCGAGGCGGTGACTGCGGCTGATGAGGCCTTCGAGGTCCCTTTCCAGGGCGGCGAGTTCCTCTTGCCGGGTCCTGATGTCGTTCAGCTTGGTCATGAGCAGGGAGTGGACGTGGGCGCATGGGACGGCGCCCTCGCGGCGCTGGTCGAGGATGCTGGCCAGCTCGACCAGGGTGAGCCCAGCTGACTGTCCGCTGCGGATGAACGCGAGTTGGGCGAGGACCGAGGCGTCGTAGTCGCGGTATCCGTTGGGACCCCGCGGTGGCTGGGGAAGCAGGCCACGCCGCTCGTAGAAGCGGATGGTCTGTGCCGCTACGCCCGCCGCCTCGGCAGCCTCTCCGATGCGCATGCTCTCATTCTACGCCTTGACCTTGCACCATGGATCAAGGTTTAGCGTGACGGCCATGGACATCACGCTGCTCTACTTCGAGGACTGCCCGAACTGGAAGATCGCGGACGAACGACTCCGCGTCGTTGCGTCGGAGCGCGGCGACATCCGCTTGACCCGCCACCTCGTCGAGACTCCGGCGGAGGCCGAGCGCACCAGCTTCCACGGCTCACCGAGCATCCAGGTCAACGGCGTGGACGTCTTCGCCGAGCCGGACTCCGAGGTCGGCCTGACCTGCCGCCGCTACCGCACGCCGGACGGATTCCAAGGCGCACCGACCCTCGAGCAACTGCGGGCGGTCCTGGCCGATGCGTGACCGCATCACTACATCGGCCCCATCGCGGCAATGGCCGGCGCCATCGGTCTCTGTTGCGGCCTGCCGGTCCTGTTGTCGCTGGGGATCGCCGGCGCCATCGCTGGCTGGTCCCTGCAGAGCTGGGCGCTGATCGGGCTAGGGCTCGCGCTCGCCGCTGCCGGATGGGCACGGTGGGTCCGAGGCCGGGGACGCGATCGTCCGACCCATCACCCGAGACCGACCGCGCAGGCGGACACCTCACCCGTACAGAACGCTGACAACTCCACCGACCTGACAGTCAAGGAGAACACCGCATGAACCAGCACTTCGACCTGATCGTGATCGGCGCCGGCATGGCCGGGGTCGCCGCCGCGAACAAGTGCGCAGCCCAAGGATGGGAAGTGGCCATCGTCGACTCACTCCCCTACGGCGGCACGTGCGCGTTGCGGGGATGCGACCCGAAGAAGATCCTGCGTCGCGGCGCCGAGATCATCGACAGTGCCCGGTTGCTGAGCGGCAAGGGCATCGACAGCGACGGGTTGTCGATCAACTGGGCGGACTTGATGAAGCACAAGCACGGCTTCACCGACCCGGTCCCCCAGAGCATGGAGGAGGGCCTGAGCCGCAGCGGCGTCACCACCCTGCACGGCCGGGCGAAGTTCACCGGGGCTCGCCAGCTCGAGATCGGCGGCACCGCCTACGACGCCGACCGCTTCCTGGTCGCCACCGGCGCGCGACCACGTCCCCTGGAGTTTCCCGGCCACGAGCACCTGATCGACAGCACCGACTTCCTGGATCTCGAGGAGGTGCCTTCTCGGATCCTGTTCGTCGGGGGCGGCTTCATCTCTTTTGAGTTCGCCCACATCGCCGTGCGCGCCGGCAGCGCGGCAATCATCATCGACCGGGGCGAGCGTCCGTTGAAGGGCTTCGACCCCGACCTCGTCGAGCTTTTGGTCGACCACGGCCGCGAAGTCGGCATCGACCTACGCCGACGCACAAGCATCGTGAACCTGCATCAGTCCGATACCGGCTACCAGGTCACACTGGAGCACGGCGGCGCCCAGGAGACCATCGAGACCGACCTCGTCGTCCACGGCGCCGGCCGAGTCGCGGACCTGGCAGACCTTGGCCTCGACGCCGCCGGGGTCGGCTGGGGAGAGCACGGCATCCACGTCGCCGACCACCTCCAGAGCACGACCAACCCGGCCGTCTGGGCCGCCGGCGACTCCGCCGACACCGCCGGGATGCCGCTCACACCGGTCGCGGTTTCGGAGGCGAAGGTCGCTGCGTCCAACATGATCAAGGGCGCCACCACGACCCCGGACTACGCCGGTGTGCCAACGGCGGTCTTCACCATCCCCGAGCTCACCCGAGTCGGCGTGCTGGAGTCCGAAGCGCGCGAGGAGGGCATCGACCTCGCCGTCCGTTACTCCGACACCAGCGGCTGGTACTCCAACTACCGGATCGGGGCAACCACCGGGGCGGCGAAGATCCTCATCGACCAGTCGACCGACCAGATCGTCGGAGCCCACCTGCTAGGACATGAGTACGGCGAGCTGATCAACACTCTGGGCCTGGCCATCAAGGTCGGCCTCACCACCCGCCAGCTGAAATCGGCGACAGCCGCCTACCCCACCGTAGGGTCCGACCTGGGCTCCATGTTGTAGGACTCGTGCCGGGCGTCCTCCGCTCGCTGGGCGACGGCGGACTGAGCGATCGGCACGACCCGGGTCAGAGGTCTCCCAGGTTGAGCCGACGGGCTTCGTCGGCGGCGCGCTCGGAGGCGCCGGCGCGGGTGTAACGGACGAGCATGTCGGAGCGCGTCCAGCCGGCGATGGCCATGAGGCCGGATTCGGAGCCGCCGGCGGCCAGCCAGCGATGGGCGGCGGTGTGGCGTAGCCGGTGCGGCCTGAAGCCCTGGACTCCGGCACGCTTGGCGCGGCGGCGCAGGGCACGGCTGAGGCCTTCGCGGCCAAACTTCTGACCGCGGTTGCCGAGCCATAGGTCGGGACTCGCAGCGAGCGGATGCTGCTCGCGGTGGGCGAGGTAGACCAAGAGCGCTTGGGCGGTGGCCTGGCCGATCGGGATCACTCTCCCCCGCCCGCCCTTGCCGCGCCGGATGGTGGCGAGCCGACCGATGAGGTCGAGGTCGTCGAGTTGCAGGTCGACGAGCTCACCGGAGCGGATGGCGGTCTCGAACATGATCCGGATGATGGCCTCGTCGCGGCGGTCGTTGAGTGTGTCCTCGGGCCGAGCCCCTTTACCGGCACGGTCGTCGTGAACGGCGCAGGTGGCGAGGAGTGCACGGAGCTCGCCATCGGTGAGTGGCTCGACCAGCGGCGGTTCGTATCGGGGTGCCTTGACGCCGGGAAACGGGTCGGCGTGGATCTCGCCGCCGGCTGTGAGCCAGGATGCGAAGCGGCGTACGGCGAGTTGGCGGATGCGGGCGGTGCCAGGCGACGATCCGCCGTCAAGTAACCCGGCGATCCAGGAGTTGAGCACGGCGCGGCTCATCGGCAGAAGGTTGCCGTCGGCGCACCAGCGCAGGTACCGGGTGGCACCGTCGGCGTAAAGACAGATCGTGCCGGGGCTCTTGTTCTCGGCGCGTAGGGCGGTCTGCCAGTCGGCGATCCTGTCGAGGGCGCGGCTGGCGGTCATGGTTGTCAGATGGGTCATGTCGGACCCGCATAGCCATGCGCTGTCTGCCCCCGGTGTCGGGGGCGTCGTCGTGTGAGTCACCCGGGGTCGCGGCTGAGCCTGCTGTCCTGGAAACCCGTCACTAAGTGGACACTCGATCAAGTCTCTAAATGCTTTCAGGCTCGGAATCCGTAGATTCCGAGCCTGAAATTCGTAGCGGGGGCAGGATTTGAACCTGCGACCTCTGGACCCCCAGCGCGTGTGCGTTCCGCCGCTGGATCCTTTGACCTCACTTGGCTCCCCTCTGTGTCAAGACACGGCTGGCAGGGGCGTTCTAGGCTGGGGCGTGACGGGCCCCGGAGTGGCCGATCCGAAGAGCCGGTGTTGAGGTTG
>LULL01000272.1_pt1 | contig 25358 bp, 20 predicted proteins | sample 728161 | NCBI WGS metagenome assembly LULL01 (sample SAMN03860290, study PRJNA289734) | marine metagenome | biome: seawater column; feature: ocean; material: water; isolation source: Red Sea water column Station 149 - depth 500m | place: Saudi Arabia: Red Sea | collected 2011-10-15 | depth 500 m
GATATAATTAATTATTTTGAAAACAATGATAAAACTTATGATTATTTTAAAGATATGAACAAGATGAATAATTTTTTGTTAACTAATTCATCTGGTCTAACGGATGAAATTATACATTTTTTAAAATCTAGAACATCAAAAAAACCATGGTTCTATTATATTCACGTCAACACATTACACCCATTAAAGGAATATTATGCTAGTTATGATAGTAATCGTAGCTTACTTACTCATGGAATTAAAGATTATCTGAATATCAAGTACATCAACATGGTAATGGAGGAGTAAACCTGCTTTTTTGAATTTATGACATTTGATGCAACGACACTTTTACAACACAGATGACCTTGACTTCGTGGAATTTGTCGCGCTTTGTTCAAACAGCGTAAATCAGCAGGACTACACTTTTTCCTCCGACATTCAAAAGAATGTAGTAATTTATGATGGTGAAAAAATCCGCTCTGTAATCGGCACACCTCAAGCAACTAAATTAAAAACAGAGCTGCACCATTGTTTGAAGGATGGTCCGGGACTTTTTGCCGTTCGTCAGGCATTTCCTGATCTTAAAGCGGTTGACCGCGCAACAGAAGTTTTTCTGGATATTATTACGCAGGAAAAAAAATCAGCCGAACATCATGGGGATCATTTCGCCAAACCCGGAGAAAACGAGAGGATTTGGAACGCACTGCAGAAATTGTGCGAGAGAGACGCGGAAGCCTTTGCTGCATACTATGACAATCCTGTTCTTTGTTTTGTTTCTGAAGCATGGCTTGGTCCATTCTTTCAAATGACTGCACAGGTCAACATTGTCAAGCCTGGCGGAAAGGCGCAGCAGCCTCACCGTGATTACCATCTCGGCTTCCAGGAAAATGAGGTTGTTTCTGAATTTCCAGTCACAGCTCAGATTCTCTCGCAGTTTCTAACTCTGCAGGGCGCAGTTGCTCACACTGAAATGAAGATTGAATCAGGGCCTACTATGTTCCTGCCGTTTTCACAGCAGTATCCTCTAGGCTATATGGCATGGCGGGATACTAAATTTATAAAGTATTTTGAGAAAAACTCGGTACAGATTTCCATGAAAAAAGGTGACGCTGTTTTTTTAAGTCCGGCCTTGTTCCATGCTGGTGGAACAAATACAGAAAAGACTGACCGCATTGCCAATCTGCTGCAGATTTCCAGTGCTTTCGGAAAAGCAATGGAATCTGTTGACCGAGTAAAAATGACTAAATTGATCTACCCTGTTCTGTTTGAAAAGAAAAAAAGGAATCAGCTGGGTGAAAACGAAGTCCGTACCATAGGGGCATCGGTTACAGACAGCTATTCTTTTCCCACGAACCTTGATACAGATTCTCCCACGGAAGGTTCTGTTCCAGAGACTGCGCAATCCTTGATGGAAAGAGCTTTAAATAAAAAATGGCCGGTTGAGAAGTTTTGTCTGAAACTGGATGAAGCAGTTAAGCGCAGAATTCCCTGAAAAATTTCAGTAAGATCATATGAGCAGTTATTAACTAACAAAGAATAAACCCATGGGAGAAGCATTATATAAAGGTAAAACAGCTGTAATTACGGGAAGTACTCAGGGACTGGGTGAAGCAATTGCACGAAAACTGACAGCAGAAAAAGCTTCAGGAATCACAATAAGCGGACGCAACTCAGAGCGTGGGGAAGCGCTGGCGGAAGAACTGACTCAACAAGGGACTCCAACAATTTTTGTGCGCGCAGAACTGGAAAATCCGGAAGAGTGTAGTAATCTTGTCAGTCAGTCATACAAACACTTTGGAAGACTGGATGGATTAGTAAATTCTGCGGGCATAACAACACGTGGTACATTGGAGAATACAACTGTCAAACTCTGGGACCAGCATATGGCAATAAACGTTCGGGCACCATTTCTGACAATGCAGGAAGCAGTTAAAGTAATGCAGAAACAGGGATGGGGCGGATCTATCGTGAATATTATTACAAAATCCGCTCATGGAGGTCAGCCTTTTTTGACTCCGTATTCCACCTCAAAAGGGGCATTGGCTACTTTAACTAAAAATGCTGCCTACAGTCAGCGCTGGCACAAAATCAGGATCAATGGAATCATGGTTGGCTGGATGGATACTCCTGCTGAAGACATGATTCAGCGCAAGTTTCATGGTGTTCAGGACAACTGGCTGGAAGATGCGGAAAGTAAACAACCATTGGGTAAACTTGCCAAGCCTGATGAGGTTGCGGAGTTGGTTGCACTGATGCTCAGTGACCGAGGTGGTGTGATGTGCGGCTCCTTGATTGATTATGACCAGGAAATAGTTGGAACTTCTGATTAATCAACTGACTCGAACATTCATCAAAAGAATTTATTTCAAATGAGGTTGAAATGAAGCCTTTAACAGTGGGGATCATCGGGGCTGGACGGATAGGTAAACTCCATGCGGAAAATCTGATGACACGAGTTAAAGGGACAAAACTTAAAGCAGTTACTGATCCATTTCTTGATGAAAAATGGGCTTTGTCCAAAGGAATTCCTGTTACTGGAAAAGATCACCGGATATTGCTTGAAGATTCAGAAATCGACGCTGTCCTGATCTGTTCTCCATCTCCGCAGCATGCTCAACAGATCATTGAATGTGCACAGGTCAAAAAGCATATTTTTTGTGAAAAACCCATCGCGCTTGATCCGGAAGTAATTCGAAATTCACTTTCAGAGGTTGAAAAGGCGGAGGTCAAAATACAGGTTGGCTTCAACAGGCGTTTCGATCCCAGCTTTGCCAAAGTGCGTGAAAAAGTATCTTCGGGAGCGCTGGGTGATCCTCAAGTAATTCGGGTGACTTCCCGTGATCCTGCTCCGCCTCCTCCAGAGTATGTGGCCTCATCGGGAGGTTTGTTTCTGGACATGACGATCCACGATTTTGACATGGTGCGTTTTCTCAGTGGAAGCGAAGTCACAGAAGTTCACGCATATGGAGCAGTGCTTGTCGACCCTGACATTGGCAAGGCTGGTGACATTGACACCGCTGTTATTTCACTGAAGTTTGCCAATGGGGCTCTGGGAATTATTGAAAACAGCCGCAAGGCTGTTTACGGATATGATCAGCGAGTGGAAGTCTTTGGTTCAAAAGGCACCGCATTGGCGGACAACAACAGGCCTACCTCCACAATTTTTCTCAATAATTCAGGAACTATGCAGGACAAACCGCTTTATTTTTTCCTTGAACGTTACCAGACAGCATTTGCTTCTGAATTGCAAGCATTCGTGGATGCTGTTCTTGAAGACAAGCCAACACCTGTTTCCGGAAAAGACGGTCTTGCTCCGGTGTTGATTGCCCTTGCTGCTCAGGAGTCGTTAATTAGTGGGAAACCGGTCAAAGTTGCTTCTGTTTGATCCGGATAAAAAGATGTCCCATACAGCCACCATTTTTGAAGATACCCGACCTCTCGATGTCATTTGTATGGGTCGAGTAGCTGTAGATTTGTATGCGGAACAGGTATACAGCCATCTTAAGGACACTCAAAGTTTTCGCAAATATCTGGGAGGTTGTGCAGGGAATACGGCAGTGGGCACGGCTCGACTTGGTTTGAAATCAGCCATGTTTTCCTATGTTGGAACAGATGAAATGGGATTATTTTTGCGGGAAACTTTGGAAAAAGAAGGAGTTGATACGACTCTTTTGAGAAGCACACCGGAACATCTAACTGCGCTGGTAGTGCTTGGTGTCAATCCTCCGGATCGGTTTCCTTTGATTTTCTATCGCGAAAACTGTGCTGACATGCAGATTCTGCCCGAAGACGCAAATCCGGATATCTTCCGGACAGCAAAAGCCTTGTTGATTACCGGTACGGGATTGTCCACACCTTCGATGCGTGAGGCTACAAGGCAGGCGGTAAAAGTTGCAAAAGCATGCGGATGTGCCGTGATACTGGATATTGATTACCGTCCTGTGCTTTGGGGATTGACTAAAGCGGGAGACGGAGAAACCCGTTTTGTTGCTTCTGCTGTTGTCACCAGGGAAATTCAAACTTTTCTTTCAGATCTGGATTTAATTGTCGGAACAGAAGAAGAAATCATGATCGCCGGTGGAGAACAAACACTTGAAAATAGTTTGTCCGTCATTCGGGGTCAATCATCTGCGACAGTAGTTCAAAAGCGTGGCGCCGAAGGCTGTCTTGTTTTTTCCGCAGATTCAGAAGTACCTGTTTCCGCGCGTTCATTCCAGATAGAAGTGTTGAATGTTCTTGGTGCCGGGGACGCGTTTATGAGTGGATTTCTTCGTGGATGGCTGCGCAATGAAACTCTGGAAACCTGCGCGCTTTACGGAAATGCCTGCGGGGCGCTGGTGGTCACGCGGCATGGTTGTTCGCCTGAGGAAAGCTGCCGCGAAAATAATTTGCCGCTGGAGATGATCTTCACATTCAAGAAACTGGTTCACGAAGGGTTCAAAATTGTGAACGAAGCCAACAAAGACAAAAAACTGGCGATATTAATTGATCCAAACTATGGAAGGACAATCCTCAATAATTCTTCTGATTTCGATTACACTGTAGGTGTTCCGATTGAAGCAGCAGGAGTTTTCCCGCTAAGCTGGTTGTGTGACAGCTCACTGTATCAACATTTGCTGGAGCGTCCAGGCACTTGGTTTGTGAAAGTGCTTTGGCAGTTTCATCCAAAGATGAATCCGCAAGAAAAACCGGAACGTCCGGTGCGGGATGTGCAACTGACGCAACTCCGGAAACTGAGTGAGGTTTGCAACGCACTCAAGCGAAAACTGATGGTTGAACTGATCATTCCGGATGATTACGCGAAAGAGGATGATTCCATGACGGATGATACGGCTTTAATCGAAGCGATAACTGAAGTATATAAAGCTGGAATTCACCCGTACTGGTGGAAAATAACCGCGCTTGACAGCGAAGAAATTTGGCTCAAGCTGACCGGAATTCTGGATCAATATGATCCGGATGTGGGGGTGATCATTCTGGGCAATAACGCACCGATTGAACAGTTCCAAACCTGGTTCCGTGTCGCGCGTTCGACTGCGCACAGTTGCGGATTCGCCGTCGGCCGTAGTATTTTCTGGGAACCTTGGGAGCAGTTTGCGCATGGAAGGATTAACAAATCTGAAGTATCTGAGATGATAGCAGAGCGTTACCAACAGGTGATTGATATCTGGCAAAATTATTGAATTTATTTTTGCGCATCTTAACAAATATGACGTTCTCGCAATAAGACTGAAAGCCATACAGTCATTTCGACCGCAGGGAGAAATCTTAATGATATTAGTGTAGCAGCTTATGCAAGATTTCTCGCCCCCGATCAGGTCGAGAGCCTGTCCTCAACTTGGTTGGGGAACATGCTTCGCTCGAAATGAAACGGTTTTAGGACTTTTTTCGACTGAATCAAATATGGTAACAATACTGGATTACAATGAATTCAAAAAAAAGGCACTTTCCAATCCAAAGGTAAAAGCCGAATACGATGCGCTCGAATCTGAATTCGCACATTTTGACGAATTGCTGAAAATAGGGAAGTCTCACACAAGTGAAAATCGCTGAACTAAATATATTAAATATATTTTACGTTTCATAACAAATATGGTAATATGGAATGGCAAATAATCTACTACGATGAGAAAGTTCAAGAGGCTGTCGAACAATGGCCGGTTGGCATTCGTGCGGTGTACACGAGAGTAACTGAACGCATGATGTTACATGGTCCTAATTTAGGAATGCCGTTCACTCGCTCAATAGGAAATGGGCTTTTTGAGATTCGACTCAAGGGAAAGGGTGGAATTGGACGGGCATTTTACTGTACGATCGTCAACAAACAGATTCTCATTTTGCATGTGTTTCGTAAAAAAACACAAAAAACTCCACGCCGTGAATTGGAAATTGCTATGAAACGATTGAAGGAGAGACGTAATGAAATCTCATAATGAAATGGTATCCAAATGGATGCAAGACCATAATTTCAAAGCCGAATACGATGCGCTCGAATCTGAATTCGCACTTTTTGATGAATTGCTGAAAGCCAGAAAACAGTCCGGCCTAACACAGGTGGAAATTGCTGAACGAATGGGAACAAAAGCTCCGGCGGTGGCGCGGCTGGAATCAGGCGGAGGACGTGATCGTCATTCACCTTCATTGGGAACATTACGCCGCTATGCGGAAGCGGTCGACTGTGATTTGGTGGTTCGACTGGTTCCTCGTCACTCTTGAAACGGCTGTCAGTTTTCAACCCTCAGCGGTCAGTTATAAATATAAAACCAGCTGATAGCTGATAACTGATAACTGAGAGCTGATGACTGATAACTTTATTTAAAATTCTTTGAACTGCTATGTCCTCTTTACTTTCACGTTCAAATGCTCCGGATTCTGAGGGGCGAATTCAAAAAATCACTCCGGAATCGGCTGGTTGGAAATATGTCGGTTTTGAGGTTTTCACACTCAAATCAGGAGAATCATTGCAGCAGGAAACTGTTGATCGGGAAATTTGTCTGGTGCTGGTTTCCGGTAAAGCTAATGTAAAAACAAGTCGGGAATCATGGAAAAATCTGGGGGAGCGCGACAGCGTTTTTGCCGGAACGTCCGGTGCTCCCTTCGACTCCGCTCAGCAAACTTCCGGCGTGGAAGGCAAACCCCCTTCCGCAGTTTATATTCCTGACCATGATCAGTATGAGGTTGAAGCTCTGACGGAATTGGAACTGGCCGTTTGCTCAGCGCCGGGAAAAGGGAGTTATCCAGCCAGACTAATTACGCCTGATGACATGACTTATGAAACCCGGGGCCATGGAACAAACACTCGTCACGTCTGTAATATTCTTCCGGAAACCGCTGAGGCTGATAATTTACTTGTAGTCGAAGTCATAACGCCTAACGGGAACTGGTCAAGTTATCCTCCACACAAGCATGAAACAGATAATTTGCCAAACGAATCTGCTCTGGAAGAAGTCTATTACCATCGTCTAAATCCCCCGCAGGGTTTTGCCTTCCAGCGTGTTTACACAGATGATCGAAGTCTGGACGAAACCATGGCGGTACATGATCATGATGTAGTGATGGTGCCTCGTGGATATCACCCTGTAGGTGCGCCGCATGGTTACGATCTGTATTATTTGAACGTGATGGCCGGTCCAAAAAGAATTTGGAAATTTCACAATGATCCAAACCATGAATGGATTGTTAAATAGTTTTGATGTTTATGACAACTTTTGTATGACCTTTACAAAAGTGATATAGTGTAAATAAAGTGAAACCGTAGAATTACAAGTGAAGAGAAAAATCATTGCAATACAGTAGAGAAGAAAGCTGGTATGTAATCAGGGTCCGCTCTCAGTCCGAACGGCTTGTGCAGGTGGGCTTGCATAAAAAAGATTTTGAAGTGCTCAATCCAACTTATCAGGCATTGAGTATTCGCAAAGACCGCAGGAAGGTCCTTTCTAAACCCATTTTTAAAGGATACATGTTTTTCCGTGCCTTGCTGGATTCGGAAAAGCATCTGGAAATTTTGAAAACTCCGGGAGTGGTTGAAATCCTCAAAAACAGAAAAGGACCAACTCCGGTGCCGGATGAACAGGTTGAAAATGTTCGCATTTTGGAAAAACATGTGGGAGATTGTTTTCATGGAACAGATTTAGTGGTTGGCGATGCCGTAATTGTACGAGAGGGCCAGCTTTCAGGATAGAGAGGCGTGATTGACAGAATGAATCGCAACAAATTGTACATCCACGTTGATGCAATTCCCGGTTCAGTGATGATTGAAGTTGAACCGCATCAGGTGCAACTGGAAAAAGATACTGTATATTCTTTAGTCACCAGCAGATAAGTTTTGATGTTATTTCGACAGAATTTGGGAAGCGATAAATTCGAATTTGCAACAAATGTATTGGTAACCTGTTCCTATCCGGGACATTTTGGAAATAACAAAAAGGTCATGGTTGCGTACAAATTCTTTCATCTACTATATGGATTGAAAAATTTTTGTTAGAAAAATTTACTAATGTTAATTTTTTAATTGACATTATATTTTGTAAATTTTATGATTCAGCTTCCAGGGAATCTTAATGGTGAGATTCCCTTTTTTGTTTAACCTCTCAGAAGGAGTAAATATGAAAATGATTCGTTTGGCGTTGTTGTCAATGCTGTTTTTCATGGTTGCTGTGCCTTCATTTGCTGCAGGAAGGCTGACTTATTATTGCAGCACGGATATACCGTGGTGTGAGCTTATGAAAAAAGAATTCGAGAAGCGTACCGGAATCAGGGTAGCTATGACCAGAGCTAGCTCCGGGGAAACTCTGACCAAGATTCGGGCAGAGAAGTCCAATCCCAAGGGCGATGTCTGGTGGGGTGGAACTGGAGACCCTCACCTTCAGGCTGCTGAGGAAGGTTTATCACAGCCCTACAACTCACCTAAGTTGAGCGAACTGCACGACTGGGCGAAGACCCCGCACACAGCGACGGGCGGCAAGACTGTGGGCATTTACCTGGGTGCTTTGGGATATGGCTACAACAAGGAATTGCTGGCCAAGAAAGGTCTGCCTGCGCCGAAGTGTTGGAATGATTTACTGCATTCGGCCTATAAGGATGAGATTATGATGGCATACCCGAGCACATCCGGAACTGCTTACACGACTTTGGCTTCAATGGTTCAGCTCTTTGGTGAAGATGGAGGCTTCAATTACATGAAGGGTTTACACAAAAATATCAGTCAGTACACTAAGTCGGGATCTGCGGGAATCAAAGCCTCTGCCCGCGGCGAGATTACAATCGGAGTAGTCTTTGTTCATGGTGCTGTGAAGCAGGCCACGAAGGGCTTTCCCATTGAAGCGGTAGCTCCCTGTGAAGGGACTGGATACGAGATTGGCTCGGCCAGCATCATCAAGGGTGCACGCAATCTGGAAAGCGCTAGGAAATTTATTGATTTCGCGCTGACTGCAGATGTGCAGAGCATGTCCGCACAGGTGAAGTCTTACCAGGTGCCATCCAATAAAAATGCTGTCAGTCCTCCGGAAGCTCCGGATGTCAGCAGCATCAAGTTGATTGACTATAACCACGCCTTGTATGGTTCCAAGGCTGAACGTACGCGTCTGCTGAAGAAGTGGGACGCTGAAGTTAAGGTTCTACCTCGGTGACCACCCCCTCATTCTCCCCGGAAACCACTCCTGGATTTCCGGGGATCTTCAGTAAAGATAACCTCAACTTAAAGCTGTGGCTCGGTATCGCCTGGCTGGGATTTCTTATTCTGCCATGGTATGCCGCATACGACGGTTTCTGGAGTTTCATCTGGGTTACGGACGGCTATCCAACGTTTGACGAATACTCTCCCGGAATCCTGCAAATTACGATGCACGACCGCTGGTGGCTCTGGCCGGTGGCTCTGTTCCTTTTGCTTCCATTAAGTGCTTTAAGCTGGTCAAAGACTGATCCGCGTTACGCTCTTACATTGTTATTCTCCGGAGGATTAGGTTTTGCCTTTACTCTTTCTCAGGGCTTTATTCTTGGCCTTCATGGTTGGGGCTGGGAATTTCTCGGGGATGTATTTGGACCAACGGAGCAAAAACAATTCGGAATGGGATATGGGGCCTTGCTTGTCTGTGGCGGATTCCTGTTCATGTTCACACAAGGCTTGGCAGCAAGAGGAGCGATCAAGGGAGATGTTTTTGTTTGCGGTTCAATAGGATTTTGTATTGTTCTTGTTGCGATATTTGTCTTTTTCCCGGTAGGACGCATCCTTATTAATTCTCTGCAGGACGATGAGGGTAACTATGTTTTCTCTCTGTTTCTGGAAAAAATAACTTCACACAGCATCTGGGGGCTGGACTGTTTCAGCAGTAATCTAAGCTGCGGAGTTGCCTGGAACTCGCTATTGATGGGGGTATTGGTTGGTTTGGCAACTACCGTGCTTGGTTTGGCCTTCGCTCTGCTGGTCACACGTACAGGAATGCAGGCCAAGGGGTTTGTCCGCACGGCCTCCCTGCTGCCCATCATCACACCGCCATTTGTAATAGGCCTTGCACTGATACTTCTGTTTGGGAGAGCTGGCGCAGTAAATGTTTTCCTTGAGTGGGCATTTGGAATACCTCCGAGTCGCTGGCTATACGGACTTACCGGTATTCTAATAGCACAGATTTTGGCCTTTACACCGATCGCTTTTCTGGTGTTAATCGGTGTTGTGGAAGCGGTCAGTCCTTCAATGGAGGAAGCTTCTCAAACTCTCAGGGCTTCGCGCTGGCAGACTTTCTGGACAGTTTCCCTGCCGCTGATGCGTCCGGGATTGGCTAATGCATTTTTGCTGGGTTTCATCGAAAGCCTTGCCGACTTTGGAAATCCTCTGGTGCTGGGAGGTCAATATGAAGTTCTTTCAACACAAATTTTCTTTGCCATTGTCGGGGCTCAGGGTGATCCCGGTATGGCAGCAGTACTAGCTATAGTTTTACTGATGTTTACACTTACAGCATTTTATGCGCAGCGACGCTGGCTCGGCAAAAAATCCTATGCGACTGTCACTGGAAAAGGTGATGCAGGAGTTCATGTAAGGCTGCCAAAGCGTGTGGCCTGGATGGCTTATCTCACGGCGGCTCCATTTTTAATAATGAGTCTAGTGGTGTATGGAATGATCTTATTTGGTGGGTTCGTGGAAACATGGGGCTACAAGCACAACTTCACTCTCAAACATTATATTGCGGAGTTTTCCCTGCATTGGTCTGAGCAATATGGACTTTTATGGGAAGGAGCGGCCTGGAACTCTTTCTGGACGACACTGCAAATCTCTGCTATTTCGGCTCCACTGACTGCAGGTTTAGGTCTGTTAACGGCATATATTCTGGTCCGTCAAAAATTCTGGGGCAAAGACATCTTTGAGTTTTTGACCATGCTCAGTTTTGCCATTCCCGGGACTGTGATAGGTGTCGGTTACATTCTGGCTTTCAACGTTCCACCTATAGAAATTACCGGAACCGGTGTTATTCTTGTAGTCTGTTTTATTTTCAGGAACATGCCCACAGGAATCCGTGCAGGGATTGCGGCGATGAGTCAGCTTGATCCAAGTCTGGACGAAGCCTCTCTGACACTTGGGGCCAAGTCATTCACTACTCTGCGGAGAGTGTTGCTGCCTCTGCTGCGTCCTGCATTGGTCGCGGCATTGGTGTTCAGCTTTGTAAGGGCAATGACAGCAATCAGCGCGGTTATCTTTCTTGTCAGCGCCGATTATGACATGGCGACCTCATACATACTTGGTCGAGTAGAGTTTGGGGATTATGGACTGGCAATCGCCTATTCATCCGTGCTGATACTGGTTATGCTTGCGGCGATTGGTCTGATACAGCTTGCAGTCGGTAAACGGGAACTTGGACGCCGAGAATCTTTTGAGTTTTAGCTATGATGCCATCAAAAATTTAAACTAAAAAAATATGTCTAATTCATTTGCAGTAGAATTCAAAAATGTTACTAAAGCATTTGGAGAAGTACAGGCAGTAAGAGACCTGAACTTTTCAATCCAAACAGGACAGCTCGTAACTCTGCTTGGTCCGTCCGGGTGTGGAAAAACAACCACTTTGCGCTTAATCGCAGGACTTGAGATGGTAACTGAGGGACAAGTCTATATCGGCGACAATGATGTAACAAAACTTCCCGCAACTGAAAGGGATGTGAGCATGGTGTTCCAGTCATACGCTCTTTTTCCGCACATGACAGTTATACAGAATGTCTCCTATGGACTGACCATGAGCAATCTTCCCAAACCGGAAGTGCAAGAGAAAGCACAAACCGGACTGGAGTTGGTTGGACTGTCAGGATATGGTGATCGCCTGCCCAGTGAACTTTCCGGCGGACAGCAGCAGCGTGTGGCCGTGGCACGTGCGCTGGTCTTGGAACCTGAAGTGCTGTTGTTTGATGAACCTCTATCAAACCTTGATGCAAAGCTTCGAAGGAGAGTTCGTGAGGAAATTCGTGAACTGCAGCAGGAACTGGGCTTGACCACAGTTTACGTAACTCATGATCAGGAAGAAGCGCTGGCAGTTTCTGATCGTATCATTGTCATGAACGAGGCGGTGATTGCACAAGAGGGTGCACCCAGGCAGCTTTATGAAGAACCTGTCAATTTGTTTGTTTCCGATTTTATCGGTGACGCTAATTTGGTGAAGTCAACAATTCTTGATATCGATGGTTCACACGCCAATGTTGATATAAGAGGAATTCGGATACAATTACCTCACCGTGGATTGACTCCAGGAGAGTCTATGGTTGCCATTCGACCACAGTCAATCCTTTTGAAACAATCCGGAACAGAAGACGGGATCCCCGGAACTATTCTCAAGGCATCATATCTGGGTGATCATTTGGAATATACTGTTGAATGCGCTCTAGGTGAGTTATTTGTAATTGACAATCAGATACAAACACAGCAGCCTCCCGGTACAAATGTCTCTATAACTTTCCGACCGTATGGAGTAAGTTTAATTCCTGAATCTTGATCAGTAATATAATTACTTTTTTTATCTTTGTACTACCAAACAATATTGAATTCCTTACTTCTACGCTTGTTGAATTTATCAACTTGTACCCAAGTACTCGACAGTCACGAGTTTTGTTGTGTCAATTTATCAGATCTCTCCCTTCGGTCGAGATGACAAACCGCAGTGAATAATATCAGTATCTTACGAGAACTCATGACACACAAGTCAAGAATGAAAATAAAAATATAATGACGTCTTCAACACCACAAAGAGGATTTAGCCAGTCGGAATTTGAACAGCGTGCACAAAAAGCGCAGTGTTTGATGTCGGAAGAGAAACTTGACGCGATTCTGCTGACCACTGAACCGAACGTGCGTTATTTTTCCGGTTTCCTGACGCAGTTCTGGCAAAGCCCCACACGGCCCTGGTTTTTGATTGTTCCAAGGGAAGGAGAACTAATCGCGGTAATCCCGGAAATCGGCAGGGCCGGAATGGAATCAACCTGGGTAAATGACATCCGGACTTGGGCTTCACCGTGTCCGGAAGACGACGGAATTACTTTGTTGACACAATCCCTCTCAGATGTGAAAGCACGATTTGGACGGATCGGCATGACGCTGGGACAGGAAAGTCACTTGAGGATGCCGGCAAAAAATTTTCAGCAATTGATTGATAAAATAACTCTGATTGAGATCGTGGATGTTGCACTGCCCATGCACAGTCTGCGAAAAATAAAGTCTGAGGCAGAAATTCAGAAAATCGAGCACATTTGTCAAATTACTTCGGATGCATTTGAAAACCTTCCAAATGAAATTCATATCGGTGAATCACAAAGACAGATCTGCCTGAAGCTTCGTCAGGATATATTAAAACGCGGTGGAGATAATTCTCCTTATCTGATCGGCGGTTCCGGATTTGGAGGATATGACAACATCATCATGGGGCCAGATGACAGTGCACTGGAAAATGGACATGTGCTGATCATTGACACCGGCAGCACCTTTGATGGATATTTTTGTGATTTCGATCGTAATTACGCTTTTGGACATTTGCCGAATCAAACCCGCAAAACCCATGAAACAGTCCACCGTGCCACTGATGCCGGTTTTGAAATGGCCCGTCCGGGAAAAACAACCACTGATGTCTGGCAGGCTATGTGGTCGGTGCTGGAAAAAGGCGGTGCGTTAGGAAATAGTGTGGGGCGAATGGGGCACGGACTTGGGATGGAATTAACGGAATGGCCATCTGTCATGCCCGGAGACGATACATTATTGGAACCGGGGATGGTGCTGACACTTGAACCGGGAATGGCTTTTGCTCCGGGAAAACAAATGGTTCACGAAGAGAATATTGTAATAACTGAAGATGGTGCAAGAATGCTGACACGTCGTGCACCTAGTAATTCAGGCGACACCCTCTTCAGCAGTTTTATCTTCCAGTCTGTCCCCGAATATCTGCAGCAGTCGTTCTTCACACTCTTTCAATGAAGTTTGTTCATTCATGCCTTGCTGAACAAATTCCTGTATTAATGGATTTTTTGTAATTGCATAGTCTATCTCAGGATTACTTCCCTGAACATAAGCTCCGATATTTATCAGGTCTTCAGCCTCACGGTAAGTGGCCAGTGTACGGCGCATGATCAGGTTCAGATCAAGGTGTTTTTGATCCACAACATCGACCATTACCCTGCTTGTTGATGCAAGCAGGTCAACCGCAGGATAAGTGCCTTTTTCCGCAATATCCCTGCTCAGGTAGATATGACCATCTACAATGGCGCGAATAGCATCTGCAATTGGGTCGCTTGCGTCATCACCTTCAACGAGTACAGTGTAAAATGCCGTAATCGAACCTTTTCCATCATCTGTTCCTGTACGCTCCAGCAAACCAGGAAGCAAAGCAAAAACTGAAGGCGGGAACCCTTTTGTGGTTGGAGGTTCGCCCGCAGCAAGACCAATTTCTCGCTGCGCCATGGCAAATCTTGTCAGAGAATCCATGGAGAGCAGGACATCATTTCCAGCACTGCGGAAATATTCAGCAATTGAAGTGGCCACATACGCTCCGCGCATTCTGAGAAGAGGAGGCTGGTCAGAAGTTGCCACAACTACTACGGAACGGCGCATTCCCTCTTCACCAAGATTGTCCTCAATAAATTCCAGAACTTCCTTGCCTCTCTCACCTACAAGGGAAATAACATTTATATCAGCATCAGTGTAGCGCGCCATCATACCCAACAGTACTGATTTGCCAACTCCGGAACCGGCCATGATCCCGATACGTTGTCCCCGTCCACAGGTCAGGCAGGAATTAATTGACCTTATTCCAACATCCAGAGGCTGCTTGATACGTTTGCGAATCATGGGATTCACAACTTCCGGATATAATGGAATTTCTGTAGATGTCAGCAGTTCACCCTTTCCATCCAGGGGACGCATCAACGGATCCAGAACTCTTCCCAGCAAACCGTCTCCAACTGGTACCATTGCCGGACGCTCTTCAGGAACAACCCTGCATTTTGGACCAATTCCATGCGCGTTGTGCAGTGGCATGACCAGCATCCTGTCCTGACGGAACCCTACGACTTCCGCTGCAACAGAGCTTCCTGCTGCAGGATTGTTAATCAGGCACATTCCTCCAACTGCACAGCCGGGATTTGTTGCCTCAACCATGTTGCCGATAACCTGCATCACACGTCCTTCCCTGCGTATAACAGGCCTGCGTATAACAGGGAACTTTCCCATTTCCGTGATATATGAGCCAAGGTTGGAATAAATAGGCAAATCAGCTGACTGTGATTCTGTTGACATTAAATAGGATTCAGTTTTTTTTAAGGTAAGACTTATGACTCTGGTGACTCTTCTGTGTCAGTACCCGGGACAGTTTCTACTGTATCAGCAGATTCGGTATTCTGTACGGGATCAGTGATTTCATCAGGTTCAGCATTCTGCTCAGTATCTATTATTTCATCAGGCTCTGTAGTTTGTTCCAGATTTGCAGTCTCTTCTGATTCAGTCACAGCATTAGGTTCTTCTATTTTAACTTGTTCTGCTTCAACCTCAGGTTTTACTGTCTCATCGTTGGATTCATTTGCTTCTTTATCATACGCATCTTCTGACTGTGCAGATTGTGAAGTTTGGAGGTTTTGAGAATCATCCGGGTCTTTTTCAGCAGTGTCAATATGCTGTTCGGGGAGCGGGTTAAAATCGTGTGCATCAATATCAACTTCAGCTAAATGCGCGTGTCGATTTTCAATTTGTTCATTCAAATTTTCTTCTATCAATTCAAATTGATGCTCAATGGAACGGCTGATAATTTCCTCATCAGATTCCACATTTATGGAACCTGGTTTCATGTCGGGATTCTGCCTTAGAACCAGTGCTTGTTCCTCACTTAAATATTGCTCCAGATTAGTTTTGCATTTAAGCAGGAATTCGTAATCATCAGGATGCAGATACAAATATATTTTTCCCTGCACCTCTGTATCATGAAGCGCAGACTTTACGATATTTTTGGTCACATCCTGATTCAACTTCAATTCATCAGCAACAACATTTTTTGCAATCTGCAAAGATAATTTTACTAATTCTTCTTCTGCCTGAAAGCGCACCACCTTCCTTAGAGAACTCAGTTGCTCCAGAACCGATTGTACCTGCTTGGTTAACGGTTCAGCCTCATCATAACGCTTCTGCATTCCCTGCAAACGTCCTGCCTCAAATCCCTCATTATATGCCTGGTTTTTAATCTCCTGAACTTTATTTTCAGTATCAGTCAACAGCTTTTTCCTCTGCTCTTCTGCTGCCTGATTTTCAGCAACAGTTTTTTGACGGATAAGATCTGTATCATTGGCCTGCTCTTCAATTTGTTTCAGCAGTTGAGCTTTATGTAACTTTGCTCCATCTCTGATTGCTTCCGCAAAATCTTCGGCATTTGTCAAAAGACTGTTTTCCAGGAAAAACTCAGAATTTTTAAATTCCTCAGAAAGTTGAATTTTTTCAGTATCTGTTTTTACCTCTTCCATTCCATTTGAGGTTTTTGTTTCAAATCCTTCCGGGACTACTTCTTCCTCTTTAAATGTAAGAGGCTTAAAGGAAGCAAGCTGGTCAGGGATCCCCTCTGCTCCGGATCCACCCTCGTTTACCACACCTCCTTTTGATGCAGAAAAACCGGCAGCATTTTCTGCTGCGGCATCAGCAACCGAAAAGTCAGCCAGGGTAAAAGGTTTGAACTCATTCTCATCCAACATGACTAAAACAATGATTCAGGATTATTTCATTAAGTTTCTGCGATTCAGCAATCAGCGGAGTGCGCAAGATGGTCATATCTTTAGTTGTTCCAAAAAAAACTGAATTCCGGATCAACTTCAAGATCGATCTCGCAGCCAGGTACGTATAAGCACGGATGTCTTGAGAGGATCCTGTTTGGCAATTTCGAGAATCTTTTCCCTTGGCGGAATGCCGGTTTCGCGCTCGGTTGGTATTTCAAGTTCCTCTCCCTCCAACTCACCTATTGTTGCTGGCATTCCCATCAGAAGATCAAGGTCTTCAGGTTTGGAGGTGAGTCTTTGAACCATTGGACGTATGACCAGCATTATCAAGGCCAGAATTGCCAGGCCCAGAGTTACATAACGTACAACATCCAGTATAAACTTATTCCGGACTCTGGTGGCCTCAATTTCTGCAGCTTCATCTTCCTCAATTGCTGCTTCAAACGGCATATTTCCAACAAACACAGAATCACCACGTGCTTCATTATAGCCCATAGCGGCTTTTACCAATCCTACGATTGTATCTTTTTCCTCTTCAGTCCAGGGAGTATTGGTACGTCCCATGGGGTTTCCGCTTTCATCCAGTATTTGTGAACGCCTGTTATCCAGAAGCACTGAGACACTGATGCGTACAACTTTACCTACAGCAGACTCCATGACTATTTCCCTACGACTGCTTTCATAGTTTCGAGTGGAATTTTTCTTGCTGAATTCTGAAACAGTCGCGGCTTCTCGTCCGGATGCTTCAGGCAGGTTGGTTGTAACTCCTGCAGGACCGACAGGTACTGAGCGTGTTCCGGTTGAGGCTTCATCAACTACCTGCTCGCTTACTACACTGGTTTGATCCGGATCAACCAGTTCTTCCTTGATAGTTTGTCGGTCAAAACGAAGGGTTGCGGAGACATTTACTCTCACCCGATCTTTTCCTACAACCTCCTCAATTTGCCGGACTACTTTTGCCTCAAGCTCTTTCTCAAAACGACTTTTATACATATAATTATCGTTCATCTTTCCACCGGCAGAATTGTCAGCAAAACCACGACTAAGCAGCGCTCCGCTTTGGTCTGTTACTTTAACATTCCGTGGAGCAAGTCCTTCAACAGCACTGGCAACAAGGTGCACAATTGTTTCAACCTGTTTTCTGCTTGCACCTGAGCTTGTAAGATTTAACGCGATTGCTGCGGTGGATTCTTCCTGATTATCTGTAAACAAAGTTTTTTGAGGAATCGCCAATGAAACTTTTGCAGATTTTACCACATTGATAGTAGAAATCAGCCGTGCCAGTTCTCCTTCCTGGGCAACACGGTATTTAACGCCTTGCTGAAATTCTGTTTCACCCAGACTTGGAGTAGAAAACAAATCCAGAAAACCAACTCCACTTCCCGGTAAAACCTTTTCTTTTGCTAAAATTAAGCGGGCCTGATCGACTCTGTGAGGTTCCACCATAATAGTCCTGCCTCCCGGAGCAAGCAGATATTGAATTTGGTTTTCCTGAAGTTTCTCCACAATAACGGCAGCATCGCCCGGTTCCATGTTGGAATATAACGGAGCCCATGATGGTCTGTTCGCTACAAATATTAAACTTACCATACCGATAAGAATGATCCCGAGGGCCACCAAAATAGTAATTCGTTTGGCAAGACTGAGAGAACCAAAAAAATCCTGAAACTGAAACCTTACATCTGAAAGAGTACCGGCTTGATCTGCCATAGTGTCTTAATTAAATGTGTGTGTGTTTATGGGGAAATAATTTGCCTGATTATTTTTTGACAGAGTCAGGCAGTGGAAAATTTATTTTCATTTTTGAAACAATCTCACCTGCAAATACAATTCCAAACATTATGTAATATCTGGATTGGTATTTTGATTAGTTAAAAAAGCAAGTATTAATCATGAACCAGTTTTAAATTCTGGTCTTCAGCAGGTATTTCATGATGAGTAAGATTCAAGAGGCGGCTGGTAAGTATACGGAAACGCCAGCAGTGTAAGACAGCAGCAGTGCTCAAGCCCACGATCAGACCAACCCACATGCCTATAGGGCCAACTTGAAAATGCACTCCTACGAGATAGGCTAAAGGCAGTCCGATACACCAGTAAGAAACTACATTTGTGATAAATGGTACACGAGTGTCCTTTAGTCCGCGCAAGGCACCCAATGCTCCGACCTGCATTCCGTCTGATAACTGAAATAACGCCGCCATGAATAATAACTGTATTGCCAGTATCCGGACATTTAGGTCATCGGTATACAGCCCTACAATAAATTCCGGAACTAAAATGAATATGGAAGCAGTTGCAGTCATCACCATAATACAGAGTAAAATCCCGGCAAATCCTATAAAGCGCGCGCTCGGATTATTTCCACTACCCTTTGCCTGTCCTACCCTGATTGAAATTGCTATGGATAATCCTAGTGGCACCATAAAAGTTACTGATGCTATGTTTATTGCTATCTGATGTCCTGACATGGCTGTTGCCCCAAATGTGCCAATCAATAATGAAACCATGGCAAACATGCTTGTTTCTGCAGCAATACTTAAACCGCTGGGTAAACCAATTCTTAAAATTTCACGCAGATATAACCATAGTGGTCTGCTATATACTATAAATTTGCGATAGATTTCAAACCTTGAAGCTTTCAGGCAGAAAGCCAGCATCACAATGAACATGACATAATGCACAAAACTTGTTGTCCAGCCTGCTCCAACTGCCCCAAGTGCGGGAAACCCAAAGTGTCCAAATATCAGGGCATAGTTTGAGACGATATTAACCCCAAGGCCGGCCAGTGCTAAATACATGGTTGGACGAGTGATGGACAACCCTTCGCTGAACATCCGCAAAACAATATATGCGTAAACAGCCGGAATCCCCCAGCACAAAGCCCTTAAATATTCTCCCGCAACCCGAATCACCTCTTTTTCATAATCCATCCAGTACAAAATGGGTTCAGGATTTGCTAAAACCAGGATGCTGATTAAGGCCAATACCTGGCTGAGCCAAAGAGCCTGGATTACATTCGCTACTATTTCTGATGGTTTTTTAGCGCCATGAAGCTGGGCTATAATAGAACTTAACCCGAACAATATTCCCAGCATCAATAAAAAAACCGGATGGAAAAGCGCTGTTGCTATAGCAAGTCCTGCCAAGTCCTTTGAACTTACATGGCCGACCATCACTGTGTCTACAAACTGCATCATGACTTGCAGCAGTTGGGCTATGATCAAAGGAATGCCCAGTTTTAAGGTATGAATTGATTCATTGGAAAATTTTTTTAATCTAGTGAAAAGCAGGAAATCCTTCATTCAGTAAAGTTTGTATTGGTTTTTAGTGTCAAAAAATTAGCTTAACTGTCACAACGGTATTATGCTATCATATACTGCTTAAGGAAATTTATCGCAAAATGCATTTAAGTTTTTGCGGTAAGCAGATAACACTTTAAGTATCAATCTAACAACTTTTTGACAACCATTTTGTAAAGCATATTTAGAATGAAACGAGAAACTGTACTAATAATTCTCAGTATGCTGGTGTTGGCATTTTTTCTGGCAAAAATGTTTGACAGCGGGAAAATGTCATCAGGGAATCGACGCTCACAGGAGCTGATTTACAGTGATTTCAAAGCTCTTGTTGCCGCAGGGGAAATTGCTAATGCGCAGCTTGTCGGAGATTCATTGATTGAGGGTTTTACTCAGGATGGACTTGGTTTCCGCACATACATTCCTGCGGAAGATCCCAGTGTTATAGATTACCTGCGCCTTTATCAAATACCGATCAATTATGTTCCCGAAAAAACCATGCCGTGGTATTTGAACATTTTAATAAATTGGGGACCATTTCTGTTAATTTTTGGTATTTGGTTAGTATTGATGCGCAGGATGCAGGGGGGATCAGGTGGAGGCGGATTGTTTTCCATTGGACGCAGCCGTGCCAAAAAGGTGGAACCGAGTGAAATGAAAATTACATTTGACGATGTCGCGGGTGTTGAAGAAGCAAAGGACGATTTAGGAGAAACGGTGGAGTTTCTTAAAGATCCTGCAAAATTCAGAAAACTTGGAGGAAGGATTCCTAAAGGAATGCTAATGTCCGGATCACCGGGTACAGGAAAAACTTTGCTGGCAAAAGCTGTTGCAGGTGAGGCAGGAGTGCCTTTTTTCAGCATGAGCGGTTCAGACTTTGTGGAAATGTTCGTGGGGGTTGGAGCCAGTAGAGTTCGTGATATGTTTGAGCAGGGGCGGCAAAACTCACCATGCATTATTTTTATCGATGAATTAGACGCGGTAGGAGGAAGCCGTGGTACTGGAATGGGTGGAGGAAATGATGAACGTGAACAGACGCTCAACCAATTATTGGTAGAGATGGATGGCTTTGATGGTATGGAAGGAATCATAGTAATTGCCGCAACAAACCGTCCGGATGTTCTGGATCCAGCTTTGTTGCGTCCGGGACGATTTGATCGTCATGTGACCATCCCTCTGCCCGATGTGAAGGGAAGAGAGGAAATTTTGCATATTCATGCAAAAAAAGTGCAGATGGTGGAAGGTGTTGATATGAGCATTATTGCACGTGGCACACCTGGATTTTCAGGTGCTGATTTAAAAAACCTGATCAATGAAGCAGCACTTGGAGGTGCGCGTAACAATAAGACTGAATTGAGTCTGGCTGATTTTGAGTGGGCACGTGATAAAGTCATGATGGGAACAGAGAGGCGTTCAATGGTTATGTCCGAAAAAGAAAAACGGAACACCGCATACCATGAAGCCGGACACGCGCTGGTTTCAGCCCTCCTGCCAAAATCTGATCCTATTCACAAAGTTACAATCGTACCCCGAGGTAGAGCTTTGGGTCTGACTGCATATTTGCCGGAGAATGATAATCATTCATACGATATTGAATATTTGAGTAACCGCATCACAATTGCAATGGGTGGACGTGCAGCTGAGGAAATAATTTTTGATGAAGTAACTACAGGCGCAAGCAATGACATTCAGCAGGCAACTGATACAATCAGAAATATGATATGCCGGTGGGGAATGAGTAAATCATTTGGTCCGATTGTATTTGGGAGCGACAATCAATTTAACGTCCTTGGTCGTGATATTGGTAAGGACCGTGAGTACAGCGAAAAGACTGCCACGGAAATAGATGAAGAAATGAGAAAAACTATTAAATATCACGATGAAAAAGCTAAAAAACTGCTAAGGGATAATATTGATGTGTTACATAAGATTGTTGAAGTTTTGATGAAAGAAGAGACCATTGAGGGTTCATATATTAATGAGTTGCTGAAACAAGATCAGTCTAAGGTTGAATCCGTGGGAGGCTGATGGCACTTCCGGGATTTGGGCGTCCACCGGCATATTATTTTATCTGGATTTTACCCCGCAATGCTTTTAACAGGATTTGCGGGATTGTAGCAGATGCTAAATTACCACGTATTTTGCTAACACCGTTAATACGTTTGTTTTCATGGAAATTTGGTGTTGATCTGAAGGAAGCCGCACAGCAGGTTTCAGAGTACAGTTCATTTAACGAATTCTTTACCAGAAAACTACTTCCGGATTCACGAACAATTGATCCGGACCCAGAGGCTGTTCTCAGTCCTGTGGACGGTATATTGGGAGAATCAGGTAAAATAAACAAAGGACGTCTGATTCAGGCCAAAGGTTTGGATTACCGTTTAGCAGACTTGTTGAAAGATCCGGAAAGAACCAGGCATTATGACGGAGGATTTTTCATCACCATTTATTTAGCTCCTCATAATTACCACCGTATTCACAGTATGGTGAGTGGAGAAGTACGGGAGTTTTTATATATTCCTGGGGATTTGTGGACAGTCAGTCCCCTGGGTGTGCATCATGTGCCGGGACTGTTTGCCAGAAACGAGAGATTAACAACATATATTCAAACTGAAAATGGGGAATGTGCTCTTGTAAAAGTTGGGGCCACAGTGGTTGGGCGCATTAGAGTAGGATACCATGATCAAACCTCAAACCGTCCTGGTGCTACTTTTCAGCAGACTATATTGGAAACACCATTTCAGATTGAGCGTGGTGAGGAAGTTGGTTTGTTTGAATTGGGATCCACAGTAATTTGCCTGTTTCCTCCGGGACAAATTGAGTTAATGGAATTAAAAACTGATCAGAAAATTTTATTTGGTCAAGCAGTAGGTAGGTTTTGCAAGAAGTTTTAAGGATGAAGATAAAAAACTTAAATTTGCTAAAACCATTTAATTTGTAAAATAATTCTTAAATGATATTTATATAAGAAGTAAGAAAAGCAAAAATGAGTAATTTATCAGGGAAGAAAGGTATTATTCTTGGGGTAGGAAATCAACGCAGTATTGCATGGGCAGTTGCTGAACACTTTCATAAACAGGGTGCAGAACTGGCGATGACTTTCCTTGCCGATCCAAAGGGGCGTTTTGAAGCAAATGTGAGAAAACTGGGAGAAAAAGTTAATGCTCACTTAATCCAGGAATGTGATGTTTCAGATGACAGATCTATTCAATCACTGATTGATTCATTGAATGATCAATGGGGTGAGATGGATTTTTTAATTCACAGTTTAGCCTATGCAGATCAAAAGGACCTTCAGGTGAATTTTTCAAGCACCAGTCGGTATGGATTTGCCAAGGCACATGAAATAAGCGCATATTCACTGTTGCCTCTTGCAGAAGGCGTCCTTCCTATGATGAAAAAGCGAGGTGGAGGCAGTATCATTAGCATGAGTTTTATCGGCTCTGTGCTTGCAGTCCCACATTACCATGTAATGGGGCCAGCTAAAGCTTCTTTAGAGTCTTCATCACGTTATCTTGCAAAAGAAGCTGGACCAGACAATATTCGTGTTAATGTTATTTCCCCTGGGCCAATCAGAACCTTATCAGCATCCGGAATTAAGGATTTTGCACAACTAATGAAGATTGGTGGTGAGCACTCAGCAATGAAACGAACCGTAACACAGGATGAAGTCGCACAGACGGCTGTATTTCTGGCAAGTGATGCTTCTTCCGGCATTACCGGTCAAGTGATCTACGTTGATTGCGGATATTCAATAATGGCCAATTGATTAAAGGTATTGTATATACTGCTTTTCAGCAAAACTAAATACTGACAAACGCTTATGAGAAAAGTACTGAATGATTTTCGCCTTAAACTGGGTGGAAAAGATTACATCCCAATTATCGTAGGAGGAATGGGAGTCGATATTTCCACTGCAGAACTTGCTCTGGAAGCAGCCCGTTTAGGCGGTATAGGTCACATATCTGATGCAATGGTTCCAACTGTTTCAGACAGGCGTTTTAAGACAAGTTTTGTTCAGGAGAAACAAAAAAAGTATAAATTCAATATACACAACGTAGATAAATCATTAGTGCAGTTTGATCTGGAAAGACTTGCTGAAGCTCAAAAACTATTTGTGAGCCGTACCATGGATTCCAAAAAAGGAGATGGAGCAATATTCATCAACTGTATGGAAAAACTTACAATGAACAGTCCGCGCGATACATTGCAGACACGTTTGCTCGCGGCAATGGATGCTGGAATTGACGGGATTACACTTAGCGCTGGGCTTCATTTAGGATCAATGGAACTTATGAAGGACCATCCCAGGTTTAGAGATGTGATGATTGGAGTAATAGTTTCTTCATTACGAGCACTGCGTCCTTTTCTAAAAAGAGCCGCAAAATATGAGCGGCTTCCGGACTTTATTACAGTTGAAGGACCATTAGCCGGAGGACATCTGGGGTTTGGAGCTGAGGACTGGCATGAATTTGAGCTGAAAACAATTGTTCAGGAAATATTGAATTACTTAAAAGAAAATGATTTGAATATTCCGGTTATACCGGCAGGAGGTGTGTTTACAGGAACTGATGCTGTGGAATTTTTAGAATCAGGAGCTTCTGCGGTGCAGGTTGCTACACGATTCACAGTCACCAATGAATGCGGTTTACCAGAGAAAACAAAACATCGCTACCTTGAAGCAGTGGAGGAAGATATTATTGTAAATACAATTTCACCAACAGGATATCCCATGCGGATGCTGAGGCAGTCTCCAGGTATTGCAGATGGTATTCGGCCAAATTGTGAAGCATTCGGTTATATTTTAGACAACAATGGACATTGTCAATACGTTGATGCTTACAATCGTGAACTTGATAAAAATGAGGGTAAAATATCTGTTGAGGATAAAACATGTCTATGTACACAATTTCGGAAATTCAGAATCTGGACATGTGGACAAAATGTTTACCGACTGAAAGATACAACACACAAACTTGAAGACGGGAAATTTCAGCTGCTTCAAGCTGAAGATGTATTCACGGATTATCAGTTCAGTAAAGATCATAAGATTAAACTTCCGGAAATAAAAACTTCTAATTCTCCTGATATTTCCCTGGCTGCTGCTTGATTATTACTTTGGTCTTAAGGTAAAGAACAAAAATTACTTAACATAGTGTAAGTTCCAGAAGCATATCAACTTACGTTTTCTATTGACAATAATCTTATAAAATCACATAATTAAATGTTTAACTCATGCTGGCATAGCTCAATTGGTAGAGCAGCTGATTTGTAATCAGCAGGTTGTAGGTTCAAGTCCTATTGCCAGCTCCAGCATGGGGAGATACCCAAGCGGTCAACGGGATCAGACTGTAAATCTGACGGCTAAGC
>LULL01000188.1_pt1 | contig 25150 bp, 19 predicted proteins | sample 728161 | NCBI WGS metagenome assembly LULL01 (sample SAMN03860290, study PRJNA289734) | marine metagenome | biome: seawater column; feature: ocean; material: water; isolation source: Red Sea water column Station 149 - depth 500m | place: Saudi Arabia: Red Sea | collected 2011-10-15 | depth 500 m
CTCTTCTTACGCATTTTATTCTCCTGTTTGAGTTGTCAGATTAAGACTATCTCAATACATGGAAAATTCCAATTCACGCTGAACCAATACATTAAGACACTGAAGAAGAAATGGTAGGAATGAAATGGCTGGATTTAAAGAATGAAAAGCGTAGAACGATGGACACCTATATGGACAGCTAATAATTTTTCTCATGCATGCTATACTGAAAAGCTGGATTTTTCTGATGATATAAAGAAATTAGTTAATCAATTTTTCTTTCTCGTATAAACAAAGCCTGTTTTTTGAAAGAATTAAATAAGTGGTTTCTGAAGTAACATTCTGCTCTCTTTTAATTTTTACTTTTATTTCAAGGTTATCAAACTCACATGTGAGTAATTTATAATTCCCAAAATCCTCATTTGATTTAATTTTAACGTGTATCGAGTTTTCCTTAGGTTTATCACTCAAATCTATAAATTCTGAACGGATACCAACTTTCAAATCATTTGATGTGATTTGATCAAGATTTTTATTGATTTTTAACTTAAATTTCCCCAGGATCAATTCATTATTTGCAATCGAGCAGTTAAAAATGTTCATTGCAGGGGACCCAATAAAATAAGCGACAAAAGTAGTACTAGGTCTTTCAAAAAGTTCTTTTGAAGATCCTCTCTGAACTATCTGCCCTGAATCCATTACAATAATTTTTTCAGCAAAAGTCATTGCTTCATTTTGATCATGTGTCACATAGATCAATGTTGTTTTATATTTTGAATTAATCTCCTTTAATTTTCGTCTTAATTTAAACTTTAAATCAGGATCAATAACAGTGAGAGGTTCATCCATAAGCACAGCTGCTACATCTTCCCTGACTAAACCTCTACCAAGTGATATTAATTGTTTTTGATCAGCAGTTAATCTTTTAGCTCCTGAATCAATTACAGAACTTAAATTTAAAATTTCTGCTACTTCATTAACTTTTTTTCTAATATGACTTTCACTAAATTTCCTACATTTAAGAGGGAAGGCTAAATTGTCATACACTGACATTGTGTTGTAAATTACGGGGAATTGAAAAACCTGTGCAATATTTCTTTGTTCGGTTTTGACTGATGTAATATTTTGATCATTAAAAAACACATTACCTTCTGATGGTGTTATTAAACCTGAGATAATATTCAACATAGTAGTTTTTCCACAACCTGAAGGTCCTAACAATGCGTAGCGTCCACCATCTTCCCAAGATAAGGAAAATGGTTTCAAAGCATAAACCGGGTGTTTTGCAGTCTGATCATATGAATGACCAACATTTTTAAATTCAATTTTTGCCATTTAATTCATATTAAAAGGTGAAAACAGCAAATCTCCTTTTTCATCAAAGACATAAAGTTTTTTGAGATTGAAATTTATTTTTATATTATCTTGGTCATTAAAATTTTTTACTTCTTCTAAAAGAAGTACCACGTTTAGTTCATCTTGGTTTAGGTGTAAATAGGTTTCAGAACCTGAAATTTCCGCAATTTCAACATTAAAATCAAAACCCTTGGTATCTAAAAACATATCACTAGCCCTTATTCCGAAATGATATGACCCAGCTTGAATAGCTTTTAAATGTACGGGAACATCAAAACGTATATTTTCATTTAGAAATATTTTGTTTGATTCGATGGTACCATTAAAAATATTCATCGCTGGATCGTTAGTTACCTCAGAAACTCGAATATTGGAAGGATTTTCAAAGACATCTTTAGCAATTCCACTTTGAAGGATTCTTCCTTCATCGATCACAATGATATCACCATTCAACTGCATGGCTTCCAAAGGATCTGTACTGGAATAGATCAAAATTGAGTTAGTAGAAAAATCACTGCTAAAAATATTCTTGAATTCGTCCCGAAGGTCCTCACGTAGCTTGTAGTCCAGATTTACAAGAGGTTCATCAAGAAGGAGTATTTTTGCTTTTTTCACCAAAGATCTGGCTAATGCAACCCGTTGTTGTTGACCACCAGATAATTCATGGATTTTTCGTTTTTCAAAACCATCAAGGCCAACTTTTCTTATGGCACTTGAAACTTTATTAACGAGTTCAGGGGGTTTAATTTTTCTTTGTTTTAGCGGAAATGCAATGTTATCAAAGACGTTTAAGTGAGGGTAATTAATGAATTGTTGATATACCATAGCTACATTCCTCTTCCAAACTTGAATAGAACCAAAATCTTTTCCTTCAAATGTGATTGATCCGCTATCAATTGGTTGTAAACCGGCAATGGTTTTTAATAATGATGTTTTCCCTGACAAAGTTCTTCCCAAGATCGTGTAGAGTTTCCCTGCCTGAAACTCCAATGAAACCTGATTCAGAAAATACTCATTTTCTGGTTTAAAAGTTAAATTATCAGTAACCAATTCCATTTATTTTAAAGCTCCTGATAAATTACCTTTAGATAAATAACGTTCGACAATGAAAGCTACTACAACTAATGGTGCTACTGATACTAATGCAGATGCCGATAAACTCCACCATGGTGTAACAGATGAATTGAGTGCGACAATTTTGACCGGAAGCAACTGAACTTCAGTAAAAGTTAAAATGAATGCAAAGAAAAAGTCTATCCAACCAAAAATAATACAAAATAGAACAGCAACAATTAAACCGGGTATTGAATTTGGAATGACTACTTTTATGAATGCCTGATATGGGTTGCATCCATCAATCAACGCAGTTTCATCGATTTCTTTTGGGACCTTGTTAAAAAAATCAACCATAATCCAAACAGCAATAGGCATTAATAAAACAATGTAGACAAGTATCAGCCCAAATAAACTGTCAAGTAATCCTAAAAATCCTAACATTAAGAAAAAAGGTATTGATAAAACGATTGGGGGCATTATTCTTTGGGAAATAAAAAAGAATGTAATGTCGTTGTTTTTAATTATACCTGCTTTGAATGTAAATCTTGATAACGCATAAGCCGCAAGAGTTCCCAACATGATACTTATTAAACTTGCGGTGCAGGTGACAAAGATGCTGTTAAAATAGGGCTCAATAATATCAACACCCCCTTTTGCTGGTGAGCGCACTAAAACTTTCCATCCCTCTAAAGAAGGTTCAAATTGAAGCCAGGGAATATAGGTAGCTCCTCCGGTGACGGAGTTAAAATCTTTAAATGACGTTGACAGTGCCCAGAGGAAGGGGGCAATAACAAACATGGACCATAATGTAATCGCAAAATATTTTAATGTGAAATAAATAGACTTCATAACTAATTATTATTTATCAATAACTTTACCAGCAGTTTTGCAATGATGGTTAGGCTGATGATCATGATGATCAAATATGTAAATGACAGTGCAGCCGAGTAACCCATCTGAAACTCTCTTAACCCTTTAATGAAAATATAAAAACTTGAGGTTTCGGTTGCAGTTCCGGGCCCTCCAGATGTTAATACATAAACAGTATCCATTATTTTCGAGGCTTCTATCAACCTGATGATGATTGCTCCAATAGAGATGGGTGCCATGAGAGGAAATGTTACATAAATAAACTTTCTAATAGGGCTGGCTCCATCAATGGCAGCTGCTAAAAAAGGTTCCTTGGGCAATGACAAAAGCCCAGCTAATAGAAGTAAAAACATAAATGGTGTCCATTGCCAAACCTCCACGATTATCACTGTAACTTTGGCTAGCGTTTCGTCACTTAACCAAAGAGGAGTAACTCCAAAAAGACTAAAAAAATCATTAACTGGCCCTAGTGATTCATGAAAAAATGTCCTCCAGATAACCGTCATAATCACAGGTGTAGTCATCATTGGAATTAAAAATAGTACCCTAAAAAATCTTTGAAATATAATATCTTTCCAAACAATCAAAGCCAGAGAAAAACCGATGATATATTGAAGGAGCACTGTAGTAACTGACAAAAAACTTAATCTGAAAAAAGACTCCCAAAATCTCTTATCATCGGTAAAAAGCCTTATGTAATTGTCTAAACCGATAAAATCCAATCCTGGGAAGAAACTATCCCAACTAGAAAGGCTCAAACGAACTGTGAATACGATAGGAAATATTAGAATGCCTATTAGAATTAACAGGCCGGGAAGTAAAAAAACAAATTTATGTCTAAAATTCATCTTATAAAAAAAATGTGGCCACCATTAAGAATGGAGGCCACATAATTGTTTTGAAGAAATTTAATGGTTAATTTTTGTTATCTTCAAGTGCAACACCTACTGCGTAGGCTTCTCTGATAGTATCAGCACCAACTCGTTTGATGATTTTCTTCCACTCATCAGCAACTTCATCTAATGCTTCTTGAGAACTAAGTTGTCCTGCCAGTGCTTTAGATGTGCCGGTTGCAACAGCACTTGTGAATTGGAAAACACCAGGGACTCTTAATGGAAATACACGATTAGTGCTATATTCTTCCATACTCATTAGAGTGGCTGCATAACTTTTTGCAATCAAACGATCCCAACCTTGACGCTCAATATATATTTGGGGATCAAAGTCAGATTTTTTGAAAGGATTTACTCCAAATCTGCCAATCGCTATATCCGCTTGGTGGTTTGCATCATTTGCAAAAAAGCAAAGATAATCAAATGCCATATCATGATTTTTACTTTTCTTAGCTACAGCAGATGCCCAACCCCAAACAATATAAGGTGCTTGATTATATCCATGGTCCCAAGAGTTATCTTCTCTATTCCATACTTTCTCTGCACCTGGGAGAGGAGCAGCACCTACTTTGTTTTTAATAGGGCTTCCGTCTTCCATTGCTTTGACAAAAGCATCATCCCAAGAAAAACTAAATAAAGTTTGTCCTCCACCAAAGGAATTAATTTCATCTCCTAATCCGAAGTTTATTCCTCCTGGTGGTACATATTTTGTTGCAGCAATCCAATCATCAAGTGCTTCTACAAAACCTGGATTGTTAATAAGAGGTTCCATTGTTTCTAGATCAAAATAGAAACCACCAGGAGTTCTCGGATTCTTAGAATAAGCAGCTGATCTGCTAAAAAATGCAGCAAACATTAAGTCGTCTTTTTTCATGACTTCTGCTGAACCATATTCAAGTTCACCATCATTATCCCAGTCCCAACCATTAAAGTAAGAAGCAATCTCGCCATACTCTTTCCAAGTTGTAGGCACTTTAAGAGTTTTACCAGTATCAGCTTTGTATTTTTTTTGATACTTAGGATTATCAATAACATCTTTTCTATACTTTAAATAGTGTCTATCACCATCAATTGGGAATTGGATCATTTGGCCATCCCAAGATGCAACACCTATATGGCTCTGAGTAACATCCTGCATTTGGCGCATGTTCACGTATTTTTCAGGAACTGGTTCAAGATACTGCATCCAATCACGAATAAAATTTGAGAATCCGAAAACGATATCATACGGTGCTTGACCTGCCTGAAATGGAACCATGGCTTTTGCATATAAATCACCGGCAGGTGTGTGAACAACATTAACTTTTGCTCCAGTCAACTTACTGAATTGTTCTGCATGCAAAGCAGTTGGTTCGCCCATCACTGGGACTGCATGTGTATTAATACTTAATGTTCTTCCACTATAATCCTTTTTAGACATAGACTCATAAGAACATTCTCCAGGAATATCACCAGTATTTTTAATGTGTGGGAACTGATCGCTCCACTTATCTGCTAGTACCAAATTGCTTAAAAATATTAATGATATACAAATTGTAAATGTGTAAATCAATACTCTCATTTTGTTCTCCTAAAAAAATGTTATAATTCAATAATTATAAACTGATGAATTGATATCAATTAATGTATCATGATTACCTCCTTATGATTTAATGTGTTTTGTCTCAAATTGTTCTAATTAAATTTAAACACCATTCTATGGAACCAGTACGGCTCTTCCTTTAACAAGACCCTCGTTTAAATCATGCAAAGCCCTATTTGCACTTTCTAATTTATACTCTTGCATTGACAGTTGTACATAATCTTTGTTTGCCAACTCCATCAATTCATATAATTCAGACCAAGTACCAACCAGATTACCAATAATATTTTTTTCAGAAATAATAACATCTACAGCTAATATTTTGATCTCTTCACCATATCCAACTATGTAATAGTAGCCCCCTCCGGCAGTCATATTTAACCCCATAGATGTAGAGCCATGTTCACCAACAAAATCAATTACAGCTTCTGCACCATTACCATTAGTTAACTCCAACACTTGTTCCACTTCATTACCATCAATTAAAATACCCTCTTCTCCGCCTAATTCCATTGCATGCTTGAGAGCTTTTTCTGATTTTTCGACAACTATAATGTTGGCGGCACACATTGCTTTGAGACATTGAATTGCTATGTGCCCTAAACCACCCGCTCCTATAACCACACAGCTTTGTCCTGGTAGTAGATGCCTGGTTGCTTTTTTTACTACCCTATATGCCGTTAAACCAGCATCCGAAAAAGGAGCTACATCTTTTGGAGCCAAAACTTTGGGCAGCTTAATCAAATTTCTGACACTAGTCTTTAGATATTCGCAATATCCCCCTTCTTTAATATTTAACCCTGGGAAAGCCCCTTCTTCGGCAAACATATCATTACCTCTTCTGCAGGAAAGACAGGTGCCGTTAGTACCAGAAATAAGAGGATGAAGAATTACAGGATCACCTTTTTTAAAGTTTGAAACATCTTGACCTACCTCTTCTACCCAACCAGCATTTTCGTGTCCCATAACACATGGCAGTAATTGATCATCTGGGTCCTGAATATGACGCCAGACTCCTTCTATAATGTGAAGATCTGTTCTACAAACTCCTGCTGCACCTATTTTTACAATAACATCTGAAGCTTTCTCAATTTTGGGATCCGGCATTTCTGCGGATTCAACCCAAACATCTTCCTTCATTTCAGGATCATATTTATATAAAACTTGAGCTTTCATAAGCAAACCTCACAAATAAGTAATTGATATTATATAAGATATAAAAATATCATCGTTTCACAACGCGTTAGTGTAGTATTAATTAGACATTTAATCAACAGTTATTCAAGGTACCAACCAATGGTGTATTTGATAAAAGCTTTCGAAGTCAGCCGATGCCTGCTAGATTCCCTCAACTAAATAATTTAAAGCCAAAAATGTGACAAAAATACAACAACTTTTGAAAAATTTTTGAGGGTAACCACTTAAGTCACTATAATTATTAGTGAAAAGTGGTGGGTCGGCGGGGTCTCGAACCCCGGACCACCTGATTAAAAGTCAGATGCTCTACCAACTGAGCTACCGACCCGCAAAGGGTGTTATAAGAGTATCAATAAAGAGGGAAATGTCAATTACATAGACTTGGTTTTGAAAATCTAACCTTCTTCCAACACTTTAACCAGATTATCTGCAATTTTGTTGAAAGCAACAGTGGCTGGAGAATCAAGATTTCTGGCCATCAGTGGCTTGCCATCATCCCCTCCTTTACGCACATCCATCTCAATCGGAATAGCCCCAAGGAATTGTGTGTTCATTTGTGCACTGGCATTTTCCGCGCCATGACGACTGAAAATAGGTGTTTCTTCACCGCATTTAGGACAAGCAAAAAAGCTCATATTTTCCACAATTCCCAAAACATCAATTTCGACTTTGGTAAACATTTGCGAGGCCTTGATTGCGTCAATTAATGCCACATCCTGTGGAGTTGAAACGATTACCGATCCTGTTAATTCACAAAGCTGAGACAATGAAAGCTGCACGTCCCCCGTTCCGGGAGGAAGGTCAATAATCATAAAGTCACCTCCGGGCCATTTTGTATCACGCAGCAGCTGTTCAATTGCCTGGTGAACCATGGGGCCTCGCCAAATCACAGCGTTATTTTCTTCAACAAGATTTCCAATTGACAATGTATGCATGCCAAATGATTCAATAGGCAAAAGATGGTTACCAGAAACTGATGGTTTTTCTCCCCTGCGTCCTGTCATGATCGGCAGGCTTGGACCATAAATATCTGCGTCAAACAAGCTTACTTTGTATCCTTTTTGTGAAAGCGCCAAAGCTAAATTTACAGAAACAGTAGATTTCCCAACTCCTCCTTTTCCGCTTGCCACGGCAATTACAGCTTCATAATTTTGCAGGTATGCTGTACGTTTTGGCTGTTGTGGTGCAGACTGGGTAGCAGAAGTCTGAGGAGGTTCATTTTCCACAGGCGGATCAGTTAAAACTTCTATGGCAACTCTACCAATCTGTTCAATTTGCTTTACTTCTGCTTCCACCTGCGCGGGCAGATAACCACGCAAAGGTGAATCTTCCGGTAAAATAAGCGTGATTTTTGCAAAATCATTATTAATAACACATCCGTGCACTATCTCCGGTTCTGCAGAGGATAAGGGCTGGCCGTTGGGCAATGCTATGCGGGCAAATGCTGATTCAAACTGTTTTTCTATGTCCATATTATTTGAATGTTGATTGATTATTAAAAACTCATGGCAAAATTATATACTTTTGGAGAAATGAGGCAAATCATAAATGCAGAACTTGAACACATTGATCCAGATTCATCAATAAATAACTTCAGCATTGATTCCCGTGTTGTAAAAAAGGGAGAGATATTTTTCTGCATAAAAGGTGAAAACACTGACGGACACATTTACATTTCACAAGCGCTTGAAAGGGGGGCAGGCGCAATTGTGGCAAATCCCGAATCAATTCCGGAGACCCTGCGTAAAAATGAATTTCCTCGATTGTTGGTTGCGGATCCAAATCTGGCATTACGGGAATGGGCAGCAGAGGTAAGAACAAACTTTAAAGGAAAAGTCCTGGCAGTAACAGGAAGCAACGGAAAAACCTCCACCAAAGAAATACTAGCCGGATTGTGTCGTTATTTTGATCCAAACGCGTATGCTACTCCCGGAAATTTCAACAATTATATCGGAGTCCCTTTGACTTTGCTAGATGCTCCAACTGAGGCCCGGTGGTGGATAATTGAAATAGGTTCAAACAATTTTGGTGAAATCGCTGAGTTGTCTGAAATTGTCCGTCCGACAGGAGGAATCATTACCAATATTGGCGAAAGCCACCTTGAGTTTCTGCTGAATACCATAGGAGTTGCTCAGGAAAAATCGGGATTGTTTGCCGGAATGGCTCCGGGGTCAAAAGTTATTATTCCGGAATCTTTGCTTCATCTGGATATAGTTGAAGAAAACGCAAAAAAAGCCGGAGTTGAACTGATTAAAACACGACAGATAACTGAGGAATCAAAAGGTGAAAGGCATACATTTCAGTTGTTTGACGCAGAATTTGAAACTTCAATCAACAACCCGCTTTTTCTGCAAAACCTTGTTTCAGCTTTGACGCTGTTAAGATCGGAAGGATTATCCGTTCCAGAACTTCAGCAGGCAACAGCAAATCTGGAATTGGGCGTTAAAGGAAGATTTCAGCAAATCAACATGGGTGACTGGTTTTTGATTGATGACACTTATAATGCAAATCCATCATCTTTTCAGAGTGTTCTGGAGAATATGCAAAAAATATATCCAAATAATCGTAAAATTGTTGTGTGCGGAAAAATGGCTGAATTAGGTGAACAAAGCCGGGAGTTACATCAGCAAGTTGGTGAAAACATGATCAAAAATGGTGTCAAGAAAATGTTTGGATTTGGGGGTGAAGAAATTGAATTCTATCTTGAAGGCTGGGCAAAAGGAGGAGGGAATCCGGAATCAGCTAAACACTTTACCGATTTGGAGGAAATAACAAAATCATTCAAACTTCAACTGAAACCTGAGGATGTAGTGCTTGTTAAAGGCTCACGTTCCGCACAAATGGAGAGGTTTGTGGAAAAAATAAAATAATGTTGAAATTATTATCAATCTGAAACATTTTCTTTCACTACATTAATTACATCACCGGCTTTATCAGCAAGCTGCTTATCTTCAGCAAATTCTAGAGTTTTTTGAATAGTATTTTTAATTGTTTGCGCAAATTTGTTTTCATTAAACCAATCTGTCACATTTGCCGGAGTCAATCCTTTCGCGCCGGCATAGTAAGCAATTAAAGCAACCAGACAGACAAAAATAATACGTTTGATCATCTACTTGCACCTTTAAAAAAATGATCAATCCCAAAATTGATCAGGGTTCAGAACTATAGTTTCTTCACGTTTCGGCCCTGTCGATATAACAGATACCGGCGCTGCTACCAACTTAGATATCTTTTCAAGATAGGCCAGCATTTCACTGGGCAGTTTATCATACTCCACTATACCGGCTGTTGAGCATTTCCATCCTGGCATTTCATGGTAAACAGGACTCACATTTTCCAGTGATCCGGGAAAATTTTCGCATTCTTCTCCGTTGGACTTTCGATAAGCAACTGCTATTTTGAGTGTGTCGAATTTGTCCAGTACGTCTAGTTTTGTTACAGCAAGGCTGGTAATTCCATTCAGTCGTACTGCTTGACGTACAAGTAATGCATCAAACCAGCCACATCTGCGGGGACGTCCTGTTGTGGCACCAAACTCATTGCCCTCAGACTGCAGTAACTTGCCGTCATTATCAAATAATTCAGTTGGAAATGGTCCGCTTCCGACTCTTGTTGTATAGGCTTTAACAATTCCCAGAACACCGGTGATCCTGGTTGGACCAATACCGGAACCTACACAAGCATTTCCGGACAAAGTGTTTGACGAAGTTACAAACGGATATGTCCCATGATCAACATCTAAAAAAGTTCCCTGTGCACCCTCAAATAAAATATGTTTTCCATCCTCAACAAACTGATTAATCAGCAAAGGTGTATCAGCAATACATGGTTTAAGCTTTTTCAGATAATCAGCATATTCTGAAAAGATTTCCTCCGCCGAAAAAGATGCTTCATCTGCATCAAAATATTGCTTAAGTATTTTATTTTTATCATTTACAATTTCTTCCAGACGGTTCCTGAAATTTTCCTGATCCAGCAAATCTCCAACTCTGATTCCCGCTCGTCCTGCTTTATCTTCATAAGCCGGACCAATACCACGACCTGTAGTGCCTATTTTCGATTTCCCTTTTTGCTGTTCACGCAGGCGGTCAATAGTTTTATGCCAGGGCATTACTAGCTGTGCACGGTCACTGATGCGAAGATGTTTTTCCACGTCTATTCCCGTTTGTTCCAGCTCATTAATTTCTTTGACAAATGCTGTCAAATCGATCACAACGCCATTCCCGAGAATTGAAGTTGTTTCACGCAGAATTCCGGAAGGAACCATGTGCAGAATAAAAGTTTGATTGCCAAACATCACTGTATGACCTGCATTGTTACCACCCTGGTAACGCACAACAGCATCAGCACGATCTGTGAGTAAATCTACAACTTTTCCTTTTCCTTCGTCACCCCACTGGGTTCCAACAATTATCAGACAGGCCATTCTTAAAATATTTTATGGTGATTGTGTTTCAAAATACCACATGTATTTACACTGTGTTTTATCCAAATCAAAACTAAATCTTCACAGTTTAACTTGCATCTGATAAATGATACTGATGATTTTTTAGACTGATATTACAACATTATTTATGATGACAGTTCCTTTGCTCGAAGGTAAGCCTGCTGTATTCCCTCTTTAATCGACTCCCCTACGTTCTTTGACTGAAAATGATTCAGCGCGGCTAAAGTAGTACCTCCCGGAGATGAAACCTGCTGCCGTAAAGTTTCCGGAGTTACCTTTTGTGACTCCCAAAGCAGAGTCGCCCCCCTGATAGTTTGCTGCACAAGCTTTTGCGCTTCATCATCAGTAAATCCAAACGAATTTGCAGATGAAACCATCTGCTCAGCAAAGTAAAACAAATATCCCGGACCACTGCCTGAAATTGCAGTGGCAGCATCGATGGCGTCTTCATTTTTTGCTTCCAGACATGAACCACAGGAATCAAAAAGAGTTTTTATCCCTTCACGCTCTTTTATGCCAACTTCTTCTGAAGCAAAAAAAACACTCATACCTTCTGAAATCAAAGTAGGGATATTAGGCATTACCCGCACCATTTTGGGTTGTCCGAGCACTTCGCGCATTGTCTTTATAGAAATACCAGCCATGACTGAAATAACAACCTGGCCAGGCAGAACCCACTGAGCCAGCAGTTCCATAACCGCGGTGGAACTTTGCGGCTTTACTGCTAACATAACCTGATCGTAGCTTCGAACGGCTTCGTCAATTTCAGCCTGGGAATTACACCCTGTCACAGTACTCAGTTTTTGCCGTTTCTCTTCATCAGATTCTATTAACATTATATCGTTGGGCGGAATAGTTTTTGACTTTACCAGTGCAAGCAGGATTGCTCCCCCCATATTTCCACCGCCAATAATAATTAAACGCATAAACAACTTTTCATGACATAAATAAAAACATGACTTCTTTCAGGCAATTAAACGGCATTTTACTTATTACAGAAATTATTCACAATCTTAAAGGGCATTCATTTCTTCAGGAGGAATAAAATCAAGATTCTTAATGCTGCCAAATACAGCATTGATTTCGCTAATGGACATCATCCATCGATTGTTTCCAGTGTAATCTTCAATTTGAATTTTCCTTGGAAAATAAAAATTTTCGATGTTTTGATAGAGCGGTATTTTTGCGCTGTACTCCAATAATTCATCCCGGGATTTGCTCATTGATTCAATATAACCATCAGAATTTAAGATTATCCGAATTTCAGTGCTTCCCTGCAAAAGCTTTAACTCTCCTGCAGAAAGTTTTTTTCTTTGCCATAATGGCGTTTTTTCCGGAAGACTGCCTGTAATTAACCATTTCAGTTCAGTAAGTGACAAATCCATTCCAAGCCAGGATTGGCGAACCTCCCAATTATTGTCTTCAAGCGCGTAATTATTATCCTGGTAATTCAGAATTAAAAACTTTTCATAATTTGCGCGTAATTCATAAATCAATGAACCTGCAAGAGGAGTAAAAATACTCAGTTTTAATTCTGAATTAGTTGAAATCTGGAGTAACATCTCACCGCTGTGTTTTCCTTCCGGACTCTTGAACAGTATCCTTCCGGAAACATCATAATATCCTCTGGTATCACCAAGAAATTGGGGCTTTGAAGGGGGAAGTCCGGGATACTCCGGATCTGAAAAAAAAGCACACCCTGAAATCCAAAAAATTCCGGCAAGAAGTATATTTATGAATCTCAAAGGAGATGGGAGACTCAATCTTCGTCTTTTAAAAATACTTTCTCAATAACGAAGAAGAGGGATATGTATAAACCTGCAATCACTGCAAATGTGACCAGGACATTCATTTCATGCATGATTCCTCTTAACATGTGGTTGCTATAGTGTTACCATACATGCTAGCCATTTTTTTATTTGGACGCAATCAATATTTTTTCAAACTATTCTTTTAACTAATGAAACGAGATTTTATTTCAATTCTGGATTGGACGAGTGAAGAAATACGAAACAATCTCGACTTTGCATTCGAGTTAAAGCAGCAAACAAAAGAAGGCAATTGTCCACAGCTGCTTCATGGAAAATCTTTTGGACTGTTTTTTCATAAACCGTCTTTACGGACTCGCCTCTCATTTGAAGTAGGAATAGCTCAACTCGGCGGCACAGCGATGATGCTGTCTGAACAGGATTTTATAATTGGTGAACGTGAATCAGTGAATGATGTTGCGCGCACAATGTCACGCTACGTGGATGGCATTCTGATTCGCACATATTCACATCAAATGGTTTTGGATTTATCCAAATACTCCACAGTACCTGTAGTTAATATGCTGACGGATTTTAATCATCCCTGCCAGGTAATGTCTGACATGCTTACTGTCAAGGAAAAATTAGGACGTATTGACAATGTTCGCATCGCTTATGTTGGTGACAGCAACAATATGACAAATTCATGGTTGAACATGGCAGCCAGAATTCCACTTGATTTACGCATTGCTACTGCTCCTGAAACCCTGCCGGATATGAAACTTGTAAATAAAATAAGAGAAATCGGAATTTCAACCATTACTGTTACACACGCCGCGCAAGAAGCTGTGGATGGCGCTGAAATCATTTATACAGATGTCTGGGCCAGCATGGGTGAAAAAGATAAAATTGCTGAAAGAGAAAGTATTTTAAAAGATTTTCAAGTCAACTCGAGACTGTTAGAGTATGCCGTAAAAGATGCCCTGGTTTTTCATTGTCTGCCTGCGGAAAGGGATAAAGAAATCACTGATGAAGTGATAGAGGGTCCGCAGTCCGTAGTATTTGATCAGGCAGAAAACAGATTACATGCACAAAAAGCAATTCTAGTTCAGCTGGACAAATGGCGCTGATTAATTTTTATTATGTTTCCCTCCTCCAATAGATAAGAATTATGTCAGAAACTGCAAAACTAAGCCTTCCCGACGGTCAGTCTATCGAACTGCCTGTGTTGACAGGTTCACAAAATGAAAAAGCAATAGACATTTCTAATTTACGTACCAAAACCGGTCACATCACTCTGGATCCAGGATATGTAAATACTGGTCCGTGTGAAAGCACTATCACTTACCTTGATGGCGAAAAAGGTATTTTGCAATTTCGAGGATATCCCGTTGAAGAACTGGCAGAACAATCAACATTTATTGAAGTCGCCTATCTGCTCATACATGGAGAATTGCCAAACAAAGAACAGCTGGGAAATTTTGCTGATCGCGTCAGCAAGCACTCAATGATCCATGAAGATATGAAACTGTTCTTTGAAGGGTTTTCTCAAAACGCTCATCCAATGGTGATCCTTTCATCCATGATATCGTCTCTTTCAGCTTATTATGCTGAGGCCTCCGGAAAGGCATCAATAGAGAATATTGGGATAAATTCCGCACGTTTGATTGCGAAAATCAGCACCATTGCCGCATTTTCCTACAAAAAAAGTGTAGGACAGCCTTTTGTCTATCCAAGAGATGAACTGTCCTACTGTGAAAACTTTTTGAACATGATGTTCTCGGTTCCTGCTGAGTCTTATGATATCGATCCGGAAGTAGTCAGATCTCTGGAAGTTATGCTGATTTTACATTCAGATCATGAACAGAATTGCAGTGCCTCAACAGTGAGGGTAGTCGGCAGTAGCATGGCAAATGTTTACGCCTCTGTTGCTTCAGGAATACTTGCATTGTGGGGTCCTCTACATGGAGGCGCTAATCAGCAAGCTGTGCAAATGCTCCAGCAAATCTATGAAGATGGTGGAAATATCTCAAAATACGTTGAGATGGCCAAAAATAAGAAATCAAAATTCCGTTTGATGGGTTTTGGTCACCGTGTTTATAAAAATTTTGATCCCCGTGCAATAATAATAAAAAAAGTATGTGACAGGCTACTCAACAAATTAGGAGTAAACGACCCCTTGCTTGAGATCGCACTGAAATTGGAAAAAGCAGCGCTTGAGGATGATTTTTTTATTGAGAAGAAACTGTATCCCACTTTGGATTTTTACACCGGCATAATGTACCGTGCAATTGGAATTCCGCTTAACATGTTTACAGTTATGTTTGCTCTGGGACGTGTGCCCGGATGGATCGCGCAGTGGAAAGAAATGCATGGAGATGCGAAGCAGAAAATTGCACGACCACGCCAGTTGTATACAGGTCCAAATAAGCGAAAATATCTGCTCATCTCTGAGAGAAATTAACTAACGAAAGTTAAGAGTTCTTTCATATTTATGCTAAAGAACACTACTTGCATGTTAATTACACATAAATCATCACACATCAAAAACTGAAATATATTTTTATAAAATCTCATTAAAAGGCAAAAATGGGCTCAGTAATGTCACAGGACGAAGTAGAAGCTTTGTTGAAAGGTGTTGAAAGCGATCAGGTTGTGAGCGAAGGAGAAGAGGATGAGGAATATGATCCGGATGATGTCGTATCATTTGACCTGACTGCCCAGGACCGGATCATTCGGGGGAGAATGCCTACTCTCGAAATAATCCATGATCGATTCGTTCGCCTTTTCCGCTTAACTTTATCAAATACTCTGCGCAGAGTTGTGGATATTAATGTACGTTCCACAGAACTGATTAAATTTGGTGAGTTTATCAAAACAATGTCTGTGCCCACCTCGATGAATCTATTCCGTATGACGCCGCTTCGTGGTAACGCGATGATTGTTTTTGAAACCAAATTGGTTTTCTCTCTGGTGGAAATGTTTTTTGGAGCCGGTGTTGAAACAGAGGCCAAAACTGAAGGGCGTGATTTTACTGAAATTGAATCACGTATGATCAAGCGTGTAATCATCAGTGCACTGGAAGACCTGCAAACATCATGGAGACCTGTTTTCCCTGTACAAATCAATTATTCACGTACTGAAATAAACCCACAATTTGTATCAATTGTTCCACATAGTGAAATTGTTATTGTAGTAACGTTTGATATTGAAATCGGGCGGACACCAATGGCAATCACTATATGTGTTCCTTACTCAATGATTGAGCCTATACGCACCAGACTTAACGCAGGTTTCCAAAGTGAGCAGGATGAAAAAGATAACACATGGAGCAATCGATTCAAACAAAATTTACAAAATGTTGATATTGAATTAATTGCAAAACTGGGGGAAATGAATATTTCTGTACGAGACTTTTTGAATTTACAAAAGGATGATGTTTTATACCTGGAACATGAAACAAAGGATCCGATTTCTGTAGAGGTAAATGGTGTTAAGAAATTTACCGGATTCCAGGGTTCTTATAAAGGACACAAAGCAATAAATATTGAAGAATTAATCTATGAACCTCCTGTGACTGACGAAATGCTTACATAACTATGCTGTTTTGCCCTCAAGACGATGTACATTTACGTCTTCCGTAACTGATTTCATTGCCCTGACAATAAGCTTCAACGGATCTAAACTTACCTCGTTTATTTTCAGTATTATTTGTTCTTCCTCTTCATATCCCCTCAATCCTGACACCTGTACGATACAATCAAGTTCCAGCAATTCAATTTCAGTATTGTTGTTTGAAAGTTGTTTCCTGACTTTTGCTTCAAATAATTCTTGCTTATTCTGCTGTAAATATCTGAACTTCCAGTATTGAAGTATTATCTTCTCTGCCCGGTTGTATTTTCTTTGCCTGAGAGTTATTCCCTCTGACCAGCGCATCATGTCTTCAGAAGTAAAAACAGGCTCCTCTTTTTTGATTAACTTTTTCAACTGCTGCTGGGTGATTAAGTCCACAAATCTCCTGATAGGCGAGGTCACATGCATGTAAGCATCGCAGCCCAATCCCGCATGTGTGCCCGCAACAGTTGTCAGTCTTGCCGGCTCAACCCGGATATTTTCAGGCAATTGCTGATTTTCATCCTCCAGTTCTTTTACTATCCTATATGAGGACTGGGTACGATATATTCCCGGCATCTCTACTTCATCAAAAAGACGACCTGTTTCACGATTCACCGCAATGGCTAGTTCCTCAATAATACGGTTAGAGGCACTGTTTCGATTCAGCGGGATGATTCGGATCTGATCAGGATTGCTTATATCATATTCAAATTCTTTTCTGGCTAAATTAAGTGCGCCGTTTTCAATTCTTTTTTCATGTGCAAGCAGACAAAATTTGTACAGTAATCCCCAATACTCATAATCTTCTTCGATCAATTTTTCCGCCTGTTCATAACTCAAATTTTCCCTTACTCTGATTATTTGTGGTACAACATCAATTAATTGCCAATTCCCATTTTCGGATATTGACAGATTAAAACTCAGTACAATTCTGTCTTCACCAGCCTTCAATGAAAAAGTGTCACTTGAAAGCTGCTCCGGAAACATCGGAACAGATTCTTCAATTGTGTAAACAGAAGAAATTCGCTCTTCAGCCTGCTTGAAAAGCGGACCATTCGGACGGACGATTGTGCTCAAATCAGTGATATGTACTGCAATAACCAGCTTTTCTTCACTCCATTCCAATACAGAAAACGCATCATCATAATCCCGGGTTTTTTCGGCATCAATAGTAAAGGTTGGTATGTCTGCAGAGAATCTTTCAAGCTTTTCAAGCGGCAGGTTCCGGACACGTTCAACCTCCGCCAAAATTTCTTCCGGAAACTGTTTGCGGATATCAGCCCGAAGCAGTGTAAGTCGTGACGGTGACACCGGAGAGCCGGCTTTTGCCAGCCAGTTTTTTAGTGATTTTTCTTCATTGTAGCCAAGTGTCGTTCCCCAGTCTAAAAGTGAAGACATTTCTTTCCAGTGAGGAGATTCAGAGGCCTTTATCAAAATATTCAGCAACTGATCCAGCCACAATTGCTGTTCCTCTGATATTACAGAATCTGAATTCCATTCTCCGCGTTCAAGCTGATTAATCCATTGCTGAATATTATTCGCCCTTTGCTGACGTTCCTTTTGCCTTGCTAACTGTATTCTAAGTGCTTCTAATTCATCCTCTGTTCTGGGAGTGTAAGTTAAATTGCGATTATGCTTGAACCAGAAAGAATCCTCTCTGAGAGCCATGAACATACCAAGCTTGCAGACTGAATCAGTTGGATCATCGAGAAAATCCACAGCAATCTCATCTAAAGTGTATTCTCTCACCTCATTCAGCAGTGAATGCATGGTTTCCAGCTCAAGCTTCTCACTGAACTGTGCTGCAATTATAAGATGCTGATCCAATAATTCGTGTGCCTGATTTGCATTATAAGCCAGCTTTTCTCCACGCCAGTTTAATGCAATACGATTTGCAGGCAAATACTGATTTTTTCCTTTTTGCGGCACAACAATCAATTTGTTCTTATGTATTGCTTCAACCCATCCGTATTCCAGGCGGCTATCCCGGTAATACGCACAAAAGTAATTTAACAACGATTCCAGCATTCTGTAATTAGTTTAGTTGATAAATAGTTCGTTCCAGATTTTTTTCTTAGTTTATTACGCATGAAAAAATATCTCCATGCAAGATCAAAGATCAGCAGTCTTTAGGATTTTTTACCTTTGTCGATATTTGAATTATTGTGTTATATTGTTTCCCAAAAACAAAATCACCAAAAGGAAAAGCTGATGATTATTGGAGTAGTAAAAGAAATACATCACGGCGAGCGCAGAGTTGCCATGGCGCCTTCAGTTGTAAAACAATGCATGAAAAATGGACATTCTGTGCTTGTTGAACAGGGTGCAGGAGTAATTGCTAATTTTACTGATGAACAGTATCAGGATTCAGGTGCTGAGCTGGCAAGTGATGCTCATGATGTTTGGCAACAGGCTGAAGTAGTGCTCAAGATCAGACCACCTGAGGAAAATCCTGAAACAGGAAAACATGAGGCAGATTTACTGCGTAAAGATGCATGTTTGATTTGTCTGCTGAATCCTGGACGGGACCCTGAATTATTGAAACGTCTTGCAAAAACCGGTGGGACTGCGATTGCGGTGGATGCTATTCCAAGAATTTCACGTGCGCAGTCGATGGATGTACTTAGTTCCATGGCGAATATTTCCGGTTATCGAGCTGTAACTGAAGCAGCACATAATTTTGGACGTCTCTTTACAGGTCAAATTACCGCGGCAGGAAAAATCCCACCAGCTAAAGTACTGGTAATTGGTGCCGGAGTAGCAGGACTTTCTGCAGTGGGTTGTGCCCAGAGCCTGGGTGCAATAGTGCGAGCATTTGACACACGATCTTCTGTACGTGAAGAGGTACTTAGCATGGGGGCTGAATATCTGGAAATTGATTTCAAAGAAGATGGCAGCGGCAGCGGCGGCTATGGCAAAACAATGAGCAAGGAATTCATTGAAGCAGAAATGAATTTGTTAGCAGAACAGGCAAAAGAAGTAAATATCATCATTACAACGGCTGCTATTCCCGGCAAGAAGTCGCCTGTATTGATTACAAAAGAAATGGTTGAGAGCATGATTCCCGGTTCAGTTATAGTTGATTTAGCTGCAGAAGGAGGTGGAAATTGTGAAATGACAATTCCGGGAGAATTTCGTGTTTACAAAAAAGTAACCATTATAGGTTTTACAGACCTACCCAGTCGTCTGCCCACTCAGGCAAGTCAGCTTTACAGCAATAACACAGCAAAGCTGATACAGCATCTTAGCAAAGATGGGAAACTGGAGCTGGATTTGAAAGATGAAATCACCGGCGCAATTACTGTTGTAAATAACTGTGAAGTTATCTGGGAACCTGAAAAACAGGAAGCCTCAAAGCAGCAGCAACCTGCGCAGCCTGTTAAGCAGGAAACTGTTCCTGAAAAAGTAACTGCCGAAACGCAGTCTGAAAAAAGAAAAAACAATACCTGGCTCAGATATCTGATGCTGGCAGTGATTGTTGCACTGGGTGGATTAATCGGATTCGGAGGTTCCTCTGAGTTTATTTCTCATGTGACTGTTTTTGTACTTTCCTGTTTTGTTGGCTTTATGGTGATCTGGAATGTAACCCCATCATTGCATACACCTTTGATGAGTGTAACCAACGCGATTAGTGGAATTATAGTCATCGGCGGTATGATTCACTTGTCTGAAGAACAAATACTTTTGCCGGCGATTGCTGTTTTAATTGCAACAATCAATATAGTAGGAGGATTTCTGGTAACTCATCGAATGCTGGAGATGTTCCGGAAATAATATGGTTCTGTATCAAATCAGCTTAATCTATACAGTTTTTAACTAATTTTATAAACCATTTTAAAGAAAAATGCCTGAAGGACTCATTACTGTAGCTTACATTGCGGCAGGTGTACTTTTTATCCTAAGTTTGAAAGGACTCTCTCATCAGGAAACTGCCCGCAGAGGAAACCTGTACGGCATACTGGGGATGGTAATTGCTGTTGCCGCAACATTGTTTGTGGGAAATTCAAGCAGCCTGGGCACATTATTAATTGTGATGCTTGCAGGCAGTGTAATCGGATTGTTAGTCGCACGTCGGGTGGCCATGACCGAAATGCCTGAACTTGTAGCAATTCTTCACAGTTTTGTAGGAGCAGCAGCTGTACTGGTTGGCATTGTCAGTCACCTGGAACAAGGGGCGATAACCGGTACTGAACTTGTAATTCATCAAATCGAAATAGCGGTCGGAGTATTTATTGGCGCCTACACATTTACCGGTTCCGTAATAGCTTTTCTGAAATTGCGCGGAAGTATCAGTGGGAAACCCTTGACATTGCCTTTGCGACACCAGTTTAACCTGCTGATTGTATTAATCAGTATAATTTGCGGAGTTTGGTTTGTTACCGGGAATCAGCAAGAACAACTTACAGCCATTCTTGCCATCACATTTATAGCAGGAATTTTAGGAATCCACATGATTATGGCGATCGGCGGCGCGGATATGCCTGTTGTGGTTTCAATGCTGAACAGCTATTCCGGATGGGCCTCGGCAGCAGCCGGATTTATGCTTTCAAATAATTTGCTGATCATTACAGGAGCGCTTGTTGGAAGCAGTGGGGCTATTCTTAGTTACATCATGTGCAGGGGCATGAATCGTTCTTTCTTCAGCGTGATAGCCGGAGGATTTGGTGTGGAAGAAGGGACAATTGCTGTTGTGGCAAAAGATGAAGATGGAAAAGAAACAAAATCCACTTCAAATGAAGAAACCGCAGAAATGCTTCGTAATTCCAAACAGGTAATTGTTGTTCCTGGATATGGCATGGCTGTGGCGCAGGCTCAATACATTGTGCATGATATCACTGAAAAACTGCGAAAACGAAACGTTGATGTGAAATTCGCAATCCACCCTGTGGCAGGACGTTTACCAGGTCACATGAATGTTTTGCTTGCTGAAGCAAATTTGCCTTATGACATCGTTTTCGAAATGGACGAAATCAATGCTGAATTCAAAGATGCTGATGTTGTTCTGGTAATTGGAGCAAATGATATTGTGAATCCGGGAGCAATTGATGACACGACCAGTCCGATTTACGGCATGCCTGTACTGGAAGTATGGGATGCCAAAACTGTAGTTGCGCTCAAACGAAGTTTGGCAACAGGTTATTCAGGAGTAGGCAATCCTCTTTATTACAGAGAAAACACTTGGATGCTGTTCGGTGATGCCAAAGAAAGCCTGAATAAGGTTGCCGCGCTGCTCAACTGATCTTTTCTGCAGTCACTCAATCAAAACGGAACTGATCCAGATCCTGAAGACGTAGTATGTTTCCAGAACGCTCGCCAGTGTGTTCACCCTCATTCCAGACAATTCGACCGTTAACCATTACATGCAGGATGCCTTTTGCTGGATTAATTGGGTTATCAAAAGTTGCAGTGTCAGCAATACTGTCCGGATCAAAAATCACTAGATCGGCATAATTTCCGGATTTAAGCACACCACGATCTTTGAGTCCAAAACATGCGGAAGGCAGGGATGTCATTTTTCTAACTGCTTCCTCCAAACTGAACAATTTAACATCACGCACATAATGTCCAAGTACTCGCGGGAATGTGCCCCAGAGCCGCGGATGCGGATGTTTGTCTGAAGGTAAACCGTCTGAACCGATCATTGTTTGTGGAAAAGACAGAATTCTGCGTACATCATCTTCGTCCATCATGAAGAAAACACCACCACCGGGTATCAGTGATAACACAGCTTCCTGCTGATTTACACCAAGTTCCTGTGCAATTTCAGAAAGTTCCCTTCCTGCGGCTTCCGGCATAGGTTCTGACCATGTTATTAAAACTCTGTTTGCATTATATAAATCATGCGCATCAAGAACAGTAGAACTTGCTGTGTAAGGATAAGCATCAAGCCCTACAGACTGAGCTTTTCTTGCTTGTTCAATTAAGGCAAGAGTTTCAGTGGAACGCCCAAAATTTGATTCACCGCCGCATTTATGATGTGAAATCACTACCGGAATCTCTGCTTCAGCCCCAATAGTAAAAGTTTCCCGCAATGATTCAGTAATTTCATCTCCCTCATTGCGCATGTGGGTTGTATGAATTGCTCCATGCTGATTAAGTACATTAGCAAGTTCCACTATTTCAGAAGTGAGTGCTGCTTTTGCCGGTTGATAAAAAAGACCTGTACTCATCCCGCATGCTCCTGATTCAAGGGAATCCTCAAGCATGTTCCGCATCTTTGACAGCTCCTTTGCTGTCGCAGGCCGATCATAAGCATCCATTGTTGCAGCACGTAGTGTGGTGTGCCCCACTTGACAGACTGCATTCAGGGAAGGCGGTTCATTGTCTAATGCCTGAAAATAATCATCGAAATTTGAGTAAAATTGATCCTGATGCTCTCCCAATAAATCCAATGGCGGAGGCGGACGATGATCAATCCGCAAAGGAGCAAGACTGCAACCACAGTTCCCTGCAACAACAGTAGTGACACCCTGACTGACCTTACAGCTCATGCGCGGGTCAGAAAGCAAAACACGATCATCGTGGGTATGTGTATCAACAAATCCGGGACAAACTGCTAATCCTCCGGCATCAATTTCACGGCTCGCCGAAAGCCTGCTTAAATAACCCACTGCTTGTATACGGTCATCCAATACCGCTACATCTCCATTTTCAGAAGGTGCGCCTGTGCCGTCGATTATACGTGCGTTGCGTATTATCAGGTCAGCTTTTTTGTTTTCAAACATATTTTGTAGTGGAAATAAAATGTTTTAACATTGATTACACAAATTCAATTTCACATTAATTTTGTATATGAATTCAATTCATTGATTATATGAGGTTAGGCTGTAACCACTATTCTTCATGAAATGGATTCGGGCACCTATCCCCTGGGGAAAGGGCCTAGGTAAGGGGGGAAAATGTTTGCCGCGGATAGCACGGATGCCTACGGATAAAAAGATTGGCGCATCCATGTGATTCCGTGAAAATCCGTGGCTGCCTTTATGATCCGCGTAATCCATGGCTGCTGCTGTTGGGCTACGGCAATGCCCCCTCACACCGCACCTTCGACTTCGCTCAGGCATCGAGGTCCCCCCTCTCCCTTGGGGAGAGGGCTGGGATGAGGGCAGCGGTAACCCTCTCCCATGGGGAGAAGGTTATAGAAAGAGAAGTTAAGAAGTCTCCCTCTCCCTTGGGGAGAGGGCCGGGGTGAGGGTTTGATCCGCGCATTCCGAGGCCCCTTTGGTCACACCAGCTTCTGCCTACCGATGGGTAGCCTGCGGAGGCGCACTCCGGTGGCGGCGAAGATAGCGTTGGTGATCGCCGGGACGATGGGCGAGGTGCCCGGCTCCCCGGTTCCGGTGGGGGCCGCGTCGTTCTGGACGATGCTCACGTTGATCTCCGGGGTGTCTCTCATACGGGCGATGCGGTAGTCGTCAAAGTTGCTTTGGACAACACGCCCGTCCTCCAGCGTTATCTGCTCAAAGAGCGCGGCGGACATCCCCATGATGATGCTCCCTTCCATCTGCGCTTTCACACTGTCAGGGTTGACCGCCAGCCCACAGTCCACCACGCAGTCCACGCGCTCCACCTTCAGCTTCCCACGCTTGGAGACTGAGACCTCGGCCACCTGTGCTACCACTGTGACCGTTTCTCCCATTGGTGGCCAATCGTTGATGGCGATGCCACGGGAGTGTCCATCCGGAAGCGGAGTTCCCCAGCCCGCCTGATTTGCAACTTGTTCCAGTACAGCCTTGTGCCTCGGACTTTCTGTTATCAATCTGAGGCGGTACTCCAGCGGATCCTGTCCTGCCAGGTCAGCCAGTTCGTCCATCACGCTTTCGGTGTAGAACACATTCAGGCTGGTCGGCGGTGCTCGCCATGGCCCCACCGGAACGCCGAGCTCCACCCCGGTGTGGTCCGTTTCCACCCCTTCAATCTTATAGAAGTGATCGGGGAACAATCCGTAATCATGCACCCCCCCGGCTACTGCCAGCGGGTCAAAGTCAAACCAGCCCAGCGGAGGAAGAAACTGGGCAAAGATATTGGGCTGGGCGATCTGGCTCTCCCACTGGACGGGCATGCCGTCCTCGCCGAGTCCGACTTGATAGCGGCTCATGCTGGCGGGGCGGTAGAAGCCGTGCTGCGTGTCCTCTTCCCGGCTCCAGATCACCTGCACGGGTTTTTGCAGCGCCTTGGAAACCGTCACCGCCTGCGTCACATAATCCGGCAGGCCGCGACGCCCGAAGCCACCGCCGAGCAGCGTGGTGTGGATCCGGATTTGTTCTTCGGAGAATCCCGTCACCTCCAGCGCGGCCTTCATGCTGTCCTCCTGAGTCTGGGTGGGCGCCCAGACCTCGCAGGAGTCGGCGGTGATGTGCGCGGTGCAGTTCATCGGCTCCATGGTGGCGTGGTGCAGGTATGGCAT
>LULL01000327.1_pt1 | contig 24998 bp, 25 predicted proteins | sample 728161 | NCBI WGS metagenome assembly LULL01 (sample SAMN03860290, study PRJNA289734) | marine metagenome | biome: seawater column; feature: ocean; material: water; isolation source: Red Sea water column Station 149 - depth 500m | place: Saudi Arabia: Red Sea | collected 2011-10-15 | depth 500 m
GTTCAAAAGGGAGGTGGTCTCACATCATCACTCAGTGTGGGCATCACAGATCGTTTTCAATTTGGTCTTTCTTTTGGATCGGCCAATTTAATTGGCGATGATAGTTTGGTTTGGTATCCTCGTCCGGAAGCCAATTTAAAATATCGACTGATTGATGAAACAGAATCCATGCCAGGCCTGTCAATAGGTGTGGATACCCAAGGGCAAGGGAATTACAATCCAGCCGATACCCTCATGCGATATGATGTGAAAGCTATGGGACTATATGCTGCTGCCAGTAAAAATTGGGTAACACCATTAGGGAATTTAGGCGTGCATTTGGGCACCAATTATAACTTTGCCGAAGTAAATGATGGTGATAAGGATGTGAATTATTTTTTTGGACTTGATATGGAATTCAACCCTGAACTATCCCTACTATTAGAATATAATGCCGCGTTAAATGAAAATGATATGACGGCAAAAACCATTGCTCTTTCTCGAGGCGGATATTTAAACGCAGGCATCCGCTGGACATTCGTTGAGCGGCTTCACCTTGAAATGAATTTCAACAATCTCTTATTTGATGATGAAAAGGTGGATTATTTCAAACGTGAATTAAAGATTACCTATATCGAATATTTCTAATGATTAAACGAGGACTGGTCATCTCTGTATGGGTAGCCACCCTATTTGGCCAATCCAATTTAGAAAAAGGATACGATTCTTATGCACGTAGGGCAGAGGGGAGCATTGAAGATCGGGCGAATCCTAAATACTTAAACGAGGCCATCGATTATTACCAGCTTGCCCTAAAAGAACCGAAATCGGAGGCAGACGCCGCCTTGGGGTTGATGAAATCCTATTATTATAAAGGTAAATATGCCGTTGATACAGAGGCAGAACAAAAAATAGTATTTAATGAAGCCAAACAATTGGCGTCCATTTATATCAATAAATACCCAAACCGATTTGATATTTTATATTGGTACCTAACCAATCTTGGGAGTTGGGCAGAAGTGTATGGCATTTTTGCGGCCGCGAAAGAAGGGGTTGCCGATCAAATGAGAATCCATGCGAATAAAATAATTGAGATGGATCCCACATATGAAGATGGCGGTGGATACTTCATCCTGGGTGTGGTTCACTATAAATCACCTTATATCCCTTTTATTCTATCTTGGCCCGATAACGATGATGCGGTACAATGGTTAGAAAAATCAGTAGCAACCGGAAAATCGAAGCCGGTTCAAGTCGTGTACCTGGCACAGGCCCTTCATAAAGCGGGTGAAAAAGAAAGGGCGCTTTCACTACTCGATAAGATTGCAAAAATGACACCTTCCAAGGATAATCCTTTAGGCGATTGGGAGCAAATCAAAAAAGCCAGAAGACTGTTAAAGGAATATGAATAATTATTATGTCAAGTCTGAAAGAAACGAAAATATCATCTGAACAAAAATTCTCAGGACGGTTAATTGATTTATATCTGGATCAAGTGGAACTGCCTAATGGTGAAACGACTACACGTGAATGGATCGACCATCCTGGCGCTGTGTGTCTTATTCCCATTCTACCAGATGGAAAAATTTGTTTAATCCGCCAATTTCGCTATGGTCCGGGAGAGGAATTTATTGAAATCCCTGCCGGCAAACTGGATGCGGGCGAGGCACCGTTAGATTGTGCCTATCGAGAGTTAGAAGAAGAAACGGGATACCGTACCAACAAGCTGACTTTCTTAACCAATATTTATCCGGCTATCGGTTTCTCAAATGAAAAAATGTGGATGTATTTAGCAGAAAACTTGGTGGCTTCAACAAACAATTTAGATAAAGATGAATTTTTAGAATTATTGCCCACGCCATTGGATGAAGCGCTTGAATGGGTGTGGTCAGGAAAGATAACCGACGTAAAAACGATTATCGGAATTTTATGGGCACAGAAACGTTTATAACAGCTTGGTTAAGCTTTTAGATAATATCGCAATATAGATTATAAATATTTATCAGGGTTATCCAATTGGCAAATATGGCCGGTCTTTGGCATTGTAGTCAATGTGGCCGACAGACAAAACGGGTCGGATTTCTCCAGAATGCTGCAATGCACCCATTCCACTTTGTATTTTTTCCATGCCAGTAATTTACTGGTCATTTTTATATTCCTGAATGGGAAAGCCCAAATCCATAGATATCAAAGCACAGGCCCATGCCTTGGGCTTTCAGAAAGTGGGGATAGCTCAAGCAGAAGCAACGCCAACAGCCAAAAGTGATCTGGAGGATTGGTTGAACGCAGGAGGCCATGCTACTATGGATTGGTTGGTAAAGCGGAAAAAAGAACGGGGGGATATTCATACCTATTTTCCTGAGGCAAAATCTGTCATTTCCGTGGGTATGAATTATTTTTCGGGACACACGCAAAACGATTTAAAATCGGATTATAAATTCAGTAATTATGCTTGGGGCGATGATTATCATGATGTTTTGAAGAGACATTTATTTCAATTATTAGGATGGATTAAATTGGAAACGCCAGAAGTAAAAGGTATCGTTTGTGTGGACACCTCTCCTGTAATGGATAAGGTTTGGGCGCAAAAAGCAGGCATCGGATGGCAGGGAAAACATACCAATTTGATCACAAAAGATTTTGGCAGCTGGTTGTTTCTGGGAGCGCTAATTGTTGATGTAGAGTTGGATTATGATCTGCCCTTCGAAGAAGACCTTTGCGGTACTTGTACGGCCTGCATTGATGCATGCCCCACCGATGCGATTCAATCGTATAGAATTGAATCTGAAAAATGTATCTCATACCGCACCATTGAACATCGGGGTGAATTTGGAGATGGGGAAGATGAATTAGATGGATGGATCTATGGATGTGACATTTGCCAAGACGTATGCCCTTGGAATCAAAAATTCGCGCAAAAAACTGCAGAGTCTGCATTTCAACCTCGTTCAGAAGTCCTTACATGGACGGAAGAAGATTGGCAGCGAATGGATGAAGATGGATTTCGTAAATTGTTTAAAGGGTCTGCGGTAAAAAGAACCAAGTTTTCTGGATTAAATAGAAATATTGAGCAAAATTCAACAAAGTAAAGACCTATTATGGAACGTCTTTACAAATATAAATAAAGGAAATTAAAAATGACAAAAGTAGGTGTATTATTATCAGGGTGTGGTGTCAATGACGGGGCAGAAATTCATGAAACGGTGATTACCATGCTGGCACTCGATCGTGCCGGTGCGGAGTTGGTGTTAATGGCGCCCAATATTGATCAAATGCATGTAGTCAACCATTATACGGGGCAGGAAATGGATGAATTTCGGAACGTACTTGTAGAATCTGCTCGGATTGCCAGGGGAGAAATAAAAGATATGGCTGAGGTCACCGGAAACGATATGGATGCCTTGATTATGCCAGGTGGTTTTGGAGTGGCCAAAAACCTATGTGACTATGCCATGGCAGGTGCGGAATGTTCTGTTAATCCTGATGTTTATCGGTTGGTCAGTGAGGTGCACCTTGCCGGTAAGCCGGTTGGTGCAATCTGCATTGCTCCAGCAATGATGGCTAAAATTTTGGGCGAGCAGAATGAGTCCGCTGAAATGACTATTGGTTCTGATGAAGTTACGGCTGAAGATATTAAAAAAATGGGCAGCACGCATATAGCGTGTCCAGTTTCGGAAATGGTAGTGGATAAAAATAATAAACTTGTAAGCACACCGGCCTATATGGAAGCCAAGTCTATCAAAGAAGCGGCAGAAGGGATTGAAAAGCTAGTGGCGGAAGTTTTATCTATGGTTGAATGATAAAAGTTGCCAAACTATCTGAGATTCCTCAATGTGGGAGTAAACTTGTTATGGTGGGGGAAACGCCCGTAGCGCTATTCAATATCAAAGGAAAGATTCATGCCTGGGATAATCGTTGTCCACACCGAGGTGCGTCCTTGGCAGATGGAAATATTACAGAAGAAGTAATTCAATGCAAATTTCACCTTTGGAAATTTGATGTCAATAAAGCTTGTGCGGTAGCGAACCCAGAAATAAAAATAAAATCCTATGCTGTGGAAATACGAAGTGATGGCATTTATTTGGGATCATCTTTGTAGAATGTTAGTAAATTAATAAATCAGTATTATAGTTTTGTTTCAGCCACTGTATTTTTGACTGCTTCTAAGGTATCATTTAAGGCATTTTTTTCTTTTTCTTGTAGTTCAAATTCCAAGATTCTCTCTACTCCACCAGCACCGATTACAGATGGAACACCAATAAAATATCCATCAATTCCAAATTCTCCTTCACACAAAGATGCACAGGGGATCACTCGTTTTTTATCACGTAAATAAGATTCAGCCATTTCAATGGCCGATTGAGCTGGAGCATAAAAGGCAGATCCATTTCCAAGCAATTTAACGATCTCACCACCAGCAAAACGGGTACGGTCCACAATTTCTTCCAATCGATCGGCAGGGATCAATGTTTCCACAGGAACACCACCAACTGTCGCCAACCTAGTCACAGGGACCATTGTATCGCCGTGTCCTCCAAGGACCAGGCAAGTCACATCCTGAACTGAACAGCCAATCTCCATAGAAATAAAGGTTCTAAATCGCGCACTATCTAATGCACCAGCCATACCTACCACCTTATTTTTGGGGAATCCAGATACTTTATAAAAAGCGTAGACCATTGCATCCAATGGATTAGAGATCACAATGACAAAAGCATTTGGGGCCTGTATTTTGATATTGGTAGCCACATCTTTCATAATCCCCAAGTTAATTTCCAGGAGGTCTTCCCGGTTCATACCTGGTTTACGGGGAACCCCAGCAGTAATAATGAATATGTCAGTGTTTTTCAGGTCATTCCAGTCAGAAGTTCCTGAGATATCAGCGTCATAGCCATCATGTGGGCGAAGCTGCATGAGATCCAATGATTTTCCTTGGACCATACCTTCCGCTTTGGGTATATCAAAAATAACGATATCACCCAATTCTTTCTGGGCAGCTAGTAGGGCCAGATTCCCACCGATCTGTCCGCCACCGATTAATGCAATTTTTGGCCGAGACATATTGAGTCCTTTTCCTATTTATTAAAGTAATAATCCATAATGAAATTACATCTATTCGAAAAGTCTATAAATGAAAAACCCCGCCCTACAATGTAGCCCGGGGTTTTGTTAGAATGAATTGAAGTTCGTTTTACCCGTTATTAAATACGCTGACAATCTTGCGGTTACGGCCTTGACGCTTAAATTTAACGACACCATCAATGGTTGAAAATAAAGTATCATCACCAGCTCGGCGCACATTGGTACCTGGATGAATTTTTGTACCGCGTTGTTTCAAAATGATTCCACCAGCAAGAATGCTTTGTCCATCAGACACTTTTACTCCTAGCCATTTGGCATTAGAATCACGACCATTTTTGGAGCTACCTACGCCTTTTTTATGTGCCATAATTAATCTTCCTTCTTTTTGGGTTTGACAGCCTTTTTCTTTGGTGCTGTGGTTTTGATCTCATCGATCTGAATCAATGAAAAACTTTGACGGTGCCCATTTTTCCGTTTATAACCTTTTCGCCGTTTTTTCTTAAATACAATCACTTTTCGTTCTCGTCCGTTATCCAGGACGGTTCCAGATATAGATACATCTTTAACTATTGGTTCACCTATCCGAATATTCTTACCGTCTTTCATAAGAAATACTTGATCAAATTTGATCTTTTTTCCGGCTTCTGTGCCCAGACTAGCTACCTTAATTTGGTCACCTTCTGCGACACGGTATTGTTTTCCTGCTATATTTACGATTGCAAACATGATTTTCTCAAAAAAAGCTGGTGAATTTAAGCTGACTCATTCTTGTGTTCAACACCAACGTGTTCAATTTCTTTCTGGCCATTTTTTGTAGATAAAAAACGAAATTCATCACGGCCAATTTCCGGATTTGCCTCAATAGTGATATATGTAAAGTTTTGCCACATTAGTCCCCGCAGGGCTTTTTTATTATCTTTCATAAAATGGGCAATCTCAGGATGAAGTTCCAATTTGAGCCTTAAACTGCGGTGTTTGGATTTATATCTGCGCAGCCAATGGTCAATTCTCGTAAGAAGTGTTTCCCGGGACATAATGCGCCCTGCACCATAGCAAGTCGGACACTCTTCACTCATGGAATCTAATAGGCTTAAACGAATTCTTTGACGGGTCATTTCTAATAGACCGAATTCAGAAATAGGAGAAACAGCTACTTTGGCCCGATCTTTTTTTAATTCCTTACGAAGATCATAATAAATTTTTCGACGATTGGCTTCTTCGCGCATATCAATGAAATCTATGACAACGAGGCCAGATAGGTCTCTTAAACGAAGTTGACGTGCTACCTCTTTACATGCTTCCAAATTGATTTTCAGTGAATTGTCTTCATGGTTTTTTTTTCCAATAAAACGGCCACTATTTACATCCACAACTACCATTGCTTCAGTCTTTTCAATAATAAGATAAGCCCCACTTTTTAGCCAAACTTTTGGCCTGAGAAGTTTATCCAGTTCTTTTTCGATCCCCATGCTTTCAAAAAGGGGCTGTTTCAGCCTATAATGCTCCAGATGACTAGCCATATTGGGAGAAACATCCTCTAAATATCCTTGAAGTTTGCGATAAAGCTTTTTGGAATCGATTACAATTTTACTGATATCGGGGGTAAATAAATCTCGGATTACACTAGAGGCAGTTTCTAAATCTTCATAAACCAAAGCCGCCCCTTTTGTCCGGTTACTTTTATTTTGCAATTTTTTCCAATTTTCAATCAAGTTAGAATAATCGTTTTGAATAAGCTCTTCGCTTTTCCCTTCAGCAACCGTACGGACAATTACACCCACTCCTCTTTTTTTCATTGAGGAAACTATTTTCTTTAACCGGCGCCGTTCGTATTTATCCCATATTTTTTTAGATATACCAATATAATTGACATTAGGGACTAGAACCAGTAATCGTCCAGGTAGCGCAATTTCTGTCGTGACGCGGGGACCTTTGCCAGCAAATGCTTCCTTAATTACCTGAACAAATATATCCTGTCCAGATTTTAATTCAACATTGATGTTATCCCGAAACTTTCGCCGTTTTTTTTGGGCACCATTTTTACTATTTTTACGTTTGGATGAACGATGGTCATCCTCATCTGAATCTGCCAGGTAGGCAGAATTTTCTATTTCAGAGAAAGGGAGGAATGCATTGATATCATAACCGATATCAACAAAGGCAGCCTGCATACCGGGTAGGACGTTTTCAACTTGTCCTTTATAAATATTTCCCACCATGCGATGGCTTTCCTGCTTCTCGACATACACTTCAACAAGTGTACCATCTTCAACGATAGCAATTCGAGATTCCCCCATACTTTCGCTGATAAAAATCTCATTTTTCATATCCTTACTCCAAAGATTTACCAACTATGGGTTCTTATTATTTTGGATCGGAGATGAAAGGAAGGAAACATTCGGCCCTTCAGCCGAGGTAGAATTCCACAGAACGAATCAATTTAATCTTCTGAAGGTGGAAAAATTTTGCAACTATTTTCGATAGGTCTAAAATCAGACCGAAAAAAACTTTTTGGATACTCACCTTCAATTCATCTACATCCAATAAAGAAAATACATAGTGTAACCCAGCTGACCAAGAAATATAACAGATTGATAATAAGTTTGGCTTCGATTCGATTTTACTATTAATTTGGGCTGGTCGTGATTTGCGCCCTATTGCCGCGACATAAAAAAATGGTGCTAAAAAGGTATTCATCCCCGAGATAGCATCGGGGTTTTTTATTATGAGAAGTATTAGAGAAATATTTAAAAAACGGATCTTAGTGCTGGACGGTGCCATGGGAACCATGGTACAGTCGTACAATTTGTCTGAGGTCGATTTTCGTGGTGAGCGCTTTGTATCGCATTCAAAGGATTTGAAAGGTAACAATGATATTTTGTGCCTTACCCGCCCTGATGTGGTGGCTGAAATTCATCAAGCTTATTTTGATGCAGGTGCTGACATTATCGAAACCAATACTTTTAACGCCAACGCGATTTCCCAGTTAGATTATGCCATGGAAGGCCTAGCCTATGAGATTAATCTGGAAGCAGCAAAGATCGCTAAAACTGTCGCAAAAAACTTCACTGATAAAACGCGCTTTGTAGCCGGTGCACTAGGGCCAACTAACCGCACTGCTTCCCTTGGCCCCGATGTCAATAATCCGGGATTTCGAAATATTTCTTTTGATGAATTACGAGATGCCTATTTTGATCAGGCAAAGGGCCTTTTTGATGGTGGTGTTGACTTTTTTCTGATTGAAACGGTATTTGATACACTGAATTGTAAAGCTGCCTTGTTTGCAGTGCAGGAACTGTTGGAAAATGAAGGGGTGGATATTCCTGTGTTTGTTTCTGGAACCATTACCGATGCCAGTGGACGCACTCTTTCGGGACAAACAGTGGAAGCTTTTTGGAATTCGGTTTGTCACGCTAATCTCACAGCCATAGGGCTTAACTGTGCACTAGGTGCTGAACAAATCCGTCCTTGGCTGGATGAGTTATCATCGGTAGCAAATACCTATGCATTTGTCTATCCCAATGCGGGGCTTCCCAATGAATTTGGTGAATATGATGAAACTCCGGAAAAAATGGCCGAAATTATTCGAGAATTTGCAGAAAGTGGACTGGTAAACCTTGTTGGTGGATGCTGTGGTACAACACCAAACCATATTAAGGCTATTGCAGAAGCGGTGGATGGTATAAAACCGAGAAAAATTCCGATTATTCAACCATTAACTAGATTAAGTGGACTCGAGCCAGTTACTATCCGATCAGATAGCAATTTTGTGAATGTGGGAGAGCGAACCAATGTGACTGTTTCGGCCCGTTTCCAACGCCTGATCAAGGAAGATAATTATGAAGAGGCCCTATCAGTAGCGCGGCAACAGATCGAGAATGGTGCCCAGGTAATTGATGTGAACATGGATGAAGGACTTCTAGACTCGGAACAAGCCATGGAAACTTTTCTGCGGCTGATTGCCTCAGAGCCGGATATCGCTAAAGTACCTGTCATGGTAGACTCTTCCAAATGGACTGTCCTGGAAACAGGGCTGAAAAATCTACAGGGTAAAGGCATTGTCAATTCTATTTCTATGAAAGAGGGTGAGGATGAATTTATTCGCCAGGCCAAAATCATCAAAAATTATGGTGCCGCCGTTATCGTAATGGCCTTTGATAAAAAAGGCCAAGCAGATACTTATGATCGGAAGGTCGAAATTTGTACAAGGGCTTATCATATTTTAACAAAAAAGGTTGGATTTTTACCGGAAGACATCATTTTTGACCCGAATATTTTTGCTGTAGCTACTGGCATTGAAGAACATAACGAATACGGTAAAGCATTTATTGATGCGGCCAAAACGATCAAAGAAACATTACCCGGAGTTCATATTAGTGGTGGTGTAAGTAATCTTTCTTTTTCCTTTCGGGGAAATAACGGTGTCCGTGAAGCTATGCATTCCACATTTTTGTTTCACGCAATTCAGGCGGGGATGGATATGGGGATTGTTAACGCTGGACAACTTACTATTTATAATGAAATTGCACCTGATTTAAAAGAGCGGGTTGAAGATGTTATATTTAATCGTAGAAATGATGCCACAGAAAGACTAGTCGAAATCGCGGAAGGATTCAAGGGTGTTAAAAAAACGCAAGAAAAAGATTTAACATGGCGAAAAAATGCTGTAGAAGAAAGATTAAGTCATGCTCTAGTGAAAGGTATTACCGATTTTGTTGTTGACGACACGGAAGAAGCTCGAAAAGAATATAGCCGTCCAATTGAGGTAATTGAAGGGCCCCTGATGGATGGGATGAACGTGGTGGGAGATTTGTTTGGTAGTGGAAAAATGTTTTTGCCTCAGGTAGTAAAATCGGCACGGGTGATGAAAAAAGCAGTCGCCCATCTTATTCCATTTATTGAAAAAGAAAAAAATGAATTGGGTCTTACCGGTAAATCCAACGGTAAAATTGTCATGGCAACCGTAAAGGGGGATGTCCATGATATAGGAAAAAATATTGTGGGAGTGGTACTTGGTTGTAATGGTTATGATGTAATTGACTTAGGGGTAATGGTTCCATCTGAAAAAATACTATCTACCGCCGAGGACGTAGGTGCTGATATTATCGGTCTTTCAGGGCTGATTACGCCTAGTTTGGATGAAATGGTCCATATAGCCAGTGAAATGGAACGCCTTAAATTTGACATTCCACTACTCATTGGTGGTGCCACCACCAGCCGCAAGCATACTGCGGTAAAGATCGAAGAAAATTATAGTGGGCCTACAATCCATGTAATCGATGCATCTCGGGCTGTGGGTGTGGTAAGCAAGATCATGAATAAAGATGAAAAAGCAAATTTTGTGGAAAGTGTTCGGAAAGATTTCCAACAAATACGTGTGACTAGAGCTCAAAAAACTGCCATTAATACGTTATCTCTGGATGATGCGCGGAAACGGAAGATTAAAGTGGATTGGGATAGTTCCCTGGTTCTAAAACCCAAGTTGCAGGGTATAAAAGTATTTAATAATTATCTCCTGGATGAACTGGTAGATTATATTGACTGGTCACCATTTTTTCATGCCTGGGAGTTAAAAGGGGTCTATCCCAAAATATTATCCAACAAAAAGTACGGAGAGGAAGCCCAAAAACTGTTAGATGATGGTAAGTATTTATTGCAGCGGATTGTATCAGAAAAATTATTGACTGCCAAGGCTGTCATTGGTATCTACCCTGCACATGGGGAGAATGAAACGGTTTTTTCAGAAAGCGTTGAATTCAATTTTCCGCGCCAGCAAATCGATAAAGGTAGAAATCAGCCTAATTACAGTCTGGCGGATTTTATTGCACCAAAAGATGATTATTTAGGAATGTTTGCCGTAACTACCGGTCATGGACTGGAAACAATTGTAAAAGATTTTGAGGATCAAAACGATGATTATAACGCTATCATGGCCAAAGTGTTGGCAGATCGTTTAGTGGAGGCCTTAGCGGAAAGGATGCACGAACGGGTCCGGAAAGAATTCTGGGGATATGCTTCTGATGAACAATTGAGCAATGAAGAATTAATCAGAGAAAAATATAAGGGTATACGTCCAGCGCCGGGTTACCCATCTTGCCCTAGTCATAAAGAAAAAGATAAGATTTGGTCATTGCTGGAAGTGACAAAAAATACGGATATTACCTTAACAGAAACTCGAGCCATGTATCCGGCTGCCTCTGTATGCGGGTGGTATTTTTCTCACCCAGAATCACGCTATTTTTCTGTGAGCGATATTGGTTTATAAAGAAGATACAGCCCAATATTGGGAAGACATTTATCTGGAAGATGATGCGGGCTGGGATCTGGGTGGCATTACACCAATTTTTGATAGTATTTCTGATAAGTTAAAACACGGAAAGGTATGTATTGTAGGCTGTGGCCGTGGTTATGATGCGGCTATGTTTGCCCAAAAGGGATTCGATGTTACAGCAGTCGATTTTGCATCTTCAGCAACAACAGCGTTGGAAATAATATCTGAAGAAAAAAATGTGAATGTCCAGATACTCCAGACTGATATGTTTTGCCTAACACCCAAATATGATAATGTTTTTGACTATGTTATTGAGCAAACTTGTTTTTGTGCTGTTAACCCTGAGCGCCGGCAGGAATATGAAAGGCTGGTATACAAAATTCTAAAACCGGGCGGGAAATTAATCGGTCTATGGTTCCCTCTGGATAAGACAATATCAGATGGGGGACCACCATGGGGAACAACCATTGATGAAGTAAAATCCATCTTCAAAAATGATTGGATTATTGAAAACGAAGAATTCCCAGAAAAATCCATTCAACCCAGAAAGAATCGTGAAAAACTTATTATTTTTGAAAAACAATGATTGATTAATCTCTATTTCATTTTTTATTTGCGTAAATCAATCAAATAATCATAGAAATATAGTATTCAAACTAACTTTTGTCATGCATTCTGAATTAAAAATAGCAAAAGAAGCAGCCCTACAGGCTGGGAGTATTATCCTTAATTTTTATAAATCTGATTATGAGATCAAAGATAAAGGGTATCATAATCCTGTTACTACAGCTGATCATGCAGCGGATTTAAGATTAAAAGAGATTCTGATGGAAGCTAGACCAAATTATGGTTGGTTATCAGAAGAATCGATAGATTCCACGGAACGACTAAGTAAAGAACGGGTTTGGGTTGTAGACCCATTGGATGGAACCAAAGAATTCATTGAAGGGGTGTCTAACTTTGTTGTGAGTGTGGCTTTAGTCGAAAATGACGTACCAATTGTAGGTATTCTATTCAACCCTGTGACAGATGAAATTTTTACTGCAGCTCAAGGTGAAGGGGCTCAATTAAATAGTAAAACCATACAGTGCGTGACAAAAGATAATTTAGAAGATATGGTGATGTTGAATAGTCGATCGGAAACACGTTGGGGGCTTTGGAAACCGTATGCAGGTATATTTGGCCAACTGAAGACTGTCGGTTCTGTTGCATACAAGCTGGGTCTAACCGCAGCTGGGCATGCCGATATATTCGCAACTCTACGTCCAAAAAATGAATGGGATATTTGTGCCGGGACTTGCATTATTCATGAAGCAGGCGGAAAAGTGATTGACCTAAACGGCAATGATATTAGTTTTAATCAGGAAAAGACCTTGATAGAGCCTGGTTTGATTGCTGGAGATAACCAAGCTGTGGATAAAATATTTAACATACTTACTGCAAAGACATAAAATGACTCAAATACCAAAAGATGCAATTAAGTGTTTAGATAAGGGGTTTGTTCGGCTAGTGGATTCCATGGGTGGTGATAATGCAATTGTTCAAGCCGCTCGCGTCAGCTACGGGAAGGGGACAAGTAAGGTTTCCCAAGATAGGGGGTTGATTCGATATCTAATGCGTCACCGCCATACGACACCCTTTGAAATGGTAGAATTTAAATTCCACTGTAAGATGCCCATTTTTGTAGCTCGACAGTGGGTACGCCATAGAACAGCAAATATTAATGAATATTCACTGCGATATTCAGAAGCAAGAGATGAATTTTATTATCCTGACCCAGCTCAAATTCAATATCAAAGTGCCCTTAATAAGCAGGGACGAGCTGGAAAGGTGCCAAAAAAACTCACAGATAAAGTACTTAAGTATTTTAAGGAAATATCTGAAAAAAGTTTTGATATGTACCAGGAACTAAATGAAGCAGGTCTGGCGCGCGAATTAATTCGTGCCATTCTACCAGTAAATCTTTATACTGAATGGTATTGGAAAAATGATTTGCATAACCTCTTGCATTTTATTGGTTTGCGGTCTGATAGTCATGCTCAGTATGAGATTAGGGTTTTTTCAGATGCGATGGCAGAATCGGTAAAAAAGACAGCACCTCATGCTTGGGAATCCTACCAAGATTATGTTGTAAAAGGAATGCGTTTTTCCCGAATTGAAAAGAGTCTTTTGGAACGAAATTTACCTGACCGCGTTGTTGATGATATTTTAGAAGATCTTGCATATCAAATCACGGCTACCTTAAATAATAATAAATCTCGAAATGAAGCAGATCTTTATCTGTTATATCAAAAGCAGGGTGGAGTTGATTCTGAAGCTGATTTCAAATTGAAATGGGATTCGGGAGAGATCAACATTGGGAATGTACGGGAACTACGTGAGTTTAAACAAAAGTTGGGTAGTTTGAAACACTAGCCAATTAGTGGCAGAGCACACGGAGAAAATGATATATTATTTTTATAACTAAACTCTGTAATCACTGTGGAAAATCCGAAAAAAACATCATCAGTGACTTCGAGGGCAGTATATCAAAAGTAGTTTGAATGGTGTCCTAGATTCCGAGATAATTGAAATATTGCTTAATTTTATCATGTACAGCAATAATTGCAAACGATTGACTATGGAATGATTTAAAAATGTCTATCTTTAACAGAGCAGAAGTTGTTGATCAAAATTTCAAAAAGTTCGTGAAAGAAGGAAAACTCCCTCCAGCTCGTACAGATTTACTACTATCCCAGACCAATATAAAAACGTCAGAACTGGTTTCCATTTTTGAATCTCAAGTATTGAGTAGACATATGGATCTGAAGGCACGGCTCTTGAAAGATGAAGGAAAATGCTATTATACCATTGGAAGTTCTGGGCACGAAGGAAATGCAGTATTTGGAAAAATATTTCCATACACGGATATGGCATTTCTTCATTATCGTAGTGGACCGTTTTTTATTGAGCGATCCAAACAGGTAGCAGGTACCACCCCCATTTATGATATGGCGTTATCGTTCATGGCATCATCAGAAGATCCCATCAGTGGTGGTCGCCATAAAGTCATAGGGAGTAAGGCATTGAACATTCCGCCACAAACTAGTACTGTTGCTAGCCATTTTCCAAAAGCTGTGGGAACTGCTTTTTCTATCGATCGGGCGAAAGATTTAGATATTCCGGAGCGCAAGATAAAAAGCGGGAGTATAGTGCTGTGCAGTTTCGGTGATGCTAGTGTAAACCACGCCACAGCATTGAGTGCTTTCAACTCTGCTAGTTGGGTCACCAGCCAAGGTGGCCACATGCCAATTATTTTTATTTGTGAGGACAACGGTACGGGGATTTCTGTCCCTACCGATGATAAGTGGATTGAAAAAAATTTTGCAAATCGTCCAGGGATAGTTTATATCCAGACCGATGGATTCCATCTTATTGATTTGATAATCAAATCACGCAGTGCTGAACAAGATTGCCGAATTAATCGCAGACCCATTTTTCTCCATATGAAAACCGTGCGACTAATGGGCCATGCAGGCTCTGATGTGGAAATCGGCTATCGATCTTTACCAGATATTGTAGAGACTGAATTCAACGATCCGCTACTTCATTCTTCACGAATACTTATGGAAAACCAATGTTTATCTGATGATGATATTTTGAAACTTTATGAATTGTCTCGCAATCAGGTAAGCTATGTTTTTGATGCTTCCACAATTCGGCCAAAACTTGAATCATCTAAAGATGTTATGGCATCCATCACAGTAAATAGAGAAAAAAGAATACTACCAAAACAGCCTAGCACAAAAGAACGAAAATCATTATTTGGTAAAGAATTTAATCGCTTAGAGCAACCTCAGCACATGGCAAAACTTATTAATTATGCCCTGTCTGATATCATGCTTCGATATCCAAATACGCTGGTTTTTGGTGAAGACGTGGCCCAGAAAGGTGGTGTTTATCATGTAACTGCGGGATTGTATGATCAATTCGGTTTACGTCGTGTATTTAATAGTCCATTGGATGAAACATCTATCATTGGGTTTGGTATTGGATTTGGTCATAATGGGTTTATCCCAATCCCAGAAATCCAATTTTTAGCTTATCTTCATAATGCAGAGGATCAATTGCGTGGCGTATCCCGGGGCTTGCCTATCAACAAGGGTTTGGGGGTCATTATCATAACGATAATTCGCTCACGGTTTTTAGGGATATCCCTGGGCTGATCCTTGCGGTACCGTCCAACGGTGCTGACGCAGCAAAGATGCTCCGGACAACTGTTCGTGAAGCGTATGAGAACGGACGTATTGTGGTATTTTTAGAACCGATCGCCCTTTACATGATGAAAGACCTTCACGAACTTAAAGATAGAAAATGGAATTTTCAGTATCCGGGGTTAGAGGAAGATATCCCTTTGGGTGAATTCGCTGTATATGGGAAAGGGAAGGCACTAACTATTATCACATATGGGAATGGACTTTATTTATCGCTCCAGGCACAAAGAGAAATTGAGAAAAGATTAAAGAAAAAGATTAAAGTGATTGACTTGCGGTGGTTGTCCGAAATTGATATACAAGGATTGTTAAAGACAATTGGCGCTTGTGTAAATGTCCTTATTGTTGATGAATGTCGCCGAACCGGTTGCCATGGAGAGGGGCTCATGACTCAGTTGGTAAGTGAATCCGAAAGACCGATAAACCTGAAACTGCATGCCGCGGAAGACAGTTTTATTCCACTTGGCGTGGCTGCTACGGCAACGCTTCCCAGCAAAGAATCTATTGTCCAGAATGCCTTGGAGTTGATAAATGGCTAAAAAGCGGATTGTAGTTATTTGTCCAGGGCGAGGAACATATACCCGCGAGACTTCGGGCTATTTAAATCCATACGATATCACTATCCAGTCGCAGATCAAATGGATAGATAAACAACGAAAAAATGCAGGTCTTCAAACAATTTCGGAACTGGACGCTTCCACATTTAAAGCGAAGACCCATATGGTAGGTGAAAATGCATCTCCACTGATCTATGCTTGTAGTTTATTAGACTTTCTATCGATCGATCAAAAAAAATATGAGATCACAGCAATTACTGGGAATTCCATGGGATGGTATATCGCTCTGGCGCTAGGTGGCGCTATGTCCAATGAAAATGCCTATCACTTAATCCACACAATGGGATCCATGATGAAAAAAAGAATCATCGGTGGACAAATTATTTATCCAATTGTCAATAAGAATTGGCAACCGGATAGTGCCAAAAAGGATATGGTGCTATCAGAGATCGAAAAAGCAGGTGCCTTTGTATCTATTCATCTAGGAGGATATGTTGTCATTGGTGGTGAAAATAAGGCGTTGGATTTACTCTTAAAAAAACTTACTAAAGATGATAAATATCCATTTCAATTACCTTTTCATGCGGCATTCCATACACCACTTTTGGAGACTGTTTCAAGTAAAGCATTTGAAATGATATCAGAATCCTCATTTCAAAATCCATCTATTCCATTGGTGGATGGCCGAGGAAAAATTTGGTCACCATTTTCAACTGATACACAGGCTCTTCATCAATACACCTTGGGGATTCAAGTAACACAATCCTACGATTTTACTTCAGCTATTACTGTGGCCATAAAGGAATTTTGTCCAGATAAGTTGGTTTTACTTGGCCCTGGAAATACATTGGGTGGTGCAATTGGACAAATTTTGGTTCAAAATAACTGGCAAAAACTAGATTCGAAAAAAGCCTTTTCAGAACGGCAAAATAATGACCCTTATCTAGTTTCAATGGGAATGAAAGAGCAAAAGAGTCTGGTATGCTAAATCATCAAAAGATTGAAATTTTAGATTCGACTTTGAGAGAAGGAGAGCAGACTCCAGGTGTCTCTTTTTCTGTGAAACAAAAAATTGCAATAACAAAACGATTAGATGCTTTTGGTGTGGATTTTATTGAGTTGGGTCACCCAGTAGTTTCTCCTGATGTTTACGAAGCAGTAGAAACATTAAATGATCTTGAATTAAATGCAAAAAAAATGGCTCACGGTAGGGCTAATAAATCAGATATTAATGATATAGCTGCTATTGGTGTAGAATGGATGGGTATATTTTTTGGAACATCACCATTGAGTTTGAAACACAAATTCAATGTAACAAAATCACAAGCATTAAAGCGAATCGAAACCTGCGTAAAGTATGGTAAAGATAAAGGGCTTAAGCTCCGTTTCACAGCAGAAGACGCTAGTCGGACCAATTTAGATTTTCTAATCCAAGTAGGACAAATGGTCCAGGAGTGTGGAGTCGAGCGTTTTAGCATAGCGGATACAGTGGGTTGTTTAATACCCGTCAAGATGAAAGAACTTGTAACTAATATAAGATCTGAAATAGATCTTCCACTCCATGTGCATTGTCATAATGATTTTGGTTTGGCTACTGCCAATACCATCGCTGCATTGGAGTCAGGTGCTCAGTGTGTGGATGTGACTGTCAACGGGATGGGTGAACGCTGTGGGTTGGCCCCTCTAGCTGAAGTGACCACAATTTTGACAGAGTTGCACAAGGTTAATCACAATTGGGATTTAGGACTGCTTCCCGAATTATCTCAATTGGTTGAATCGTTTTCTGGGCGCATATCTGAGGTAAATAAACCAATCGTGGGAAAAAATGCGTTTACACATAAAGCTGGGTTACATGTTAAAACTGTTATTGAGGAACCAAAATCCTACGAAGCTATTTCGCCAGAAACTGTTTACCGGAAAAGACATATAATTATTGATAAATACACAGGAAAAGCAGCACTCAAAAATAAACTGGAAGTAATGGGAATGCACTTAAAAGACCGGCAATTAAAAGCCACTTTGAAAAAGATAAAAGCGCAGCCAGAAAAAGTGTTTTGGAAAGATGAAGAACTAATATCTCTCGCCAATTCAATTAAAATAAAGGTGTAATTTCCGTCACAATTAATAGGAATTTTCATGAAAGAATTAGGCCCTGATTTTTACAATATTACGGATCTGCTTTCAGAAGAAGAATTACTGATTCAAAAAACAGCCCATGACTTTGTTCAGGCAGAGTTTATGCCAATTATTAACGAGCATTATGAAAATGCCACCTTTCCCATGGAATTAGCTCCTAAACTGGGTGAACTCGGATTTTTGGGATCTTCCCTGCCAGAAAAATCAGGGGGTGCTGGAGTGAGCAATGTGGCTTATGGGCTGATCTTACATGAGCTTGAACGGGGTGATTCCGGATTACGATCTTTTGCCAGCGTACAAGGGGCCTTGGTTATGTATCCCATCCATTCCTATGGTTCTGATGAACAAAAAGCAAAGTGGCTCCCCGAACTAGGCGCTGGTACCAAAATCGGTTGTTTTGGGCTTACCGAACCTAATTTTGGTTCCAATCCAGGGGGTATGGTTACGACCTGTAAAAAGGACGGAGACGATTGGGTAATCAATGGCAGCAAAATATGGATTACCAATGGTTCTGTAGCTGATGTAGCAGTGGTTTGGGCCAAGGACATTGATGGTGTTATTAGAGGATTTTTGCTGGAAAAGGGGATGGACGGATTTTCCGCTCCATTACAACATGGTAAGTTGAGCCTGCGGGCATCAGTCACATCAGAACTGGTCATGGATAACGTTCGTGTTCCCGATTCAGCTATGTTACCGAATATTGAAGGTTTGAAAGGGCCGCTGAGTTGTTTAACCCAAGCTCGCTACGGAATATCTTGGGGTATGGTTGGCGCCGCTGTGGATTGTTACAACACAGCTCTGGAATATTCAAAGGACCGTAAACAATTTTCCAAACCTATTGCTGGTTATCAACTTACTCAAGCCAAACTAGCAGAAATGGTTACTCAGATTACAGAAGGACAACTTTTGATCTATCGCTTGGGTCGGTTAAAAGATGAAGGCAAAATGACCTTTGAGCAAGTGTCCATGGCCAAACGGAAAAACTGTGCTATGGCTCGAGATATCGCCAGGACTTCGCGAGAGATATTGGGAGCGAATGGTATCACTGAAGACTATTCTCCCATCCGGCACATGGCCAATATTGAGTCGGTCTATACTTATGAAGGCACACACGAAATGCATACATTGATTCTTGGTGAAGTAATAACTGGTATAGCGGCATTTGATTCTTAAAGGAAGAATATTATTGTAAGCTTAACGGCTCCGAGAATACAAACTGCAAAAATTCTAAGATTAATTTAAATATCGTGTTTAAAGCCTTTACTGACCGATTTGTCCCCGTTTCACAAAAATCGGCACTGATTTACCGTGCAAAAATTGGTGTATTCCAGGGTTGGGTGTCCGTTTGGTTAAACGTTTTATTATTTATTATAAAAATGGTTATTGGACTGATGGTAGGTGCCGTTAGTGTGATTGCTGATGCAATCCACACTTTGTTTGATATCATTTCATCTTCTATCGTAATCTGGGGTTTTAAGCAGGCTGAAAAGCCGGCCGATGTTGAACATCCATATGGTCATGGCCGAGCCGAATATATTGCCACTTTGATTATTGCTACATTATTGTGTGTAGCAGGTATAGAATTCATCGAAGTGGCCATTGATCGGATCCGAAACCCGAAAGCTGTCGAAGCAGAATGGTGGATGATAGTTGTTCTTTCAATAACTATTGTGTTAAATGAGATTACAGCCCGTTACGCAGAATTTCTTTCATCCAAGATCGCTTCCAGTACCCTTCATGCCGATGCTTGGCACCACCGTACCGATGCTATATCGAGTCTTTTAGTTGTGGTTGCTTTGATTGCAGGTGTTTATGGTTATCCGGCCATCGATGGATGGGCCGGCTTAGCAGTGTCTTCGTTTCTAATTTTTACTGGTTTTGAAATTGCTCGAGATGCAATTGATGATCTCATTGGGAAACCACCCACAATGGAAGAAGTAGAAAACGTTCGGCAAATCGTATTGGGTGTTGAGGGCGTTTTAGGCGCTCATGATATTACTATCCATAGTTATGGACATGATAAATTTGTGAGTCTTCATGCAGAAGTTGATGCTTCTGAAACTACAGCCGTGGCCCATGATATTTCTGAGGAAATTGAAACACGTCTTGAAAAAGCCATAGGAGTGGAGCCTACTGTACACATGGACCCGGTTCATCCAAAAAATCCTATGGTAAAAGATATCACCATCTATTTAGATAAAGTCTGGTCAAAAGATGATCGGATTACTGATATCCATGATATCCGAGTTGTAAATACAGAAAACTATCATTTAATTCTTTTTGGGATAAATGTAAAAGCTGATTTAAGCCAGAAGCAGATTGTAGAATGTTGTCAGTCTTTAGAAGATGATTTAAAACGTAAATTTGATGGATTTGAGATTAATATCAAAGTATCGCCTCTGCATCGTTATTGATCAATTAATTTCTCCTGAATGAAATTGGGTTTCTTTTCCTTCTACCTCAATTACTGCCGACCCTGATTTACCCAGTGATTTAAATATTCCAGAAACAATTTCATTTCCATTGTGGAACTGAATTTCTTCTTTCAAATGACCGCAAACAGCTTCCCATTCAAATTGTATTTGCTCTTTATTTTTGGGAAGGCCGGTAATCCATGGTTCCAATTCGTTCACAATTTCAGCCAGGACCCTTTCTCTTTGGTAAAACTTACCAGATGCTATATGCAAGGAATTGGCAATTGATTGAATTGTAGGGTTAAAATCTTCTTTGGTCTCATTTACATTAAGCCCAATACCTATTACAATTTGATTGAGAAAATTTCCTTTAACTTTTGATTCACAAAGTATGCCACCGATTTTTTTGCCATTTAATAACAGATCATTGGGCCATTTTAATTTTACTGATGTATCAAATTTTACCAGAGCTTTTTGAATAGCAATTCCGGTAAGTATAGGTATCCCCCTCATCAATGATTTCCCAAGCTTTAGAGTTGGTGGACTCAAGCCGCCCATAGTATTCGATCTGCCTACCAAGAGACCTGGTTTTTAAATTGGCCTGAACCAGGTTGGTAAAGATCATATTAATTTATGCGTTAGGGTCTAGTTTTTCCCGAAGTTTCAGGGTCATACCTGGGGTAAGAATACCAGAATTAGCTTTAATAGTTTCTTCATTATCCCAAAGTAGAATAATCCAAGATTTCGCATCACCGTATTTTTCTCCAGATATATTCCAAAGGTTATCTCCAGATTTCACGGTGTAAGCAAAATAAATTGGTTCTAGTGTTTTTGCTGAAACGCGTTCCTTTTGAATATTTAGAAAATTGTAGGGATATATGATATTTGGATTATTCCCAATATCATCTTTATTCCAAGAATAGATATTTCGCCATAAACGAAAATCGCCATATTCTTTTTTGGCAATTTTAATCAAGTAATCATCAGGAAGAACCATATATTTTTCCCATGCAAAATCAGGGAATAGAACTTCCGGATCGATCTTAATTTCATTTTGCTGTTGCTCAGGAACTGTGTTTTTATCCGTATCCATATCAATAACAGGACCATGTTCCTGTTCAGATGCGAAAGTAGCTTCTTGTGGAACAGGTAAATTCGCCCTTTCAAACTCACTCGAATTTTGTGCAGATTCAGTATCCTGTAGTTCCAGAGGCGGGGCAGACTGTTTACCGCATGAAACAAAAAAGAATACCATTAAGAGTAATGTGGATTTTTTCATTTAACGATCCTTTATTACGAGGTTAAATATTAATATCTAATGATTTTTTATAAAAACGAAACAAAGCAAAGCAATGCATGTTCCAAATATGTATTATTTTAGTTATTTCGCTTCATGGAATTCTACTAAATATATTGAAGAAAAAAAAGTTTAAGTTTGCACAAATTCACCGAATTGTTTTCTAAAAACATCTGCTATTTCTCCCAATGTACACTCTGCACGCACACAATCAATGATTGCAGGCATAAGGTTTTTCTGGCTTTTCGCATGCGTTTCTAATTTTGATAATTTGGTATTGACAGTATCATTATCTCGGTTCTTTTTTACTGCTTTTACACCTTCAATCTGCTTATGGACTGAGGCCTGATCAATATCTTGTAAAACTGGTTCTGGTTCGTCATCTTCTACATAAGCATTAACACCAACAATTTTTGTTTTTTCATTATCAATTGATTGTTGGTATGCATAAGCACTTTTAGCAATCTCATTTTGGATCCATCCAGTTTCAATAGATGAAATTGTACCACCTTTGGCATCAATTTTTTCAATGATTGACATAGCCTCATTTTCTAATTCGGACGTTAATTGTTCGATCACCTCACTTCCGCCCATGGGATCGGTAAATTGAGTTATGCCCGATTCATGGGCAATGATTTGTTGGGTACGCAACGCCAGTTTAGCCGAATGATCAGTTGGGAGCGCCAATGCTTCATCGAAAGCATTAGTGTGCAGAGATTGAGTGCCCCCTAAAACTGCCGATAAGGCCTGTATAGTCGTTCGAGTTATATTATTATCCACTTGCTGGGCGGTAAGCGTTGAACCGCCGGTTTGGGTATGAAAACGGCATAACATAGCTTTATCGTTGGTTGCTTTAAATCGATTTTTCATGATTGTTGCCCATAAACGGCGTGCAGCGCGGAATTTTGCTATTTCAGTCAGAAAATCGTTATGGGCGTTAAAGAAGAAGGATAGTTGCTTCCCAAATACATCAACTTTCAACCCTTTATCAATGGCAGCCTGTACATAAGCAATCCCATTTGAAATTGTAAATGCCAATTCTTGAGCAGCAGTAGATCCGGCTTCACGAATATGATATCCTGAAATTGAAATAGTGTTCCATTTCGGTACATGATCAGAGCAGAATGCAAAAATATCCGTTATCAACCGCATTGATGCTTCTGGTGGATAGATATAGGTACCACGGGCGATGTATTCTTTTAGTATATCATTCTGAACTGTACCACGTATTTTTTCAATAGAAATATTTTTTCGTTCTGCAGTGACAATATAAAGAGCAAGCAATGTAGCCGCAGTTGCGTTAATGGTCATAGAAGTTGAAACCTGGTCAAGCGGAATACCATCAAATAATCTTTCCATATCATTGATAGAGGAAATGGGTACACCCACTTTTCCTACCTCACCTTCAGCCATTGGGTGATCGGAATCATAACCGATTTGAGTAGGAAGATCAAAGGCTACCGAAAGGCCGGAAACTCCCTGATCCAATAAATAACGATAACGTTCATTTGATTCTTTTGCGGAAGTAAAACCGGAATATTGGCGCATAGTCCAAAAACGCTCTTTGTACATTTCAGGATAGATTCCACGGGTGAAAGGAAACTGGCCCGCTTTTTCAGCCATTATTTGATGCCCCGTTCTTTTTTAATATTTTGATAGGCGTCATTCAGCGCTTTGAATTTTTCTTCAGCCAAATTTTTTAAATCCTCTCCCAAATGTGCAACCTTGTCGGGATGGTATTTTGCGGCCATTTTACGGTAAGTTTTCTTCACTTCATTATCTGTGTCGGATGATTTTAATCCCAGGATCTTATAGTCGGAAAGTGTGTCCTTAAAAAACATGGCTTGGATTGAATCAAAATCATTATCATTGATATTCAAATAGCGACCAATTGTATGAATGACTTTGACTTCATCGGGATGAACATTGCCGTCTGATTTCGAAAGCCCAAATAGCACATGAATAAGTTCCAATCGGCTGGGATGATCCATAGACCGAACGATCTGACGGCAGACATCCCGCAAGGGATAATCCTGCTTAATAATATCTTTAAATAAGGTCATGAAATCCTGGACCTGGTTCCGATTGAATTGCTTAGACAAAAATTGCTTTACATAATCAAGTTCTGATTTCAGCATTTGTTTGTCCGCTTTCATTACGGCTCCAAATAGAACCAATAGTGAAACGATGAAATCACCCGGTTGTGTTTGCGGGTAGACCTGAGATTGATAAGCGCCCCCATATGATGTAAATGTTGAACCTCCCTGCTGACCAGACATGCCGGCTAAAGAGTAACCGATGATAGCTCCAATGGGTCCACCCAGTGCCCAGCCGAGGCCTCCCCACAACATTTTTTTACCAACACTCACGTAATTTTATCCTTTCAAGAGTTGGCAAAGTTAATACTATTTTCTTTTCCTTCAGAATGCAGAAGAAACCAAGGTAAACTAATTTTGGAAATTTCAAAGAAAACAAAAGCGGCATTATGGTGGGACCGCTTGAGTACAAAAAAAGATTTGGGATCAGAAACGATGTCTATTTCAGTAAATGGCAGGCGTGCGCTTCGATATCTTATCATTCTTCCTGAACATACGACGCAATCTGAATTGGCAAAAAGATTTGTATTTTCTATGCGGAATGCACTTGGTCCGGAAGGGATAAACCAGATAAGAATACTAGGTCCAGCAAATGTTGGAAATCTGATTAATCTCGAAGACTTTAATGATTTTATTTTATATTCAGAATCAGACTTAAACCGTTGGGGTTTGCCGGGGAAAGAATTGATTTGGACCTGCCAGCGGATCAAGGTTGATGCCGTTTTAGATCTCAATCAAGAATTCGCTCCCATTTCTGCTACGATCTGTTCTAAAATAATTGCACCTTTAAAAGTGGGATTCTTTAGTGATGAAGGAGAAAATTATTATAATATTATGATACAACGATATGGAACTGATTTAGTAGAAAGTGGTTTTAAGGAAATATTTCAAATAATGGGTATAGGATGAATAT